>CESQ01018586.1_pt1 | contig 27994 bp, 18 predicted proteins | sample 361401 | NCBI WGS metagenome assembly CESQ01 (sample SAMEA2622119, study PRJEB7988) | marine metagenome | isolation source: saline water (ENVO:00002010), including | reverse complement strand
GTTGCCAACGTGGGAACCCGGGTTCAAATCCCGGCACTCGCACCAATGCTATTCGAGTTCAGAATTCCTGATTATTTGCACGAAAGCTACAACTCCCATTGTCAATAGGAGTAGCATGGACGCTATGACTATCTCAGTAGAGTGTTCCGTCATCCATGATTCCCCTGACGGCCCGGAATCCGACTTAATTATGGAGACGTTATGCAATTGCTCGGATGGGGGAGTAGTTGAAAGGAATACATCCGTTGCCCTGATCAATAAGGTCATCTCACCCGCACTAAGTGATGACCTGGCGGAGAAAGAGAGCGAGAAAATGCCGTCTTTAGCGAATCTATCGGGCCCAGAACCATCGTCAACCAATAGCAGCCATTCCTCTGACTGACCGATTGGGGCCAAGCGACCAATCTTGGCTTGGACCGAGGAAACCCCATCGTAATCATGTATCAAAACCTCCATTGTGAAATTTTGCTGACCGCCAGAAACTAGAGAGGTCACTTGGTCGACCTCGTTACCATCCTTTAGGAAAGTTAGATTGGATATCGAAGGGGGTTGATTCCCAATTAGGACGGTTTCGGCTAGTTTTCCGTTAGTGCTTGAGTAGATGCTACCAATTTGTGTCGTAGATATCGAAGCCCCGGCATTATCCTCCAGCAGAATAGGGATGTTCTGCCTACCTGGAGACATGCTTGCAGGGACTTCGAATGTGCCCGACCAAGTATCGATGATAGAAGTCTGGCTCTCGCCTGAGAGTTGCCAATCCCAGTCCTCTTTTCCAGTATTGCTCAATTGGACTAAGTCGCCGCCAATAGACTGCAAGTTCACTGCTACTGATTGGATCCCATGACCATCATATGCCCCGATAGTCACTTCGATCGACTCGCCCCTGAACGTACTCCCGGGGGAGAAATCGACGTGAATGACACGAGGTGGTGCGTTTGCAACTTGAATGCTTGAGTTCTGCTGGACGGTTACCCAGTAATCCTCCATGATTACGACGATTGGGATTGTTCCTGACTGGAGGCCGTTGTGCACAATTCTTGCTGTCCAGACATCGTCATGAATAACCTGATCGCCCTGCATCCCGGAGTCGGAGAGTTCGACAATTCCGAGACCTAGCGAGGAGAGGTCAACGCTGACCGATCTGGTATCCGTATCAACATCATCCACGACAACCTCCAGGTGTGCCACTCCGCCCTCGGTGGATAGAGTGGACTCCCTGAACCCAATCGAAGAGCCTGGGTCATCAGATATTGAGGGAGGAGTGTTCTCGTCGAATGTTACAATGGAGGGGGACAGGATCCTATCCATCCTCTGATTCTCCATCAGGGAGACCTCTGACCCTTCACCGATTTCGATTCTGACCATCCTACTAACTTCGTTCAGAAGCCCCGATAGTGGGCCCTCGTTGATTATGCTGCCATTTGCTGAACTCATATCTCCGAAGAACCCCTCCCATTCGGCGATTGACACAAGGTGGCCATCGATTGAATCGGTGCTGATCCCGGAAACGGTTACTTCCAGAACCATCTCCGCATTTCCAATTAGAGAGAATGAGTCTCCGATCGATAGTATCTGAGGACAGACTCCCGTCTCCCTGGAGATGTGGGTGGAGAAGATGGGGCTAGCCTCCGGGGCCTCGGGATTCTGAATTATCGGTGAATTCTCGGGGTATTCGTCCTCAGTGGAGCCATTGTCATCAACGAAGGTGTATCGAATTGTTCGGTTATTCCAGTCATCCTGAGGTACCACATACTCGTAAGTAAGGTTGTGTTCAGCACTCAATTCCTGATCAATCGGGCCGAAAGGGGTCGCAGATACATTGAACCAAAACTCGTTTCTGATTTTGTCGGCCTCGAAGGGAGTCCCCGTTGCGTTCTCGTATACTCCTGACTCAACAATCTGGCGTACTAAGCCGAAGGATCCCTCTGCATCGCCATCATACGTCCCATCCACGATCAGTGTATCGGAGACAGTCTCCCCTCCCTCTGATTGGAAGTGAATAAGAGGGATTGTGCCATTAACTTCGATGTATGGAGATTCCTCAGATGCGATGAAATCAAACTGCCCGCTTCCGTAAATCCTCGAGTACTGGTCAGTCCTGACTCCCTCTTCCCATTTCTCACGGAATATTAGTTCGTCCAATTCAAATGAGAATGGGCCCCCCAAGGCAGAAATTCTGGCCGAGGCATTTGCTTCCACTTGAATATCCTGCAATCTCCTGAATCCGTCCTCATCCCAGGTCTCGAAGTATAGCAGGAAGACCTCGCCGTAGACTCCGCCCGAGCTCTCATTGTCGCCCCCATTGATGGAGATCCACCCATTTCCTTCGAACATCATCCTCTCAGTTATCTTCCCATCTTGGTATGACCTTAGTACGTAGGCATCGTATACATCTGCGCTGATGAGTGTCCCATCCCCACCCTCGTCTGTGTTGAATAAGAGGCCACCAGACCCCATCATCTCGAAATCTTGACTAATTAATTCAGTGCCTTCATATGACTCATTTAGCCAAATCTTCTCGAGTACCAGATCAATCGCTGCACCCTCGGAGCCATTTGACATGTCGAGCACCAGAGTCCCATTTCCAAGTTCGTTTGACTCCAGAATACTGCCTGTTCTCTTTTGCCAGCCCCGTCCATCAAAGGTAATTCCTTGTCCCTCGGATTCCATTCCAGATAGCGACCAATTTGTCTCCCTAGTCACTTCGTGGTCGGATATTGGTTGGTTCCAATTTGTGATATTTAGAACTCGATTACACGAAGCCTCGGCAGTATTGACTTGGATCGAAATGGAGTCTCCGAATCGTGGTTCTTCATCCAGTATGATGTCTATCTCTCCTCCGGCCACTAGGATAGAGGTGTTTACCACGGGGATTTCCAAATCTTCTCTGAGATGGTTAATCGTGGCGTTGACTTCTGCTGGTGAAGAGCCGTTGATGAACGGGGGGTCGAAAACCACCCTATACCTGTGGATCAGTGAAATCTCCGATTCCCCATCCTCTGTCCAATCCCACTGCTGCCCCCAATCTGCAATGATTTCGCAACTGTTTGGGTGCCCATCTAGACCCGAAGCAAAGGACGAGGGTGTGTAAGATGCCAGCATGGACAGCACAACTAAGACTGCCAATCCCCTATTCATGTGATGCTCCAGACAAGGGGGCATTTCAAACAATTCCCGACATGATGACTGGAAAAACTAGAACAGAGGCTCCTCATAATCGTCATCGACCCCGGACCTCTCCCTCCAAAGGCCTGCTGGCATTCCATCGTAGATGTCAGCATAGGGGTCTTCATCCCCCTTGTCCTTCTGATTTTGAAGTGCCAAATTAGCGAAGTTCTCCGCGTTCGGTTTGAACTTCCAATAGTGGATCCTCCACTCACGCCCGTCCCAAAGGGTAGTCTCCTCAGACTCGGTTGTGAGCAAGTCATAATCCTGCAATTGGTAGAACATATTCCTGTCCGTTGGTTCCAGTGCGTTATCGATTATCCTGTTTGAGAATCCGAAGAACCCCAAAGCGTGCTCAGCGATGGACTCTGCGACATGTGTCTCCATGCTGGTATCGACCTTGCTCTTGATTGCCTGAGTCAGTTGTGCTAAGGTCAGTCCCATCTTCCCACCGGGCTACGTTAGAGGACGAGGTTATTTCAAACATCTTGCTAATTGCTCCAATTATCTTCCTCGGACGCCCGAAGCGATTAATCTTGACGCGCTTCACGAACCTACATGGAAGAGTCCGATTCCACCACTTTCCTCGGCTTGGAGGAATCTGATACGGGACCATGGGACATCGTCGTTCTGCAAATCCCACTAGAAATGACTTCCAGTTACGGAGAGGGGACTCAGCATGGCCCCTTGGCATGTATCGAGGCTAGTTCGCAAGTCGAGCTACGTGACTCGGTTCTCCCGAAGGAGCTACCGTGTGAGGCTGAGATTCACACTGCTGAACCTTGGGCGTCAGACGCACCGAGCCTGAGGGAACAGTTGAGTTCAATCAGGGAATACGTCAGACCATGGGTAGCTGGCGGCGAATTCCCATTGGTTCTTGGTGGAGAGCATGGAATTCTACTACCCATCGTGGAATCACTATCGGACCATCATATGATTTCTGATCTTTCTGATCTTACAATAGTCCAGATAGATGCTCATGCAGATCTGAGAGATCAGCTGAATGGTGAGCGATTCTCACATGGCACGGTCATTCGAAGGGCTCTCGATCTTGGAGTGGGGAGGGTGGTCCAGATCGGAGTCAGGGCCTTCAGCCGGGAGGAGGAAGAGTTGATGGAATCCGAAGATAGGATTCGGACCTGGCTTGCAAAGGACCTGCTTTCCGTCTCAGACGGCAATATGGAGTGGAATAGGATGATTGCAAGTCTTGCAGAAATCTCAGGACCGGTGTGGCTGACCTTCGACGTGGATGGCCTCGACGGCTCCTTGGTTCCATCGACGGGGACCCCGGTTCCAGGAGGATTGAGTCACTGGGGGGCAGTTGAGGTGATTGAGAGTCTATTCTCTTCTGAAAGATGCGAGGTGATCGGAGCAGACGTCAACGAAATCGTGCCAGACGCAGAAGGTTCACTGACACAGTTCAGTGCCGCGCTTATCGCGACCAAGATGATAGGTTGCCATATCGCTGAGTTTTTGAGCAAAAGAGGGTAATGATTGTATCTTAATCCTCCTACAGCGGCGCTATGCGCCGCTCACAGGCAGTAATAGTCCTCGCCTCGCTTATGGTGGCATCGGCATCCCCCATGGTCTCTGGTCAGATTAGTCAGCCGGACATCGTCCAGGAACACTGGTACCACAGCTATGCAACTCTTACGCTGGACGTGAACGCATGGGCGGACGAATATCCTGAAATTGTCAACCTTCTTGTTGTGGGTCAGACGGAATTGGGCAGGAATCTATGGATGTTGCAGATTTCTGACTGGAGTCAGGAAACTAAACCGGATGGAACTGCCAAAGAGGTGGTTTACATCGATGGCGGACACCATGGGAACGAGCATCTGGGAACCGAACTAGCGTTCCTTGCTGCCGAGCATTACATCGAGGGTTGGGCGGATGGCGAGCAAGCGGTACTCGACGTCCTGGCAACAACCGAATTGCATATCCTCATCATGCTGAATGCCGACGGAAATGACTTCGATACGAGATGGAACATCAATCAAGTCGATCTGAATAGAAACTACGACCACTACTGGAACACCTGTCCAACGACGCAGCCTGGGAGTGCAGCATTCAGTGAAGCGGAAACTCTAGCTAATTCGGTTTACATGAACACGGAAGTTCCTGACGCGGACCTGTATGTCACAATGCATACCGGGGTCTGGATCATGCTCTATCCTTGGGGTAAATGGCCCGAACAGCCTTCGGACTGGGAGCTGTTCCACTTCATCAGGAACGATGTTAATTCGAACATCTCCGAGATTCCGATCCGCAACGCCAATCAGGGACTTTACCCTAACTGCGGGACCAGCAGAGACTATGGATACGGTGTGATGGGTTTTCCCACATTCACATTCGAGACTGACGACGAGCAATTCTTGCTCGGGACTGTCGAAGCGTTATCAGAACGCCTCGGCGAGGAGCTTGAGGTGATGAAGTACCTTATCGAAAATGTATGGTACTGGAGGGCACGACTTGTTGTAGAATCACTACATTTGGAAGGCGGTGTGGCCCATCTTGAGGTATCCAACTTGGGAAGGGCGAGCACGACAAATGCCACACTCACCTACCTGACAGAAGATGGGGAGAAATGGTTCCCCGGTGGGGCCGAATGTTTCGACACGGAAGAAGAGTACAACTACTCCTCAACCGGATGCGGCTTCGCAGTTAATGCCACGAATAGCACAGTCGCAACATTCGATTTCGGAGATCTGCCAGTTTCTAGCAGCGAAGGTCAGTTCCACCTATTCTACCAGAAAAGGGTGATCGATGCTTCAACCTGGGTATCAGAACCGGTGAATGAGTCGGTAATCGAGTATAGGAGCGCGTCCAATCGGGCTCTGTCCTCCCCCTCGGTGGTCCTTAGCATGGTCTGTGTCCTTCTAGCGGCATTGAGGTCCCGGGAAGAGTTTGTCTAGATATACAGAAGCTAATTCTCATCTGTAATGGTAATTTTACATGGGAATTGTTTGTAAACTCCCTACTAATCGTACAGTTGGGACTATTTATGGAAATTAGCAATGGTGAATTTACAGAATTGGGTGGTCAATTGGTTCTACCTCTCTTCGAAGGATGCGACAAACCGCCAAACAACTCGCTAAGCGGGCTCAGCAGGAGCCAGCGGTCACTAGTCAGGGATGCGCTTTCATCTGGTGGTTTTGATGGGAAGAATGGTAATAGGATGACCCTTTGGACCCCTGAGTGCAACATCATCCTAGTGGGAATGGGGGCAAAGGACTCACTGAGTCACAAGAGATCCAGGAACACAGGAGCTAGGTTAATTGCATCGATGTCGAAGAAGAAGGGGCTGGATGTAACAGTCAGGTTCACTTCCGGCTGGTCTTCAACACGGATGCTAGACTTCGCTGAGGGCATGATGCTGCGAGACTATGAGTTCCTAGCCCACCAGGAGATTCCCGATGGACATATCGGAGACCCATGGAGAATTGAGTTCCAAGCCAGCAGCAGGCACCAAGAAAGCCTCTCGGGAGGACTTAGCAAAGTCAATTCGATCGTTGGAGGGGTTCACTTGGCACGGGACCTTGGGAACGAGCCAGCCAACGTCCTCTACCCAATGGAGTATGCCAGAAGAGCCATGGAGTGGTCGGAGAGTAAGTCCAACGTAGAAGTCGAAGTTTACGATTGGGAAAAATTGCAGGAGCTTGGCATGGGGGGATTGATCAACGTAGGCAAGGGAAGTGACAGGAAACCTTGCATGGTCCTGTTCACACTGAATCCGGAAGCCGATGAGGGGGTCCAGAGACCCTGCATTGTTGGCAAAGGAATTACCTTCGATACAGGGGGTATCTCAATCAAACCGACTGGCGGAATGTGGGACATGAAGTACGACATGTGCGGAGCTGCTACTGTATTCGGACTGATGGAGGCCCTCTACTCCACTGGCTTCTCGAGGAGGGTGAATGGTATAGCCTGCCTAGCCGAGAACATGCCTGGTTCTGGGGCCTATCGACCAGGGGACGTTTTCAAAACGTACTCCGGAAAAACTGTCGAGGTTTTCAGCACTGATGCCGAGGGAAGGAACGTTCTTTCCGATGGTTTATGGAAGGCTGGCGAGATGGATCCTGAGTACATCGTAGACCTAGCGACACTTACTGGTGCCGTGGTAACTGCTCTGGGCAATCAGATATCTGGGATGTGGGCTAATGAAGAGGGGATTGCCAAGAGAATCAAGGCAGCTGCGAGAAGGAGTGGCGAGCCTGTCTGGAGGATGCCCCTGAATTCGCAGTTCCGCAAATACATGACAGAGTCTGCTTTTGCGGATATCAGGAATGGATCAATAGGTGGGCGTGCTGGTTCCTCGAACTCCGCGGCTTCGTTCTTGGAGTTCTTCGTCCCTCACAGAGGGTTCGATGAAGAGGCTGAGAAGATTCCATGGGTGCACTTGGACATTGCAGGTACTGCGTGGGGCCCGGGTGCCAAGGCTCGTTCTGAGGGAGTGAATCCCCTCTTCCAATACGGGACCTCCGGGGTCCACGTTCGGACCCTGCATAGGCTAATCACTGAAGATTGATCAGTCTTGGTCCTCGTCATCTGAGTCGACGACCTCGAAGTCTGCATCAACGACGCCATCGTCGTCGCCATCCGCCTTTTCCTCTGCCATCTCAGCTGCTGCAGCCTCGTAGAGCTTTGTCGATATGGCATGCATGGATTGCTCCAGTTCTGACATCTTAGTCTGAATTGCGGCCTCATCGATGTCCTCCAAGGGAATGGGAGTCTCATCCTTGACGATCAGAGACTCAAGTTCATCCAGCTTCTCGAGGACTGGTTTGGTGTCATCCTCTGAGAGTTTTTCCTCGTTTTCTTCAATCATCTTCCTAGTCTGATAGACTACGCTGTCCGCCGAGTTCCTCATCTCGACCTTTGCCTTCCTTCTCTTGTCCTCATCAGCGAACTTCTCGGCATCCTCTATCTTCTGCTTTATCTCGTCCTCAGAGAGTGAGGTCTGGCTCTCAATCTTGATCGACTGCTCCGTCCCCGTTCCAAGATCCTTTGCGGATACGTTGACGATTCCATTGGCGTCGATATCGAATGTAACCTCGATCTGAGGTATTCCTCTTGGAGCCGCTGGGATCCCCATCAGATGGAATCTACCGAGGGTGATGTTGTCCTTAGCGAACTCCCTCTCCCCCTGCAGGACATGGATCTCAACGGCTGGCTGGTTGTCTGCCGCAGTGGAGTATGTCTCGGACCTTCTTGAGGGGATTGTGGTGTTTCTCTCAATCATGGTAGTGGTCACTCCGCCGAGCGTCTCAATTCCCAACGTTAGTGGAGTTACGTCAAGCAATAGGACGTCTGTGACTCCCTCGTCACCGACGATTATTCCCGCCTGTAGGGCCGCTCCCATAGCAACTGCCTCATCCGGATTGATACCCTTGAAAGGTGCCTTTCCTACCTCCTTCTCGATGGCTTGCTGTACCGCTGGACCCCTAGTCGAACCACCGACTAGCAATACCTTGTCTACGTCACCCTTCTTTATCCCTGCATCCTTCATTGCCTGGCGGGTTGGGGACATCGTCCTCTCGACCAATTTCGATGTGAGTTTCTCGAACTTCGAACGAGACAGGGACATGTCGAGATGCTCTGGTTGACCATCGTTCATTGTGATGAATGGTAGGTTGATCTGAGTCGATGGAGTACCGGAGAGCTCGATCTTGGCCTTCTCTGCTGCTTCACGAATCCTGCTCATGGCCTGCAGATCCTTCTCCAAGTCTATTCCAGTGGACTTCTTGAACTCTGAAACTATCCACTCCATTACAGCCTCATCGAAATCGTCACCACCGAGTCTGTTGTCGCCGCTGGTCGCCTTGACCTCTATCTGTGGTTGTCCATCGACCTGGTAAATCTCCAGAATGGAAACATCGAATGTCCCGCCACCTAGGTCGTAGACGAGGACCGTCTGATCCTCCTCCTTGTCGACACCATAGGCCAGTGCTGCGGCAGTGGGTTCGTTGATTATCCTTAGAACCTCTAGTCCTGCAATCCTTCCTGCGTCCTTGGTAGCCTTCCTCTGAGAATCAGAGAAGTAGGCTGGACAAGTCACTACTGCTTGCTTGACCTCTGTCCCCAGATACTCTTCAGCGTCTGCCTTTAGCTTCTGGAGGACAAATGCAGAGATCTCCTGGGGAGAGTAGTTGTCCCCATCTATGTCCTTTGTCCAGTCCGTGCCCATTTCTCTCTTTACTGAGATGATTGTCCTCTCCGAGTTGGTAACCGCCTGCCTCTTAGCGGTGACTCCAACCAAACGTTCACCTTCCTTGGTGAAGGCAACTACGCTAGGGGTGGTCCGAGACCCCTCTGAGTTGGGGATCACTACTGCCTTCCCACCTTCAATCGTAGCTACACAGCTGTTTGTCGTTCCTAGGTCAATTCCGATTACTGCAGATCCCATTTTCATTTCTCCTGTTTTTGTTCCAAACTACTTCAGTTCGAATGTGATGTCGAGGATGCCATTATTAATCTCCCAATTGGCTACCTCTGATGATGCGTTTGGGAGTACGAATGTTCGGAATGGCCTGATCTGGTTCGTCCTGAGCATCTGTAGAACCACTCCTTCGCCTGTAAGGCTTAACTCAAGATTATCAGAGGAGATATCATCGAACTTTGATACGTCGATTGTAACGAACATCTGGTCATCATTAACGTATACGTCCTCCTCTGGAATCGAGTCGTCTTTCGTTTCATGCTGGCTTTCATCGACATCGACTCTTACTTCAGAGACAGCGGGTTTGATGTGGATGTCGACACCCATCTTCTTCAGAAAATCGCCCAGTCCCTGAGGTCCGCTAATCATTGACTCGAAGTTCTTCATGAACTCCTCTGGATCCGAGTTGAGCCCTAGTTTGACTTCGCTCATGGAGACCTTCTCCGGGTCTATCCCCATTTCCTCGAATTGGCTTCTTACTTGCTCGATCATCGATTTCAGAGTATTGATGTCGACTGGCATGCCCATTTGTTCGAACATCCTGGCCATTTCCTCGATGGCTTCTTCATCGAAATTATCCCAATTCTCTCTAGTCATAATATCACTAATCAACCTCTAGTTGTATAGTGCGAAAGACTGGTGGTATTTGAATGAAACGGAAATACCGGGAGGAAGATGGCGCGGATAACGTATGAGCGTATTGAAAACAGAGGCTTGATTGGAGGGGACAGATGGTGGAGTCTGATCACGACGTAGCCCTGGAAGACACTGACAGGATCCACGGAAGGACGGCTTTGGTAAACAACGTCAAGGCTGCTTCATCCCTTGCTGGAGCAATTCGTTCGACCCTGGGTCCAAAGGGCCTGGATAAAATGCTGGTTGATGGGGATGGTTCTGCTTTGGTCACCAACGATGGCGTCACGGTTCTTGAGGAGGCAAACGTCGAACATCCGACTGCTAGACTTCTTATCGATGCGTCATCATCGCAGGATAGGTCTGCTCGGGACGGGACGACTACGACTGTCCTGCTTGTTGCAGAGATGTTGCAGAACGCTCTGGAACTAGTTCGGATGGGAGTTCATCCATCGATAATTGTTAACGGGTACTCAATTGCACTGGAGGAGGCCATCAAAGAGACTGAGAGGGTGTCAAGAGAATCTGATGACGAGCAGAAATCCCAAGTCATTAGAACCTCCCTCCAAGGAAAGGGTGACTCATCGGTCTGTAGCTTGATTGCAAGCCTAGCAATAGAGGCAGCAGACAGGCTCGTGGAAATGGAAGGGGGCGATGACCTAGAAAGAATGGTTGTAAAGCGCTTACAGGTAGAAGAAGGGGCAGTCATGGACTCATCATTGGTAAACGGCCTGATGCTTCTAAAATCGAGAGTCGATGCAAACAGTCCGGAGAATTCTGACGGAGGAGTTGTGGCGATAATTGATGGCGGTTTGGAACAAGCCAAACTGGAAACCGATGCTTCGATCGAGGTCAGCAGTATCGGAATACTGCAGGAATTCCACGAAAGATCCAGGGAGAATCTGCAAAAGCAGGTTGCTCATCTCTCATCACTCGGAGTTAACCTTCTGATAGTCAGAGACGGGATTGATGATGAAGCGGTTACGCAACTGACAAAGGCTGGAATCGTAGCATACCGAAGATTCGAAAGAAGCGACATGGACCTATTGTCCGGGATCACCGGGGCTAGACCGACAAGAAGCGTTAGCGGCCTTGGAGAAAGTGATCTGGGAACATATTCGAAGAGGGTGGAAGAAAGAATAGCGGATGTTAATCACACCCTGATAGAAGGTGACGGCGGCGGGATGACACTGGTTGCCAGGGGTTCATCTCCAGCAGTTAGGGAAGAGGCGATCAGGATTTTTGATGATGCCATTGGTGTGGCACATCGATTGAACAGTAGGCCCGGGGTGCTCCCCGGCGGGGGTGCAATTCAGTCCCACCTAGCTAGGCATCTGAGATCATTCTCCCAGTCACAGTCAGGGAGAGAGCAGCTTGCGATAGAGGCTTATGCTTCAGCACTTGAGTCGATCCCTAGGATTCTGGCTGAGAATGCCGGCAGGGATCCTGTGGAGATCATACTCTCGCTATCTGCCGATCAAAGAGAATCTGGAGCCTGGATTGGTTTCGACCTACAAAGTGGTGAGAACTGTGACATGGGGGAGATGGGTATCTTGGACACTGAATTCGTAGTTAGGCACGCTCTCTCGGGAGCAACCGAAGCTGCAATCGGCGTACTTAGGATTGATGATGTGCTCTGGGCAAGGACTGATCCGAGTACTCCAGTCTGGGATGGCGAAGCCGAGGTCTAGCGACTGGAGATTCCCCTGAGCATCTCATCAACTAATGATTCTAGGTCGAACTTAGGAGTCCAATTCCACTCGTCCTCGGCTATAGAGCCGTCTATCGAATCCGGCCACGAGTCAGCGTATTCCTGCCTGATATCGGGTACGAAATCGCAAGTGAATCCCTCTATCCTTTCGGATATGGCATCTGCTAGCTCTCCTGCTGAGAAAGAAAGACAAGATATGTTGTATCCAGCCCTGGAATCTCCTAGATCGTCTTTACTAGAGCCCATGAGGGAGAGGGTGGCATTGATTGCGTCATCCATGTATAGCATAGGAAGACGAGTGTCAGAGCGGACGAAACATTGGTAGTGTCCTTCTTCCAGTGCAGCATGGAATATTTCCACTGCGTAGTCAGTTGTTCCCCCGCCAGCGGGTGCCTTGTAGGAAATGAGGCCGGGGTATCGGATCCCTCTGGTGTCGACGTTGAATTGATCCAAGTATTCACGGGCGAGGGCCTCGCCAGTGACCTTGGTCTCCCCGTAGACAGTGGTTGGATTGAGTGGGGAATCTTGAGTTGCGTGCTTTGGCGAGTCTGGTCCGAAAACCGCTATCGATGAAGGGGAGTAGACTCTGAGATTGCATTCCTTTGCCGCCTCGAGAACCGAGATTGTCCCCCCTACGTTGATCATTCTGCACAAATCTGGATCGCGCTCGCCGACCGCAGAAAGGAGTGCAGCGAGATGGTAAATCGTACCTATTCCCTCATTCTGGCAGATTCTGGAAATCCCATCCGTGTCTAGGACATCGAGAATTACGAATGGCCCCTCCTCAACAGATGAGTGACCACTTTCATCCCTTATGTCGGAGGCGATAACGGAATCGCTTCCATGCCTCTCACGCAGTGCCTGAACCAAGTCAGTACCGATTTGACCCAAAGCCCCGGTGACGAGTACCTTGTCTCCGGGGGTGCCCGACATGAGCGACCGTATTTCTGACGCTACTTGAAATTAAAGAAAGGGCAAACAGGATTTTATTGGCCAATGTTGATAGAGGATGGGCTACTGATTCGAACCCCGTTGATAACATGAAGTATGTCATAGTGACGGGTGGAGTGCTCTCCGGATTGGGGAAAGGAGTGACTGCTAGTAGTATCGGAGTTCTACTAAAAAGCGCTGGACTGAGGGTAACTGCAGTAAAGATAGACCCCTATCTAAATACGGATGCTGGCACTATGTCGCCGTTCGAACACGGCGAGGTCTTCGTGTTGGATGATGGTGGCGAGGTTGATCTAGACCTTGGGAACTACGAGAGGTTCCTTGACGTATGTCTGACAAGAGAGAACAACATCACTACAGGAAAGGTGTACGAGAGCGTGATTCAGAAGGAGAGGCGAGGCGACTACCTAGGCAAGACTGTCCAGGTCATTCCACACGTCACGAATGAAATCCAGGACTGGATCGAGAGAGTTGCCCACACACCAAGCGATGGTAACGGAAAGGAGCCTGATGCGTGTGTGATTGAGTTGGGAGGCACTGTGGGAGACATCGAAAGCGCGCCTTTCGTCGAGGCTTTGAGGCAGTTCCAGTTCAGAGTTGGCCAAGAAAACGTTTGCTTCGTCCATGTTAGCCTGATACCTGTAATGGGTCCAGTCGGTGAGCAGAAGACCAAGCCGACTCAGCACACTGTGAAGGAGCTCAGAGGCCTTGGAATCAACCCACACATGCTGGTTTGCAGATCCAAGAGTCCATTGATAGACGAAACTCGTCAGAAAATCTCAGCATTCTGTCACGTGTCTCCAGAGGCAGTGGTATCGGCTCACGATGTTTCTAACATCTACCAAGTCCCGATAATGATGGAATCACAGGGAGTGACAAAGATGCTCTCCGAGAGATTCGGCTTCAACCTCTCGGCGAATAGGAAGTTGCTGGAAGACTGGAAGGATCTGGCCGATCACGTTGACTCCCTAGAGGATGCGGAAGAAGTTCACATAGCAGTTGCTGGGAAGTACACCGATCTCTCGGACTCCTACCTAAGCATCATCAAGGCACTTCAGCATGCATCTTTCAAGGTCGACAGGAAGCTGGTAATCGACTGGATCGAGTCTTCGGTTCTGGATGAAGATGCAAAGAAGGAGGATCCGGAGTCGCATGACCAGGCATGGAATCTGCTCAAGGCGGCGGATGGAATCCTCGTCCCCGGAGGATTCGGCATCAGAGGGATAGAGGGCAAGATAAAGGCGGCCGAATATGCCAGGGAGAATGGAGTCCCATATCTGGGGGTTTGCCTAGGGCTGCAAGTAGCGACAATAGAGTTCTGCAGGAACGTATTGGGATTGGAGGGTGCGAATTCGACAGAATTCGAGGAAGAGCCCCCTCACTCGGCTGTTGTCTTCATGCCAGAGATATCGAAGACGCATATGGGAGGGACGATGAGGCTGGGGACAAAGCCGACCCCCTTCCTGGTTGATGACTGCAAAATAAAGCGCCTTTACGGCGGAGTTGACCATGTTGACGAGCGGCACAGGCACCGGTACGAAGTTAATCCAGAACTAATCGGTGAAATCGAGGAAGCCGGTCTTGTTTATGTGGGCAAGGACGAGACTGGAGAGAGGTGCGAGATCATGGAACTAGAGGGACACCCGTATTTCGTAGGGACCCAGTACCATCCGGAGTTCAAGTCGAGGCCCGACAAGCCAAGCCCCCCGTTCCTAGGTCTCTTGATGGCTGCTTCGGGCATGGAAGTCTAATCGACTGAAACCGGAAGTATCCTAGTCGTCCTGTATCCCTGTAGCACCTTCATGTACCTCTTTGAGGCGAATTCTTGGTCAAGGGAGTCGTCGCCAGTCTCAATCCTCAGAGCCCTTACAGTGAGGAGTTTGGCAGGAGTCACTACTCCGAGTATATTGTCAATCCCAATCGAGCTGAGGACTGTTGGTGAGAGTTGCAGATTCCCCCTTCCTATCAGGAACCCTTGCCCGCCCATAGGTGAGAGTAGTAGAGTGACTGGGCCATCATGGGAATCAAGAAGTTCGATTAGCCCGGATTCGTCTAGATCGGTCCCAACTTGCTCCGAGCCGCTTGTCGCATCAATCCCAAGTGTCGTCAATTCGAAGCCGATGTTTGCGCCTATCTCTCTTAGTGTACCTCCCGAACCCCAAATCACTAGATGTCCCTCTTCAGCTATGGATTCCTCGATATGATCCGAAAGCCCGATGATTATTTCTTCCTCTGATTCTGTCTGAATCAGCTCCTTTGATCCCTGCATCCATCTTGGGGAATTTGGAGAGAAAGCCTCGGCATAGAGTCGGACCACCCATTTCCCCTTCCGGTAGAGTTCCTCATCCAAATCAAGCACTTCGGTGGATGAGACTAGGAGGTCCCCGTGGATCCATGCGGAAAGGACCTCTGCAGCGGCCTTGGGCGAGCTGGCGAAGCAACCGGAGTGCATCTTGACTCCAGAGGGGACTCCGATTACCGGCATTTCTGGTGTTTCTGAACTGGATAATGCCGAAACGATGTCCCTTGTCGTCCCATCACCACCAGAGTATACTAGCAAGTCAATCCCGCTCTCAAGCAAAATTTCGACAGCGTCTGCGGTATCGGAAGCCGAGGTTTTCCCGGGTGATTGATGTGCCTCGGAAATTGTCCCGATATCGAGTTCATCTGGTATCCAATCAGTCCCCATCCTACCCGTACTGGTTATCCACTCTATCTGTCTTGATTCGTCCCTGTGAATTTTAGAGAAATGCCTAATCATTGATTCTAGACGTGGTCCTGACCTATCCTCTGCACCCTTTGAACGAGCCAATTCGGCCTGTCCATCGGAGCCTTTGAGGCCGAGTCTGCCCCCTAGTCCGGCATCTGGATTTGCGAGTATCCCAATGCGCACCATGCATGTCCCAGAGGGAGCGTGTTCTTATCGGTTCACGCTCGGGACACCTTTCAATGAGGGTCGTTGTAGCACTTGGTGGAAACGCGCTTCTAAAGAGGGGGGAGGATCCAACTGCTGAGAATCAGAGGAGGAATGTGAAGACTGCTTGCAGGGCCCTCGCCCCACTAGCGCAGGGACATCAGCTAGTAATCACCCATGGCAATGGCCCCCAGGTCGGCCTTCTGGCCATGCAATCTGCTTCATACAAGGAAGTTGAGGAGTATCCATTGGATGTACTGGGTGCTCAGACAGAGGGAATGCTGGGTTACTACATCGAGCAGGAGCTTGGCAATATGATGCCAACGGAGTCCGCTTTCGCGACAATCTTGACGATGGTCGAGGTCGATCCCGATGACCCGGCTTTCGAAAACCCCTCCAAACCAATCGGACTTCTTTACGAAGAGGAGGAGGCTCGGAGGATCGCCAAGGAGAAGGGTTGGTCGATAGCCATGGATGGTGAAGGTTGGAGGAGGGTGGTGCCATCGCCCGAGCCACACAGGATATTCGAGCTGAGGCCCATACACTGGCTTCTGGAGAAGGGAGCGGTGGTAATCTGTGCTGGAGGCGGAGGAATCCCGACTGCCTACAACTCCGAAGGCATGCTAGAGGGGGTCGAGGTTGTCATTGACAAGGATCGGGCAAGCGCTCTACTCGCAAGGCAGCTCGGGGCAAGGCTGCTGATTCTTGCTACTGATGCGGATGGCGTTTACGAAAACTGGGGAAGCGATGAAGCAGAATTGATCCGGCGTGCTACACCGGAAGATATGTCGGGAATTGAGTTTGAAGCGGGCTCTATGGGGCCAAAGGTCGAGGCTGCGTGCGATTTCGTCAGAAGGACGGGTGAAAGAGCAGTGATAGGTTCCCTCTCTGAAATATCCGGGATGGTCGAGGGGACTTCGGGCACGCAATTCGTCATTGAATGAGGCTCCTGCCATCTATTTACGGCCAAGGCCTTCATATCGACTGGACGTCGGCGAAGCCGAAGAGGGGTGCCAGTGGGGATGATTTCCGTTGATGTGGGCGAGGATGATGCGCACGAGTACGCGAGTGGAATAAGCGCTGGAGAAGTGATCAAAAACGTACATGGGAGAAAATCCGGGGCAGTAGCCGCCTTGGTAGACGGGGAAGAGAGGGACATGTCCTACTCCCTAGATGGGGACTGCAAGGTAGAACCGATACTCGGTGGATCAGAGGAGGGTTTGTACATTCTGAGACATAGCTGCGCGCACCTACTAGCACAAGCAGTGACTCAACTATATCCCGAAGCAAAGCCGACTATAGGACCCCCGATAGAACACGGATTCTACTACGACTTCCACATGGAACCAATTGGAGAAGACGGGTTGCGCGAGATCGAGAAGCGTATGAAAGCGCTAGTCAAACAGAACATCACCATAGAGAGGGAGGACCATGACAACGAGTCCCTAAGGGGGATGTTCTCCTCCAACCCGTTCAAACTGGAGATCATGGATGACAAGATAGGCCATGATGTCGGCTCGTCCGCATACCGCCAAGGGGAGTTCGTGGACCTATGCAGGGGGCCTCATGTTTCCAGGACATCTCAGTTGAGGTGGTTCAAACTTACCAGCACTAGCCAAGCCTATTGGAGAGCAGACAAGGAAAGGGAGGCCCTGGTCAGGATCTACGGCATGTGCTACGACACCAAAGAAGGCTTGAGGGAGAGGGAGAGGCAAATCGAGGAGGCTTCGAAGAGGGACCACAAGAAAATCGGCAAGGAGATGAAGATTTTCATGGTGGATGAGATGATAGGCAAGGGACTCCCTGTTTGGCTCCCCAATGGAGAGTCGCTCAAGTCCGAGATAGAGAAGTTCGCAATCGAAACAGAGGAGGCGTATGGTTACGTCAGAGTAACGACCCCCGTTTTGGGGAAGAAGGAGCTCTTCGAGACAAGCGGCCACCTCCCCCACTATGCAGATGGGATGTACCCCCTGATGGAGATGGATGACGGTGACTATGCTTTGAAGGCCATGAATTGCCCATTCCACCATAGAATCTTCCAGAACGAGAAGAGGTCCTATCGGGAGTTGCCAATGAGGATTGCAGAGTATGGGACCGTATACAGAAACGAGTTGTCGGGAACCCTATCCGGACTGCTAAGGGTAAGGATGCTGTCAATGAATGACGCGCACATCTACTGCACCTTGGACCAGGTCGCTTCCGAGGTCGCAGACAATGTTAGAATGGTGCAGGAATACTACTCAGTGTTCGGTTTTGATGACTACCACTTCAGACTCTCCCTGTGGGACCCAGACAACACCGAGAAGTACATCGATCAGCCTGAGAACTGGGAGTCGACTCAGGATCACCTGAGGGGTATCCTCGATGACTTGGGAGTCGAGTATGTGGAGGCTGTTGGGGAGGCGGCATTCTACGGGCCGAAGATAGACATCCAGTTCAGGACCTTACTTGGCAGAGAGGAGTCGATGTCGACGATTCAGCTAGACTTCGCTGCGAAAGAGCGATTTGGGCTGTCCTACACGGACGAGACAGGAGCCGATAATGGCGAGGTTTTCGTAATTCACAGGGCTCCCCTTTCGACGCACGAGAGGTTCGTTGCATTCCTAACTGAGCACTGGGCAGGAAACTTCCCGAGTTGGCTGTCGCCGATACAGGTCCAAATCATCACGATATCAGAGAAGCACAAGCAGTACGCAGAACAGGTAAGGGAGGCTCTTGAGTTGGCCGGGGTAAGGGTCCGAGTCGACGACTCAGACAACACAATAGGGAAGAAGATCAGGACCCACAGGAAGATACGCCCAGCTTACATGGTAATCCTCGGAGACGACGAGATGAGCGAACGAACGGTATCGATTAGAGGGAGGGGTGGCAACCAGAAGAATGGGGTTCCCCTGGACGATTTCGTTTCAGATGTCTTTGCTGAGATTTCCAATCGAAGCAGGGAGCCCTCACTAGACGAGTGAAGTATCAATACCGAACCCCATCTAGGGGTGCCCACAATGGTCAGCAAAGATGGCAGAAGTTCGGAAAACTCCGAGGCGATGCTGTCAACGGCTCGATCGGTCATTCGTACCTGCCTCCAGGTCAGGAGGGAGGAGGACGTCCTGGTCATCACAGATCCGGATACGGCAGACGTGGGGCAGGCCCTGTACGAAGAGGCTGCCAGAGTCACGGACAGAATACTACTCGTGATGATGCCCCCCACTCAGAAGACTGGCAAGGAGCCCCCGCTACCCGTCTCAGACATAATGAGGAAAAACAGGGTGATCATCATCGCAACCAAGGACTCCATGACGCACACTCGAGCAAGGGCAGCAGCCACTAGGGAGGGTGCCAGGATAGTCTCAATGCCCGGAATTGGCAGTTTGGCCTTCGAATCAGGGGGAATGACTGCCGACTACAACACACTGCAAAGAGAGATCGGCGGAATGGGTGCGGTCTTCAGGAGGAAGAGGAGGGTCAGCGTCAAGTCCGCAGCAGGGACCGATGTCGAGTTCCTGACTGGGAGCAGATGGATCCTGGAGGACACTGGCATTTGCAACCGTCCGGGCCAGGTGGCCAACCTCCCTGCAGGGAAGGTGTTCGTCCTACCCAAGGAGGGCAGCATGAATGGGAAAATCGTCATAGACGGCTCCTGGGAAGGCAGGCTACTGGAAGAGCCATTGTCATTGAAAGTCGAAAGAGGAATCGTTGTCGATATCTCCGGAGGAGATATCGCCGATGAGATCACCGCGTTTTTCGATATCGCTCGATCGGGCCTCCGAGGGTCCAGGAAAGACCAGGTGTGGACAGTAGCTGAGTTCGGAATCGGGATGAATCCCAAGGCGACCGAACTAGTAGGGAACAAAGTCGAGGATCTAGTGGTCAGAGGCTCGTCATACTTCGGTTTCGGGGACAACTCCCATATCGGAGGGACTGCCATTGTCGGAGTCCACTTGCGAGGGACAATGAAAGATCCGGAAGTGACCTTGGAAGGGTCAGTTGTCGTCTCCGAGGGCAAGATCTCTACGCGGTAGGTGAATCAGTGCGGGCAGTCCTTTGGTGCAACGGCTCACCGCCTCCCACAATGGTAATTGATTCTGTCATCACCAATGGTGTCCCGGTTTTCGGGGTGGACGGGGGTGCTGATATCGCCGAAGAATTGGGAATTGAGGTTACAGAGGTGCTTGGCGACCTCGACTCAGCAATAGTCGAAAGATGGGAGGGGAGGAGCTTGGAGTTGCCCGGGCAAACGACCAGCGATCTGGCAAAGTCACTCGTCCTTCTGATAGAAAGGGGAGCCAAGGAGATCGATGTAGTGGGCATAGATGGGGGGGAGGCGGATCACGTACTCGCTAACTGGGCAGCGATGCTCGATGCACCGGCGGGAGCGATTATTCGAATGCACCATGAGAGTCGGATTACAACCAGGGTCCATCCCGAAGAGGGCGAGTTCTTTCTGGAAATCGGAATAGGCGAGAGTTTCTCGATCTTCGCCCTAGAGCCTGGCAAGGTGTGGATATCAGGGGCCAAGTGGGAGATGGACGGCGAATTCCTCGCCCTCTCATCGAGGGGGCTCCACAATGAGGGGAATGGAGGAACTGTGTCCATTAGAGGGGAAGGGGTACTTGCTGTAATCTCGGGATGTTGACTACTCTTCCTCATGGACCTTCATCGCTAGCATCAGGGCAATTGGCCGGGTCCTCTCATCCTCCTCAAGGGCTATCCTAGCGATGATCATAATTGGTACCCCAATAATCGCGCCGGAAATGCCCCATACAGAAGCACTGACCATGACCGTGAGAAGCAGGACCAACGGGGAAATTCCTAGCCTCTGGCCAGAGAGGTTTGGCTCTATGAATGAGCCGAACAGCTGTTGGTTTCCGATCATTGCTGCTGCTAGAAGCAATGCCTGCAGGGGATCCAGCACAATCAATGCAATCATCATCGGTGGTATGGTGGCAAGGAGGGCTCCTAGTATTGGGATGAAGTCCAGAAGGAAGCATAGAACACCGAACAAGAACCAGCCCGGGATCCCCATGGCCCAGAGAAGGAGAGTCAGGACAATGGCTTGCCCCGCGCTACAGGTTGCCTTAGAGATCACATAAGTAGAAATCGCCTCGGAGGAGTTTGAAACGATGTTCCTAATCCTCCCATAGGACCCTGGGAATGCGGCCTTGACCCTCCCAGGGAGGCTCTTCTCCTCGAGAATCAGGAAAATTACGAAAATTGCCACCGTGACCATCGTGGTCATGAAAGAGGCGAGATCTGCAAGGATGTTGGTGGCAAAGTCCTGAATGTTCTGGGGATCGAGAACATTCTCAATCGTCTCCTGACTTGTGATGACGTCCTCTAAACCGTATAGGTTCGCCTCTCCAAGGTTGGTCCACTTCTCGTCGAATTTGTCAATTAGGCCACCTTCCTTGCCCATCTCGTCTTTGAATTGGTCGATATTACGATACAGCAGAATAGAGACGCCATAAGAGACCACGGCACCGATTGCTAGAATAATCCCATACGCCAGCATAGGCATTTTAGAGACAAAATCGAACCTCTCGATTAGATACTGTTCGGGAGCCCTGATCAAGAAATAAATCAGAATTGCAATTGCCAGTGGCATCAAAATCGCCTTCAGATTGACGAGTACCAGATAGCCGACTAGGGTGATGATGGCAAAATTGGCCATCGTTGCGCTATTCGATTTACGAATGGTGGAAACTCGACTCTCCATGGTGGTGCGGAGGCGGATTAGCAATCAAGAGTTTCCCCGAGCATCATTTTGAAATCGCTCGACGATAAACCGCCAAGAAGTCCTCTGCGTTTCCTTCGAGAGTGAAACTTTCGAGTACCCTTTTCCTTCCCTCTGATCCTTTCTCGAGCAATGAATCGATAGATGAAGCTGCGGAACATATGGCTTGGGAAAGCGACTCCACGGATCCGATTTCGAAGAGAGCACCCACCGTTTCGTCCACCATCTCCGGCAAGGGCCCATGATCCACCGTAACAACTGGCGTCCCGGAGCTCATTGCCTCGAGAGGTATCAGTCCCTGACCCTCGTAGTATGAAGGGTAAATCACTAGATCAGAAGCCCGATACATCTCAGATATCTGTTCGAAACCCATCCCCGACTCTATTGTGACCCTGTGGCTTATTCCTAACCTGGTCGCTAACCTGTTCAGCTTCCTCCTAAGCGATCCGCGGCCGATTATCACAAGGTGTGCATCCGTTGACTCAGCAGACATGGCGAATGCCCGGAGAAGTAGTCCGTGCCCCTTCCTAGCAGCTAATCTACCAACGGCAAGCAAGAGGAGGGAATCGGCCCCTAGGCCATACTTCGACCTGATCTCAGTCTTCTTGTGTGAGTCTTCCTCACTATCGAGGTGCATAGGGACGAACATTCCAGTGTCGACCCCCCAGTGGATTACTTCGCAATCCCAATCCTCTGGTGCATCGTACCTAGACTCGAGATCCGCCTTCGTTGCTCTTGAGTTTGGGACTATGACTGCAGATTTCTGTATGGCTGAGTTCTCGAATCTTGCATATCTCCCTGCCATGAATCTGATGGCGATGTCATTTGGGTTGGACCAAACTGCTGGCTCACCAAAGCTGGCTGCGAGGGTCAGGCCGTCCCTCTCACCCAGCCAAGTCCCGTGCATTGATGACACCACTGGGGCTATTTCCCTCTGGCATCTTTCGAATTGCTTGTCCGACCAAGAAGCCATTGGGCAATGGAGATGGACGACGTCTACTGGCTCATCAGCATGGAGACGAGTCAACTCCCTAAGCGCCGACTTACCATAAGAGCGAGTGAATTCCAGGGGGAGTTTGAGCCATGACACCTGAATTATTCTGACCCCTTCTAGTGGAGGTGGGGAACCCTTGGAACTCCTAGTGATGACCGTGACCCTGTGGCCCAGAGCCGCCAGCTTGGAGGACAGGTGGAATACTGTGGACCCCATGCCTCCCCATCTAGGAGGGTATTCTCCTGATATCATCGCTATGTGCATGGTCCCACCAGTAAACCGGTCTAGGGGTGCGTTATTGAAGAGAACGGGGGTTGAAATCCACCTACAATGGTTCAAAAATAGGTCCATGATGGGATATTCCCCATGGAAGCCCCACTGCCAGTCCACGTTACGGTGGTAATACCCACTAGGAACGAAGAGGAGGCCATCGTCGACACCATTCGTTCGGTCCCCAATGACGGGTGGTGCGAGAAGCTGGACTTCCTGGTGATCGACGGCAATTCCGAGGATCGGACCAGGGAGCTTGCGGAACAGGAGGGAGCAGAGGTTTACATTGAGGCCAGAAAGGGCTATGGGAGGGCCTACAGGACTGGTTTCGCCATTGCCCCCGGTGAAATCATAGTCACCATGGATGCAGATTGCACTTATCCGGGAGAGGAGGTTCCCGGACTGGTTCGCAAACTGATCGAAGAAGACCTGAAATTCATCACATGCGATCGTCTCAAGAGGGCAGAGGACGGTGCGATGTCCGGTTTACATGGATTTGGCAACTGGGCCCTTTCATTCACCGCAAGGATGCTTTTCTTCTACGGGATACATGACTCTCAATCTGGGATGTGGGTATTCAGGAAGGAGATTATGAAAAACTCGAGGATGAGGCCCACGAACGATGGAATGCCCCTGTCAGAGGAGATGAAGATCAATGCCAGGAGGTGCTTCGGGCGAAATAATGCCATTGAAATCTCCGTTCCGTACCGCACCAGGGTGGGAACTGCTGAGATTCACACGTGGGGAGACGGTTGGAAGAACTTCAAGTTCCTTTTCTCGAAGAGGTTCGGACTGAACAGGGAGATGACTTCCTGGGGACCAGAGAACTAGTCCTCGGAGTCAAAATCATCGTCCATCTCCCTGGGGTCGAAAGACGACCATGACTCGATTACTTGCATGTCCTTGGCAATCTCTGCCATCTTCATCCGCCTGTAGGAAATTCCAGCCACCGTCAGAGATGCCATGGTGATTAGCAGCAATGGTATGCCTAGGGAGGAGACCCATGACTCGAGACCGCCCTCGTTGGGATCCACTATTGGCACGGTGTGAACCGCCCCGGGCGAGACTAGGTCTGAGTCGATGGCCCAGACCTCAACCCTGGCCCAAGAGCCCCCGGAGACCAACCATGAGAAGCGTGAAGTCCAGATTCCATCTCCTTCTACGGAGTCCCCATTCGTCCCATCGTCGTAGAAGTACATCGCAACCGATGACCCTCCTGCGATTAGCTCGCCCCTTACGGTATCAGTAGTGCCATCTTCATCCTGGACACGCACCGTGGTGGTCACCTCAGTTGGGACGCCGTCTTCGACCTTGTTTACAGAGACCATCAGGTCGAACACCTCAGGGGCGCTGGATCCTATGGTCAGGTTCACAGAAGCCACCGAAGTGTCGCCTCGTGAGTCCTTCACCAGCAACTCGACTATCGCAGGGCCAGGTTGGAACGAGATGTTCAGGGTGACGCTGTCACTAACTAGTTGGCCGTCTACCCTCCATTCGTAGAGAATGATGTCGTCATCGTAGTCGAAGGACTGCATGGCGCTTAGGACCGCATCTTGTCCGGGAGGCAGGTATTGACCGTTTTCCATACCGGAGATCACTGCAATGGGACCAGTCTCTAGGACGGTGATGACCTGAGAGTGGGTCCTCTCCATCCCATTCTGGTCAACTAGGACGAAAGTCAGGTTGTGAATGCCATGTGTGAGGTATTCATTGTACCAGTAGTCAGTGGTCTTGGAGTCCAGAATGATTCCATCCAGATCGGAGGACACAGAGACCGTGAAATCATCATCATCCATGTCGACTGAATCCCTGAAGTCGAAGAGAATGGGCAGGTTCGAGTATACTTGGGCATCGGGTTCTGGTGCGTCGAGAATCAGCAAGGGTGCTGACTCGGAAACGATGATTTCTATTTGGTCCGAAACAGGACCTAAGCCGTCGTCCAGAGTGAGCGTGATGGTATGCTCTCCGGCCGGGAGTCGGGTCGAGATGTCCCAACTGCTACCAAGGGGACTGGCAACATGATCAGACTCCCATAGCACGGAGACTAGGTCACTGCTGGCCGATGCTAGTGGGTTGCACAGGAGTCCGCTCCCGTTATCCGGAAGGTCGCTGCAGGAAAGATCCCAGTCGCCGGATCCAGTCGATTCAAGCGAGACGATCGCTGATGAGTCCGTGTACGTTCCTGAGAGAGGCATGGAAATCATGGCATTAGGGGCCGAGTTGTTCACCTCCAGGGTCTCTGTTTGGGAATTCCACTGGTTGGCGTGATCGCCCCTGGTGTCACTGGCCCTCATTGTGATGGAGTGGGTCCCTTTGCTGAGCGTTCCCGACCACTGAGGGAGTTCTGGAGATGAGCCGGACCCTAGGAGTCCGTCGATATCGCTGTGGAACTCGAACCTTATGTCGTCCCCTTCTGGGTCTAAGGTATCGAATCCAGTGAGCGCGACCCAGTCCGCCGAGGTTTGCCCGTTTCTGGATATCTCCATCACTGGCTCTGGTATCTCGTTGTAGAGCTCTATGTTGAACGTCCATGAGACCGCGTTGTTGACACCGTCCCATGCATTAACTGAAACGCTGAATGTGTCCTCGGGAGCGCCTATGAAGGACCTGACGATCTCAGTCGGACAAACCGGGTTCTCTGGGTCGTGGTCCGGATCCGCCTCGTAAGATGCGGATGCCCAGCACCAAAGGTCTCGGCCTTCTGGATCGTAGGTCCCATCCAAGTTGATGGTGACGTTCGCTGTTTTCCCGAGGAAGAGGGTCCCGCCAGAGGAGATCGAGGGCGATGTCCCGACAGTGAGTACCGGGGGGAGATTGACCAATTCCAACTCGCGAGTTTCGTTTACGCAGTTCCCCTCTGAGTCACACACCTCCAGTGTGATCGAGTGGCTCCCATCCGAGAGGCATGGCGAAGACTCGTTCGTGTTCGCGATGAAGAATGAGTTGTTTCCGGACTGGAGGTCGCACGCGGAACCGATGTCCCCATCGATGCTGCTGGTCCATCCGTAAGTGAGCGAGTCGAAGTCCAGATCCCAGCTCTCTCGGGCATCGAAAACTATCTCGCTCTGGCTTGAGTACTCCATCTCGTCCAATGGCGAGCCCCAGATAATGAATGGCGGTTGGTTGCTTAGTTCTAGTCTGCAATACACCCGCTTGTCCCCGTCTACCTGTATTGGCTCCGAGTCATTGTGTACTCCATCGTAATCGCACCCGACGTATGCGGTGTTGGTCGGCGACCAACCCTGGATCGGCGTCCAACGCTGACCGATGAATGGGCCGTAGTCGAACATGCCCTCGTAGGGCTGAGTGGCCACGACCTCGTTCTCGAACTCCTGGAAGGTTATGTTTACTTGTGCAAGAGGGATATTGAGGAAGTTCTGGTTGATTGTGTGGACGTCTATCGTCCACATGACGTCGGCGATTACGTCGTCGTCCGAGCTCTCTGGGGTGAGTATGTCTCCCGACGAGATCCAACGAAGGTGGGAGTTGTTGCTCATTGAGAATGTGCTAGTTGACCCTCCCCTAGTTGCCAATGAAGAGGAAGTGAAGTTCACTGAGCTTTGGTCGATTCCGGGGAGCTTGTCGCAGATTAGCGCTACGCCATCTGCGGACAGGTCACCATGCGAGACTAGGTCCAGGCAGCTTGACTGGCTGTCCCAAATCACGCTGTTGGATATGCTGGATGGAAGTGACCCCCTGGCCTCCCAGTACATCCCGCCACCATCTCCGCTCAGATCGAGGCCGCTGATCTCGGCATCCACCCCCTCGAGCCTGACAGAGTGGTTGGTCGAGGTGGAGTGGATCGCGATGTCGTCGAGAATGACGATGCCGGGGAAGAGATTCCCACTGTTGTCTATGTCCAGGGCAGGTTCGAAGGTCGAATTCTCCACGCTACTCGAGATTAGTTGCAAATCGATGCTGTCTCTGACGACTATCCCCCTCTGATCCCCATCTGAGGAGCAGGTGTGGCATGAGACATTCTTCCCACCGCTCATAACGTAGTTGGACTCCTGGAAGTTGAGCCCGATTGCGTTACCGGACGTGTGTACGTTCGAAAGTTCGACGTTGCTGGAATCGATGACCGAGACTCCGTTCCCATTGTTGTCCTCGCTGGCCAGGTTCTCCACCCTGGGGTGGAACTCGACGAAAGAGACGCCGTCTGCAGCGTTGTCCCTGATTGTCCAGTTGCTTCCAATAGCCCCTCCCTTGGCCATAACGACTCCAGAACCACTGGAGTTCTCTACGACTAAGCCCGATATCTCTGCAGGGCCCTTGTTGGTCCAACTGGCGCCTCGGAAGAGGATTCCAGCCCCATCGTGGGGTTTGAGGGGGGATTCTGGCCCGTTGTTTCGGATGGTGATGTTAGCCAGGGATGTCGACGAGTCTATCGTGTAGGCCCTGAATCCGACGATGGAGTTGTCCTCTATCACCGCATCAGTGACCTTGGTGCCGGACGTGTTGACGTCGAATGCGGCTCCGATCCCTAGCCCGGGGGTCTTCGCATTGGGGCCGCCAGTCCCACGAACCTCGAGGCCGTCGAACACTGCGTTTGTCTGGAGATTGGAGTAGTTTGTGTGGTCGATCCGCTCAACTAGGACGCCTCGATACTGGCAGTCCTCGATCTTCGTGTTGAGGAAGGTTGGCCTGGTTGTTGTTTCCGAGATGTGCCTCACGATAATCCCGTTGTCCGAGTTGGAGATGTTTGAGTTCGTGAAGAGCGGGATGGAGTCCTCGACCCAAATAGCGGCCGCTGCGGCCAGGGTGGCTCCGGTGACGTTGGTGATCGAGATGTCGCTCCAGATTCCACCGGTGTTGTACCAGAGGTTCACCCCACGTGTCACCAGGTCCCCAATGGTGGCACCCTGGACGATGGGTGCGGACGAGGCACCGGATGAGATGCCGATCCCATACCTCCAGGTGGTGGATGAACCGTGCAAGTCCTGCCCCCCGCCGTCGATCACGATGTCCCTGAGTACCGGTGATGCGCTGTCGAAGAGGTCGATTGCGACCCTGTCAGCATTGTTGACTACGAGGTTGCTGATTACCGGATCGCTCCCGTAGACGGTTACCCCGTACTCGGCCTCCGAGATAGTGAGGTTGTCTAGGGTCGATCCCTTGTTGTTGGACGTTGAGTTGAAGATGACGCCCTGGTGCTTTCCGGAGATTGATTCCATGACCACGGGAGAGGT
>CESQ01066570.1_pt1 | contig 28780 bp, 47 predicted proteins | sample 361401 | NCBI WGS metagenome assembly CESQ01 (sample SAMEA2622119, study PRJEB7988) | marine metagenome | isolation source: saline water (ENVO:00002010), including | reverse complement strand
CTTTCTCGCTGAAAGGCAAATTCGCTTAATTGACTAAATGACAGTGGCAATAGATTTTTCTTATCGCCACCATCAAACTTTGTAAAATGCTCTATCATATTATCCCCTGAAATTGCTGGATAACTTCTTTGTTTTTAATAAGTTGTGCTTTAAGAGCAATTATATCTAAATAAACATTACTTTCTCTACCATAACTTTGTTGATAATCATCTAAAGCTTTTATTAAATTATCCATTTTATCAATTTGTTCTTGATATTTAGCTATGTATATTTGTTTATCTAAATCTAATTCGTGTGAACTTTCTTCCAGTTCCTCTTGGGTAAACAATCTATCTGACATTTTTCCCCCCAAATAAATTTAAAACCTTTTGTGGCTCTCTAACTAATTCATATTCAGCAAAAGTTTTATTATTAACTGTTACATTATTAGTTTTGATATTCATTCCACTTTGTCTTAACTTATGAATAATAGCACTTAATCGGAAACTGCCGAATTTATTCAATGCTTCTAGTGGGGTGATTTTGTTACCATATTCAAGATAACTTTTGATTTGTTTTAATTGGCTCATAACATACTCCTTTTCTATAAATGTTTCGCCATTTCTCTTTCGTTGACCATCTTCGTCCTCAAGTCCTCACGAAAGGTTTTAAAGGTTTCGTATCTAATTTTAGAACGATTCCTTTCTTTAAGAACTTTCTCAAATCTATTGTTAAAGTCCTTAATCTTTTCGTCTGAATAAATATGTGCATTTAATTCAGATGTATTTTTATACTTGACATTTCGCATATAATAAAGGGTTAAATCAGCAATAATCATTTTTTCTTCTTTTTTCATTAACTCAAGTGCAGTATCAAAATCGCTAAAGGTTAATCCTAACTGTTCTTGCTTATGTGAAAGTCTATTTGGTTCAAACTGCAATCCATAAATATCAGTCATTTTTTAATCCATGTTCTTTATGATGACAAGTAATGCAAAGTAATTCACATTTCTCTATTTCAGCCATTATTCTTTGCATTGAATGATTTTTGCCAACCATTCTTGATACATTTGCAATTTTAGTATCTGGATTTATATGATGATAATGTAAAATATCAGGATTTTCTCTATATCCACATTTTGCACAACCTTTTGATTTTTTTAAAAGACTTATTTGTTTTCTTTTATCAGATTTACATTTTGCATTTAATAAAGCCATTTTGGTTCTTTTTGGCTTTTCTGGTGCAATAATTTGTTGAGCCAATTCCACTTGTTTGTTTTCAGTGATGCCATTCATAGCATAAAAAAGTTCACTTGAAACAGTAGCATAACTTGAAGCATCTTCATTGTATACTGGAACATTATAACCTAAACATTCAATTCTTTGAATTTTGATATTGTCCAAATATTGCTGATTTAATATCATTTTTTATCACCCTTTATATTTTCATAATAAGTTACTGCATAACCAACTTTATCAACCACACTATCTAAATGTTGTTTATCACTTAAAAGTCTTACTGTTTTAACCCAATCCATACATAAAGCCACTTTTTCTGCCGATACAGGGGTGTTAAGGATAACTTCCCACCCTTTAGCTATATCTTGATGATTTGCCTTTATATCCCCATAATTCTTTCCTCTAGCATTAATTATTTCTAATGCTTTATCTGTCAATTCTTTACCAATCATATCCCCCACCTTTTAATATCATTTTTTCTTTTAAAACATTTTTCCATTTTTCATTTATAGATTTATTTCTATGTGCGATTGTATGGCATGACCTACAAACTGGAAAAAGATTATCAATTCTATTTAATCTGTTGTTTTTAACACCACCCATGCCCTTTTGCACAAGATGATGTATGTCAACTGCTGGTTCTTTAAAACAACCCCAACACAAGGGAATATCGCTTTCGCAATACCCCCAATAGTCGGAAAAAAGTTTTTTATAATTTTTCAAGGTTTTCATTTAAGAACTAGCTATTTTAACTGCTTTTGCTCTAACAATACTTTCTTCTTTTTGGGGAATATTTATCCCACAATCTTTACAAAATAATGTTGGAACAAAGTAAAATACAGTTTTCCAATTAGAACGACCACCAACACAAGTTGATTTATGTTTTTGCTTAACATTTTTGCTTTCGCAACAGTAGCAAATGTCATTAGTCGTTTTTACTTTATCTAATAAAAAAATAGTCATTTATAATTCCTTTAAATTTTCATTAAAAGCATTTACTGCATTTTTAGTTAAAGCTTCAATGTCATTTACTGAAAAATGTCCTGAACCCATAGAACGACCTACAACACCAGTAACAAATATATCCAGTCTTTGAGTATTATTTTTGGAAAAATTATTTGTTGCCACTGCTGGAGTTGATTCTGCATTATCGCTTACCAATTCAACACTGCTGATATTTGTATATGGATTGCCTTGTGCAGATTGTTTTGTATTAATGATTTTATACTTGATTTTATCGCCAGTCTTGAAAAGTGGATTTAATTCAAAGCCACGATAATAAAGTCTAGTTTCATCATTTAAAATAATAGCATAATTAAATTCGCCATCTTTAGTATTATCAAAACAACTTTTTACTGTTCCTATTACTTCGCTTGTCATATTTTACTCCTTATTATTTATTAATGACATTATAACCTCTACCCTCTAGGCAGTTATTCAAAAAATCTGACCTAGTATCTAATTTGGGTGAAAGCCATAATACTCTCCATCTTAAACTATTATACAGTATTTTCCCAGCTTCCATAACGATACTTGTTTCGTTTTCAACTAGTGCTTTACAAGTAAAATAGTCATCGTGGTATCTGTTCATATCGCCTTTGATATTTGCAGATGATTTTCCTCTACTGTCTACTATTGGAGTGCTACTGCACCCAGTTAAAAAGATTAATAGTATTAGTAAAAAGAAAATTCCGAACAATTTGAAACCTATATCTGTGTTCCAAAATGTATATTTCTTTGGTGTTGCATTAAGAATATGCTTTATTATTTTTTTATTATCCATAATACAACCTATATTTCTCTGTTTAAAATATCTTCTATTAAGGATATTTGACCATAATAAAACAAACCCATTTCTGTTTTGCATTGTCTTGTTCCATTTTTCCAGTCGTATTCTTTACCCTCTGCTATTTTAAAACTTTCTATTAAAGCTGGTAATTTATAATCTTCTAATTTTTGATAGATTGATTTTTTAGCTACTACTGTGGTCATTATATTGTCCCCCTGATTGTCTTAATTAAAGTAAATTCATTATTAAAAAGTCCGATACTATTATCCACAAAATATATTTTGAAATAATGAGTTATCTTTTCTTCTGTAATAAGGTCAAATCGTATTATGTCCTTAAATGGTTTAATACTTTTATTCATTACTTTGCTCCCTCATTAAATGTTCTTTGTTTAGAATTACCAAATCTTGTTTTAGCTTCTTTGTCTATTTGGCAACCTTGTGTAAAACCAAATGGGAAAAATCTTTCTGGGTTTTTAAAGCACCATAAATGAAACTGATTAGCAGTATCAACCAATCTTTCTTTCGCTGGGTAAAGTTCTACTCCCTCATGTTCTACCCCTACTAATTGATTTTTAATCTCCATAAAATCTCGCCAATCTCGGCAAGGTTCTTTGTCTTTTCTCTTTATGGATAACCATATAATATCATCGCCAATTACATCTGTATAAGCTTTATTCTCGGCATAAGGCATTTGCCAGAGATGTCTATAAACCCTAACATCATAAATATTATTATGATAATGCTCTGCTTCTTTCTCAATTTTGTATTGATGTTTTAACATATTTTTGAGTTCAAAATTATGACCCTCATCATCTGGCAAATCAAATACTTTTAATATGTCTTTACTCATTGAAAAAAATTCAAATATTGTCATGTCCCATTTGTAATAAACAAGTTTTTCCATTTAATCCCCCTATACTTTGTTTAACTTTATTGCTCTAGCTAAAACTCTATCTCTTTCTTTCTGCTTTAGGTTAGAGATTACATTAAGAACTTTAATTGCATATTGTCTTTCATTCTCAACTGTAAAATTATAAGTTTTGGGATTAGGTAAAATTTCAACCATCTTTCCCAAAGTCTCAATAGAGAAACCTTGTTTGTTACAAAGTTCCTCTGCTTGTGATTTTGTTATTTGTTGCTTCATTATTTATCCCCCTTAATATTATTTAAATTTGTTATCCATATATTATTATTATCTTCGTCATAGTCTGCTTTATGAAATTTTATTGTAGCTTCGCAAAAAACTGTATTGCCTACATTTAAAGAGCGAATGAAATTTGATGTGCTAAAAGTAATATATTCATTATGTTTACTATCAACAAACTTAACACATCTACAATAACCAAACCTACCTTTAAAACTAAAAGCATCAGTTACACCTAAATTTAAATGAATTTTATCGCCTTTAACTCCAACCTTTTGAGATAATGGAAATACTTGTTTTTCTTCCTCACATTTAATTGGCTCAAATTGATAAATATTTTTTTGCTCTGATGTGCCATCTCTTTTAATCTCATTAAGTTCCCATTCTTGGTTAATGACAAGTTTTGTATTATTGTCATCATATTTCTTAAATATTGATTTAGCTTTGGTTACTGCTTTTTGATAATCAGTTGAAAGATTAGCTACATGATGAGTTCTTTCAAAAGAGCCATAAGACCTATACTCCATGAAAGTATGATAAAGGCAGAACATTTTGTTTTGTCTGCCACTACCTATTGAATAAACACTAGTCATTATTTCCCCCTATTATTATTATTATTTACTTTAAATTCAAATAAACTAGCAAGAGCAGTTTATAACTGCTCTAAGTAGTTAATTTGACCTAACTTTATCCAAAGTTGTTGAAAAGTTTTCGACACTATCCTTGTTTTCTTTTATCAAGGATAACATCATTGCACCTATAGATGGCTTAACTTTTCTAGAACAATTTTTGCCGTTAGGGAGTTTAGATTGCCAGAAATTCCATCTTTTGTTGTCGTTGGCATCTCCTAAACGTCTGGAACATTTTTTGCCATTCACTTCCCATTTTATTTGATAATCCACCCAATTATCATCAACATAGTACCAACCTTTATATTCAGCACCATCTTCGTCAGAACAATTTATAGCTACAATAAATGGGTAGCCATCATCTATCTGACCAAAATTTCTACAATCGTATATTTTATTTAAAATCATTTTGAACTCCTTTTTATTATTATTATTTGTTTCCATTCTTATAACCTACCAAATAATCTAGGTTATGTAAACCCCTAAAATACATTTTTTTGACTTTTTTTTAAATTTATTGTGTTTTTCTTAGTTTTTGGTACTATTCATTGAGAGTAATCCTCCGTAATCATACTATGAACTCCAATTTTATAGTATATTTAGGGGGTAGCGAAAGGTTATCCCCTATGATTAAAGAATCAGATATTCAAATAGCTTGTAATGTTTTATTAAATTATCTTTCTAACCAATATAAATTTCGTCATTTTCATGTAGCTAATGAGGGTAAAAAATCAATATCTTTCCATGTAAAACTTAAAAAGATGGGCTTTAGGGCTGGTGTTCCTGATTTTATTATTGAATATCCTGATGGTAAAATTTTATATATTGAACTAAAAACTGCTAAAGGTAGACTTTCTGACTCTCAAAAACTTTGGCATATACAATCAGAAACATTTAACACTCCACATTTTATAGTTAAAGGTTCTTTGAATGAATGCCTTAAACAAGTTGAAAATATTGTAAAAGATAATATCCCATTAAGAAAAGCATCTTAATACTTGTCTTAATTTTTTTACTATGGCATAAATAACAAGTATTTAATATTTTACTCCTCCAATGTATTAAATCGTCTTAATAATAAATTTAATTCAAACCCAACCCCAGTTATAACGGCTGGGGTTTAGGTTTTAGTGGGGATAGGGTAAACTACCTAGAAACCTTTAATATGCTCTGTACGGCTTTTAAATCGCTTTTATTTTTGCTTTTATATCGCCTTTTAGACCTTTTTCGCTTTTTTATAGGTTTTTTGCCTATTAATTCAGAAAGAGTAGATGTTGTGGTAAATCCACTCACTTCTTCTTTTTCTTCATATTCTTTTTTTTCTTTTTAGGTCTTCCAATTTTAGACCCATAAGTTCCTTTTCCTTTTGGCATAATTATCTCCTTAATGAACTATAAATTGATGTATTCCTATTAAAATGGCAGATGCGATAATAATTTGCACCCAGCATTTTAACCTTTCAAATCCTTGCCAAGCTTTTATTAAGTGGTATCTCATACCAACCTCCTTTGCTTTAATTTTATTTTTTGGTGTCTGTTTTTTTCGCTTTGTCATAAGACCTCATTCCTGAAATTCCTAACATTCCAAACATTAATGGCATCATTACTGACATATCAGCTTGTGGAATAACTATGCCAAATCCAGCACAAATAGGCGAAATGGCATAATTTATCATTAAAGAAATTCCACAAATCCAGCCAATTAAAGGTCTCCAACTTGATTGAAACCAATTCCCTTTAGCTTCCTCTTGATTTACCTTTATTTGCTCTAATGCTAATGCTTGAGCATGTTTTTCTGCCATTGTTGATATTTCATGGGCGAGTTTGTTTTTGGTGTCCTTGTCCTCAATAAACTTGCCTAATAGCTTTGATGCTACTGGTAATAAACTTGCTATCATATATTTGCCATTCTATTACAAAGTCTATCGGCTCTATTTGTTACTTGCCGATACCATTTGGAATTTTTCATCTCTAAACTTGCAGATTTAAAATCTCTATTATCAATATGTTTTTTCATTTTCAAAAATCTGCTCAAACGAGGTCTGCCGAGATTAAACATCATATTGCATATAATCATTTGTGCTTCTTCTGGTAAATCATAAAAATCATTATAAAGATAAGTACATTCTTGTATTGTTGTATTTATATCTTCTTCAAATAGTTCATTAACTCTTTCTTCTCCTATCTCTGTGCCTACTTCTAACTCATATTCAGGGTCAGAATCTTTTATCAAATGTCCTATTCCACAAGTAGGTAAACCAAGATGGTCAAGATAAACTTCATACTTAACTCCCTCATCTGCTTTTAATTCTTCTCTTAATTTTTCTATATCCATTATCCTAAAACCTTAATAATCATAGCTATAAATTGTGATGCAACCATAAATCCAATAGTCATTAATACAAAATTCAACCTTTTAACATCTTTCTGTAAATGGTAAATATGATTAGTTTCTAATTGCTCAATTTTATTATAAATATTTGCAATATGCTCTTTCGTAGTTTTTGGCTCTAATTTAGCCATTTTATTTCTCCCACTCAAGTATCGCACTATTTTAACCATTATTAAACCTAATAATAAAAGTGTGCTGAATAGGTTAGTTCACTAAAATAAATACTGCGATTATTAACAGTCCTCAACGAATCAACACACTTTCTTCATCATAACAATGGTGAATTTGCACCACCCTAATAATATAAATTAAAGAATTTAAAAATCAATATAATCTTGTTTCCTCTGGAACTTTTGTAAGTTTGCAAATACATTCGTACATTTTTGTTTCTACTTTTCCATCTTTGTTTTTTATAGTTACAGATTGCTTTGTCATAAAATCACGAAAATAGATACAATTATTAATGCTGGATAAAAACATTTTGCCATTTTTTTCTGGTATGCCTGACATCATGCAAATCAAAATAAAAGCTGGTTTCATTTTTTAGTATCACTTGGAACATTTACATCTTTATGTTCTGCACCTATCCATATTCCAAAAATGCCAGTCATTGCACCCATTACAACTGAAACGAAAGCAGATTGTGGAGCAGATGGGTCAGGAAGTGCCATAAACCAATGAGCAGTGTTCCAAGCCATACCAGTAGAAACAAGCATCATAAATCTTGGCAATATTTTTAATTTTATTAAAGTATCTGCATTCATTTTAATAAATCATCAAATCCGAATAATTCCATAATAACAAAAGTAAAAAACAATAAAAGAACTCCACCAGCAATTAGTTTACCTGAAAAATTAGTAGAACCTATTTTTATTGCCACAAACTCATTTCCTAAAATTCTTAATATTAATTCAAAACTGTTTTCACTTACTTTAATATTTCCCCAAGCTGATATATTGGTTTTATTTTTTTCTTCTTTGCTCACAAATCACCTTTTAAATACAACGCCCAATAATATATAGCAATCCCACCTATAGTAACAATAAGAAATATTGATACACTTTTTATTATAATATCCCTTTTTCTTGCTTGTTCTTCCAGTGCTTCCTTGTGTGCTTTTCTTGCTCTTGCAATAGTCGCTTGAAGTCTTTCCCATTGACCAGCAGAGCCATATAGCTGAAACATAGACCTTAATTCATCTTTTAATCTTTTTTGTTCTTCCTCTTTAAAATGTTGCTCAATAGCATTGTCCATTACTCCACCGAATATGCCCTTTTTCTTTCTTTCTTTAGCAAAACCTAATTCAGCTTCCCCTTGAGCATATTTTTGAATAGCTGATTGAGCCGAGTTTAAATCTCTTCCCATTTCAACACATTTTTTTATGGTCGCATGAGCCGATGTTATAAGTCCAAATGCTGATATGGGGTCAATCAATAATTAATCCTCTGGAAAATCATGTATTGGTGGATTGCCAGTTGGAGTTCCGTCTTTATCTACTGGTGTATCAAAAAGTTTTTTAAATGCAGTAAGATTAGAACAAGCATTTATTTTATCTTCTATGGTTTTACTTGCATCTCTAATAGCTTTTCTTTTTGCAGTAATATCTGATGGTACTGATAAAGAACTATCATCACTTGCCCTTATAATGTACCAATCTGTGTCTTTTAACATATTGTTAGCAGTTTCTTTTGTTTTCCTAATCCAAATTGTTTTAAGTCCCTCGTTAATAAGTTTAGTTTTACCATCTCTTTCGTAAAGTTGCTTGTTATCTTTATCTTTAGCATCTTCATCAGCAATTTTTCTTTCAATACCTTTGCTCCAGTAAAACCTATCATCAAAACTTATATCTGGGTCATCTTCCCATGTTACACCCCAATCTTTTTTATCGTCATCTGACCAAGATGTAGCCCAATTATAAGGGTGTTTATAAGTTCCATCTGTCCACGATTTACCGACAGTTAAGTTCTTTCCGTCATGTTTCCAAACCATTATTTTCTCCTATTCTGCTGTACTGTATTTAAAAGGGTTTTCGGCAAAAGCCATGTATATGTATGATGAATTATTAGCATTAAAATAAGCATCAGATGTTCGTAATTTAAAACCATTAGATAAAAAATCCATAACACTAAAGGTCTGTTCAGATTGTGCTAAATCAAGTCCTCTATATTTGTTTCTAACATTTACTGTTGCTGTCTTATTATCAAATATAATCCAGTTATATCCAGCAGAAGTAATATTTGTAAAAAATATCATTGCTGGTTTGAACCCTAAATGACAGTAAGTACCATCCGAACTTCCATTTCCCACATAACTGCCAAACTTGGAAAATCCTTCAACTTCTGCAAAAACATACGCAACATAATTACTATTGTCTTTATTAACAAAAAGATTCCCATCTGCGTCTGAATCTCTCACAGTAAATGTTGAAGATGACACAGCTTTGATGTAACTAGTATAAGTGTCTTCTCCATTAGTACTGTCCAACAAAATATTTTTCCCTGATGTAAGTTTTTGATGATAAACTTGATATCTGGAACTACCATCAGTTCTATTTTTTACGATAACCATTGCAGGTGTTGAACCAAGTGCATGATTAACTATGCAATCAGTATCATCAGCACCATTACCAGTATAAGTTACTATGGCAAATCCTGCAGTAGAATTTACTTGTGTGGAATAAGCCAAAGTGTTTCCACTCTCAGTTCCTGAAGCACTTGCAGAACTACCATTTGCTTTCCAACACCATGCAACATAAGTATTTGTTTGATAATTAACTTGTGCAGTTGAATCAGCACCTAAACCAAATCCATCAGACCTAAATTCATCTAAAGTATTAGCATAATCTCCCTCTGCATAAGTTCTAAATGCTTGTAAAGTTTTCCCAGTTCCTCTGCTTGAGTCAAAGTGCATACCCCAATCTGTATAACTTCGCCCTTTTATTATTACCCAATCTGGTTTAAATCCTAACCCTCCAATATCTTGGGCTGATTGATTATTTCCAGTATATAAAAGAGTATCAAAATGGTCATCTGCTTGTGTATTAGCATTAGGACTTATCGTTGGCTCACTTAAATTAGCAGAGCATAATGCCTGATAGCCAGTAGGAACTGCATAATAAAAATCGCCTATGTCATTTGCATCTTTGTTGCCTTGTGCAGTTTTGTTTCCAGCAAAACTACTGTCTTGTCCAAAGTTAGAAACACTTACATAAACATTTGAATATTGTTGCAATGTAAAAAAGTATTCTACTCCAGTTGTTAATGAAGTTGTTTCATTAGTTCCAGCAGATGGGTTTCCATCTGTTGTTACATCATCGTCCCAAAACACATTATTTTTTCCCCAAAAAACTTTGCCACTATCTGCATCAAAAGCAACACTAATAATATCGTCAGCAACATAGTTTACTGTACTGGCACTTCCAGAAGTTCCTATATAAACATTTCCTAAATTCTTTTCTATTCTTGAACCAAAATCATTTCTTGTAATATAGTGTGTGCTATCTCCATAAGTTGCAGTAGCTGGGTCTGTTTTGGACATACTATCAAGTTTTACACCTTGAATGCCTAAACCTATATCGTGTGATGTAGCTGAACCAGCAGTTTTTATATATACTTCCCAATACCATTTACCACTAGTCGGAATATTCATTGATGAGCCAGTTGAATTATAACCATAAGCAGAAGATGTCCATTGAAGATTTCCCTCTGATAATGTTTGGCTTGAAGCATTTTCCCCAGACCTTAATTTTAATAATGTCGCAAAGTTGTTTTCTGGAGAGTCTGGCAAATTTGAGTCATGGCTATCCATACCAGCAGATGTATAATGGTGAGTGTTGCCAGATGTGTCTGCACCTATAGTAGATGTTGAAGCAGTTCCAGTTCCAGTTTGTTTAAATTCTAGGTGTACTCCGTTAGTTCCATAACTGCCAGTATATTTTTTAGGAATTAATGCTCCATTTTTTGTTTCTGTAAAACTACTTGGAGTTAATTGTTGTCCGTCAATAATATAAGCATCTGCAATATATCCATTAAAATATCTTCCATAGCCAGGAAAATAACCCCAAGCTTGTTGAACAGTAGAGCATATATCTAAATATGAATCTTGGTCTGGATATTGTTCTGTACTAAATGATGTTATTTGAGAACCATTTATATAACATTTAACTCTATCAGAAGCAGTTGATTGTGTTGTGTCAATTGACCAACAACAATGATACCAAGCCGTTGTGTCCCTATATTTTGCAGTAGTAATTAAACCATCAGCAGAAGGTGCAGTTTGAAAATATAAAGAATCTTCATAAAATGTAATTGTCATAAAATGACCACTTTGAGAATTATTGCAACAAAACATAGTTGGATAGGTTTCGCCAATACCAGTTTTTTTAAACCAAAATGATAATGTGGCTTTTCTTCTATCTCCATTGCTACTAGGAGTAAAATAAAGATATGAAGAACTACCAGAGTTAAATCTAGCTGATTGAGTAGCTACATTGTTAAAAAAACCACTTGAAGGATTTGCTAACCATGCTTCTGAACTAAACATTTTTAATTACCCAAAATTTAATTGTGGTGTGCCTAGCAAAATTGAATTATCGGCTTTTACCACATATGGCACGACATCATAATCATTATTAGCACTTGATAAGGTTAAACCAGCACTTTCTGCCGTTTCATAGTCTGTCCCTAAAGAAACTGTCCCAGCACTACTGCTAGATGGCTGAATAAAGATAATTACACCAGTTTGCCCTACATTTGATGCTTCTGTGCTTGGATTAGCTAACGAATTTGAACCTGATGATAAGGTCAGGATAAAATTTTGGTATGTATCAAAATCTAAAGTCATTCCAGTTCCAGTATATACTGCTGGAACACTTGCTTTTCCTATAACTACTCTACCAGTTCCATTTGGTGTTAAGGTAATATCGCCATTAGCACCATCAGTAATAGTTATATTACCAGAGTTTGTACCTTTGTTAGTGTCTAAAATTAAATCATAAGTACCACTTGTTGTTAAAGTTGCACTAGCACCACCAGAGCCAATAATAGTTTCCCCAGAACCTTTAGGTTTTAAATGTAAATCAACATTTGTTTCGCCACTTGCTCCTAAAATCGGTGGGTTGCCAGTTGCACCATTTGTAATTTCTAATTCATTTACTGCTGAAGCAGTTGTTTGAAATATAATTTGTTCATTATTGTTTTCGTCTGAAATAAAGTGAGCATCGTCAATTATTATATTATGAGAATTAGTGTCTAAATTCCCACCTAATTGTGGACTTGTATCGTTAACTATATCAAATGTTACTGACGAATCTGTAAAATCCACTGTATTTGCAGAAGTATTTACTGTGGCAAAAGTAATGTCATCAGAGCCATCATAAAATTTTATTGTTAAAGAATTACTTCCAGAATTAGTAGTATCTAACCATAATGTTCCAGTTGTCGCACCACTTGGTCTTGAAGTGCCAGAGTGCATTGTATTTATGGCAGTTAAAGCATTGTTTAAATCAGTCCTAAAAGCTGGAAATGATTGGTTTGCTATATTCATATCATGTTGTGTCATAATTATTTATACTCCTTTTAATAACCTTTTGCAATATAATCAAAAGTTTTTGAAACCCCTGAATTTGAACTATTAAAAAATGCAACATCAAATCCAGTTGTCGCTTTATTGCTAACTGTAAAATAATCTCCAGTAGCCATTCCTTGTGCAGTTACCCCTACTGCATAACTAGCAGTTTTAAATGGTTTTGTAAATGTAATTGACTTTGTGCTTGTTCCTGAAACGACATCATTATCGCTAAATATTCTGTCTTGCATATCTATGGTAACTGTTACTGCCGAAACTACTGGGGTACTTGCATTATCTCTTGAAATTAAAACAACTCTAAATTTAAAGTATCTTGCTTCATATTCGCCAATCACAAAAGTTCTAAAATCTGTATATGTGCTATTATCATCACTAGTTGCTATTTCTAAATGTGCATTACAATTAGCTGGGGTATCTCCATCAAAATTAGAACTTGCATCATCAAAATCCCCACTTCTATTGTCAAACAAATCATCAGGGTTATCTGCTGATTGTGTTAATGATGCAGTAATTCTTGCAGTATGTTTTGCTCCTATATCAATTACATTAGCAAACTCATAATTGCCAGAAGATTGAAAATCTGCATTTGCTACCCCACTATCAAAAAATCTAGTTGTTTCAGAATCAAAATTTCCACTTGCACTATCAAATAATTCTGATGAATCTAATTCTATTGCACTATCTGTTAAAACAGTATTTGTAAAAGTACCCCCAAATGTTGGGTGTTCTGCTTGTGTTGTTATTGCATTGAAATTTAAAGGACTTGTAACATTAGATATTATAGCAGTTGCATTTGAACTAAAGTTTCCTAATTTATCAACTGCCTTTACAAGATAAGTTCCTTTTCTTGCTGGTACTGATATTGATGTTGCTGGTCTTGATATTTTTTCCACTAAAGCAACTGAATTAAGCCAATCTGCTGAACCATCAGTTTCTTCTGAATATCTTAAATTATAATAAGCTAAATCTAAATCTGTTACTGCTTCCCATGATAAATGGGCTTCTTGACCACTGACATTAGCTGAAAAGTCTGTTACATCTGATGGTGGAGCAATAGCACCTACTATTTTTCTTTGAGCCGATACATAACTTGAAGAAACCCCTACTGTATTTACTGCTTTTACTCTTACATCATAAGTAGATTGGTCAATCACATTTAAAACTCTGTGATTTAACCCTGAACCTTGAGCATAAATTATAAAATCGGAATCCGTGCTTAATTTATACTCTACTTGGTAATAATCTATAAATTTATCGGTACTTGCACCAATAACAACATCTAAAGCCACAATAACTGTTCCGTCATTATATTCTATTAATTGGTCTGATAATGTAACACTGGCTGGTGGCTGAACCACAAAAGGGTTTGGCAAAGTAGTTGATGGTATAGCTGGAACTGCTACTTGAGTTCCAAATGTATAAAAACTATCCTGATGTTCTGAACATTGTAAAGCTACTGTATGGTCTGCATTTATTGTCATTCCTTGAACACGAAATGCCTTTGCTGAAAAACTTGGTGTTGCATGAGTTATATTAACAATATCCCCAATAGCTAAATCAAGCCCAGTTGCATCACACAGAAGCGAAATGTCTAAACTAGACCTAGACCTCCTTAAAATGATTTCAGCCATCTCTTGGGCTTGATATGGGCTAGTAAACATGGAAAAATCAAATCTTCCCTCTAATAGCAATCCACCATCAGCAGTTTTCATGGTTGAATGTTGGTCTGCACTAGCTAAACCAGTTTCATCTACTGGTGGAAATTGTGCAGTATCAGATTGGTAATTTTTATTAGGGTTTGTGAAATTTACTATTACCCTATTATATCGTGAGTTTTTATTTTTACTTTGAACTGAAATACCACCAATAATATTGTCCTCTGTAAGAGTAATTGAAGCCGAACCAGTGCTTTCAACCAAAATATTATATTTTCCCCCAGTGAAATTTAAATATGCTCTACAACCCCTTACAAAGTCCTTTACATTGTCTATTGCTTTTTTAGATGTATCTACAACTGTATGACTATCCATTAAATCAATGGCACTTGCTCCACTATAAGGGGTTATATCAGCATCGCAAACATCAGATGCAGTTTGCCAATCTGCAAAATTGCTATCAAAATAACTATTAGCTATTCCCATTCCAAATCTTTCATTTCTTAAATAATCTAATAATTGCAAAACTGGATTATCTGAATATTCCCATGTGGAACTTGTATCTGCTCTATGGCTACCACTCCCACCAGTTACAGTTCCATCTAAATTTGGATTATAAACTTTTTTTCCTTGCACTATTGCATTTACACTTGGCAAAGAGCCAAATTTATCCTGATTCCATTCAAACTTTAAAGCTAAATATGCTAAACCTCTTAATCTATGGTTTGATGTCCACGAACTTAATGTTGATAATAATGTTGATGCACTTTGACTATCACTTCCAAAATGTGGCTCACAAGTTATTAAACTTGCACCATCATAAAAGTTAGCATCTCCACTTCCAACTGTTATTGAAGTATTATCGGCTATATCTCCAGACCATGTAACTTGATTATCATTTATAAATATTGCTGATATATCATTTATTTCGCCCTCACTTAAAACTATTGCCATATAAAGATATTGATTATCAGTTCCAGATGTTTCTAAAAAAACAACATTTCCACCCACTTTTCTTGTGCCATAAACTATTGGAATATGTGCATTAGCATTGAATTTATTGACTAAAACCCCTCTGGCATTTTGGTCAGCTATATTTTGTGAAAAATCTGGTATATCTGGCATTGGAACAAGCCAACCAATAACATCTTCTACAACATCAACAACTACATCAATTACATCTTCAAAAATATTACTTATAAATTTTCCTATAGATTTAAACACTTACAATCTACCCCATTTTATGTCTTTTACTGTTAATGCTGAAAATTCCATTCCTTTGTCCCCACTAAAAAATCTTTGCTGGGAATTATCTGTCGTAGTTCGCCCACTTGTTTTGCTAAAATTTCCCCAGTGTGAAGTAATAGTTAAAATAAGACTAGCAGTAGTTGTATTATCGCTTATTTTATATTCATCAATAGTGCCATAAAACAACAAAAATGGGTCTGCAATTAATGCTAAATTTTCATCTAAAAACCCCCTATAAATATAAACATTATCATTTATAATATTTTCTGCTAAAGCTACCGAAATATAAGTTTGGTCAACTCCTGATAAACTTATTGCTAAAGAGTTTTTTGTTGGTGTGTTTGTTTCATTTATATTGGTAACTGATTTTAAATGTCCATTTGCAAGGTATGTTCTGGAACTCCCTGAAACACTTGAAGTTATATCAAAACTTGCATTAGTTAAATATATAGGAGTAGCAAATCCAAATTCTATTAATAAAACTGGCTCTATTGTTCCAGTAGCTAGTTCTGTTTTTACTGCACTTGTTAAACCTCTAGCCATTTACAAACTTTCTATTACATCAAACTCATAAGAAAACAGTAAATTTCCGTCTTTGTCATTTTGATTTGCTTGAAACTCTTGAATATCGCTGGTTAATTGCACTGTAAAAGGAATTGAGTCATATGTAACCGAACTATTATTTGTAAGAGCAGTTCTTAATGGTGGTTCTATTGTTACAGTTGAAGCATTACTTGACGAAGTTGCATCTGCAACAACCATATAAACTTTACTATGTGCAAACTTTATAAAATCCCCAGCTTTTAACCTACCAGCACCATCTCCAGCAAATCCATCAATGGCTATCGTGGCATCTGCTACTGAATGAGCACCATTAACAAGTAAAGTGCCAGTTTCGTTTCCTTGTGCATTTAAATAACTTGGCATTGTTATTGTAAAATCTTCTTTTCTTGACCTTTGTTTCATTATAAATGCCATTATAGGTGCAAATTCTTCTCTGGTCATGGGTGGATATTGAACTGTAAAACTAAATCTTTGTCCCTGAACTTGTCTGCGAAATGATTTACCACTATCTGTTTCAGAAAATAATGTTTTTTGATTACTTTTAATATTAACTGCAGTAAATCTAACATTTGGTAATGCTCCACTCATACTATCGCCATTCTACCCTTTTCATTTACTGCTTGATTTATCATGTTAATAATTAACCCTCTACTATTAACTAATAATTCATTGAACCCTCTAGCATCAACAGTATTTATATTAAAATTAACATTTACTGGTTGGCTCATATTTCCAAGTTTATTATTTGGTACAACATTTGATGGTCTATCAGGAACAACTAATTCTGCACCAGCTTCCCCCACCATATATGGCTGACCCTGATTCATTCTGCCACCAAGTTTTCTTCCCTGATATTTAGTTTGAGCAATAGTAGCGATTTGAACTGCACCCATAGCACCTATTAAAAAAGCCATTGGTATATTTGCAGTTGCTAAAGCTTTACTTACCCCTTGTGCAGTATTCATTACTGCTTGAGCCATGTTAAAAGCTTTATTTAATGCAAATGCCTTTTTATTATTTGCCGACATTCCAGCTAATATTTGTTTTCCACCTTGTATCATTATTTCTTTTTCTTGTTCTTTACTTAAATCTGCTAACTTTAAATTCTGAAACTGACCAGTTTTCATCGCTTCAAAGTTGTCTTTCATTAGTTTTTTTTGAATTTCTAGTTGTTTAAGAGCAGTTTCTTTGTCTATTCTTATTTTTTCATTAGCTTGTATTCGTTGCAGTTCAAGTTGTAATGCATCATTATCCATTATTGCTCTAATATGATTATCTTGAAATTCTTTTTGAACTGCAAACTCTGCGTCCATTTGTTCTCTTAAAGCACCAACTTTACTTTTAATCCCACCAGTAACCATTTCTTGTCCAGTCATGCTTTTGTCCAAAAGGTCTCCTTGTAATTCTTGACCAGTTAAGAATTTTTTGTTTAATTTTTCTAATTCTTTGAGTTTGGCTATTTCTTTATTTAAATTGTCCTGATATTCTTTTGATTCTATTATTTTTCTTTTTTTACCAGCAATTTCCATTTCATAAGCAGTTATTAAATTTTTTTCTGCTTTTATCTGTTTTTCTACAAGTTCTAACGCATCTTTATTAGTTTTTAGGAAAAAGCCAGTTTGGTCTTTCTCAATCGCTTCTAGAAGATTTTTTTTCCTCTCTAATAACTTGTTTAATTTCTTATAAGGGTCTTGCCCTTTTGCTAATGCATCATTCATGGTTAGAATTGCAGTCGTTACTCCAACTAAAGCACCAATAATAGTAGTTTTAGAAACCCTTGAAAATGCAACTAAAGCAAATTTTGCTTGTGTAATTGCTCCAGCTAAAGTTATAAAAGCAGTTGTAAGTTTAAAAACAATAGCACCCATAGCAAGTGCTTTTAATAATTCAAAATTATCCTTTAAAAAACTTACTGCATCTCCACAAAAAATAATGGCTTCTGATAACCCTTTTCCTATGGCTTTTGCAATTTTATCAATAGTCTTTTGATTATCTGCTAAAGCTTTGTCTAATTCTCCAAATTCTTGTTTTAAACCTTTAAATAGACTTTCGGCTACAACCTTTTGAAAATTAAAGATTTTATCGCCTATCATTGAAAGAGTAGCAGTTAAAGTTTTAGCCATATCTTTCGTAGCTTTTGAAAATTTTCCATTACCACTAAAAAGCTTTTCAAATGCTTCGGCAGTTTGTTGGGCTGAAACTGTAGCACCAGCACTAAAACCTAGTAAATCTCTGACACCTCTTTCCCTGAAAATATCGGCACTAGCTATACCAGCAGAAAACGACCTTTGTATTTGTTCTGCAGTAGTCCTAAAATCTAAACCAGTAACAGATGCTACATTACCAGTTATTTCTAGCATTTTAGCTAATTCGTCTGCATCTTTTGAAACAACTGCAAGATTTCCAGCACCTTGCTGAATTTGCTCTAAACTAAAGGGAACTTTAGAAGCAAAACTAGCCATTTCATCAAAAGCTTTTGAACCCTCTTCAACACTTCCAAATAAAAATTTTAATCTTAATTGTAATGTTTCAACTTGATTACCAACATCTACAAATGATTTAATTGCTAAACCAGCACCTAATCCAATAAGAGCATTTTTTAAATTGAAAACTGAACTTTTTAATTTGTCTACCCCTTGTGTGGCAGAGTTCATAGCTTGGCGAGTCTTATCTTTCGCAATAATGTCAATATTTACTTGTTTTGTTGCCACTTATCTTGCCCTTGCTAGTCTTTGTTGTCTTTCTTGTTCATCAGTTTGTAAACTGTAATATGCTAACCACATATTAAACTCTTCAACTGACATCAACATGATTTCGGCAACTGTTTTATGAAGCTTTTCTGCTAAACCAAATATATTATGTAATTCAACATCATTTTTTAGTTTTTTTTATTATCTTCAAGATTTTCGGTATCAGTTCCCATTATTTTGGTGGCAACATCAGCAATAACATTTGTATCTGCTTTAGTTTTAAAAGCTATAATGTGAGTGCCATTAAACATTTTGTCCCCATCTTTAGTTAATGATTTTTCTATTATTACATCAATTAAGACAGTTAAATCTGTACTATTAGCACCCTTAAAAATCTTTTGCTTTTCCATCATATTAAATGGTTTACAATAAATAGCTTTATCGCCAACTAAATCCCATTCTGGCACTTCAATTATTTGTGTTTCTAAAGTTCCAAAATGGTTGCGAATACCATCAAAATAATCAATTTTATCAGTCATGTTTAATTCCTATTAAACAGTGCCGACTGTCAATGCTCCATTACCTTGTAATGCTACAGTTCTTGTAGTCATGCCATCTAAAGTAACACCCACTGACATACTTGTAACAATACCAGTACCACTAAAGCTTTCATCTCCTGAATCATTCCCCTCTGGTAAAAACACAAAAGATAAACTTGAACCTTGTGTTAATGATGTTTGTTGAGATGAAGTTTCGTCATAGTTCATGTCAATAGAAGCAGTAAATGTACCCCTACCAGCTTTATATGTTTTCATAGATGCACCAAGTTCTGTGTCCTCTACAACATCGTGAGTAGTGTCTATTGTAAAACCAGTAACATTTCCTATTGCAGTTCCAGCTACTGTTACAACTCCCTCTTTTCCGTGATGACTAGCCATTTAGACCTCCTTTTGTTCGTTTTGTTTTATCACTTCTTCGCTTTTCTTTGTAGCATTTTTTTCATTAGTTTTAAAACCTAATTTTTTATAATGCTCCAAAAAATCTTCTGAAATGGTAATTTCTTCATTACCTTTTTTCATTATTATGTCTTTAGCCATTATGCACTCCCTCTTGTAAATTCATAAAATACTCTAGCAGTAACCCTAACACCACCATAAGGATATATTGTACCCTCATCTGTGGAAACTTCAATAATTTGTGTATTTAAAGCATTTCCATTCCTTGTAACATCAGTATCTAATGTTTCCTCTATAACTTCTATTAATTGATTCCTAACTGTATCAATATTAGATGTTGTTCCTTTATTAAATGCAACAATTAAAAAATCTATTGTTCCAGTATATGTACCTGAACCAGTAGCACCTATGCTGGAAACTTCTCTTGTTTCATCTCCTGATTGTATAAACATAGCTGGGAATTGTGCATCTGATAATTCTTCAACTTCAAATGGCTCTCTAGTTAGTTTTTTAAACTCTATTGGACTTGATACTGCATCAAGTTTAGTAATTATATCACTTGCTATGTTCTCTCTTTTGCTCATATTCTTAATGTTTTAAAATAAGTTTGTGAAAATTCTTTTTGTATTTTAATTTCTTCTTTATTGCCTATAGAGAAAAAAGGTCTTGTTACTTTCTTTTTTCCTACCCCAAAAGTATCGTGGTAAGATGCTATTTTTGCTCTTTCCATATTTGAAAAGAATAATGTGCTTTTTAAACCACCAGTTTTAAAATCTAAACTTCTAAACATCTTTCCAGTATCAGTAAGGTCTACAAAACCAGTTTGTCTACCCCTCTTTTTTCGGCTTCTGACAGTGCTTTTTGCATATCCCCTCATTTGACCACCATCAGGCAACTTTCCATCTTGTGTTCGCCTTGTAATCATTAATAAAGCCATATTAGAAACCTTTTTAAGTGCAGTATCTATCGCAGACCTTTGTTTCCTTGATATTTTTTTTAATTCCTTGATAACTTCAATATTATTTATATTAACTTTTACTTCCATTATCTCACTAATCTTAAATGATGAATTGGCTCTTTTTCACTATCACTTACTGAACCTCCACCATCTTCGTCATATTCTACACCATCTCTTAAAACAGATTGAAATTCCTCGTCATATCTATCTCGGTAAAAATCAATCTGTACCTGAAAAGCATCTTTGCCCTCGCCAGTATCTGGGTCTCGCCATTTAGTTAATTGTGGGTAGATGTATTTCCATAAAGCTAAATATACAACGGATAATTCCCATTGTGCATTTGTAAGTTTACTGCTTGTCATTTCAACAGAAGTAACCTTTGTTATATCTTTATAGCGAACTGTATGCCTATATCTTTCCCACCATTCCTCACGAATACGTCTTAACACATCATTTTCAGCAAATTGTATTTGGTCTGCAAAGTCAGTTATGCCAAAACCTAATATGTCTGGTTGGATTTTTTGCAAATGAGCATTTGCCACACTAAATTCTGTTGTAGCCATTATTTAGCTTTCTTTTTTGGTTTTTCTTCAGTTTTATCTTCTGTTGATTCAGAATTTAAATCTTCTTCAACTATTGTTTGGTCTTTTGGTTGCTCTGCTACTGGCTCTGCTTCAACTGGCTCTTTTTTAGGTTGATTTTTCTCATCGTGAAGTTTCCAACCCCTTTGCTCCCATATTTTAACATTTGGCTCATATTGTATTCGCATTCTTTCAATAATATCGCCTTTTTTATTAATTAATTTTACCATTTCCATAAGTTTATCCCTTAATAAAAGGGGTGGTTTCCCACCCCATTAGCTTTAACTAGCTACTGAATCAGCAGTTAATTTAACTCCATAACTATCGTGAAGTTCACTAACTCCATAAACTGCAGTTGCTACAATTTCATCTGCTCTTAATGAAGCATCTCTTTGAGATTCTATCTTAAGGTCTTGCATCATAGCTAAACCCAAAGCATCTTGAGCAAAAACTGCACCAATACTATCATCTGAACCATCAACTGTAATGTTGGCAGATTCAAATATCTGTATTCCAGCAATACTTCCAACAAAACCACTTCTCATAGCTTCGTTTGAAAGGTCTGTGCTTAAACCAGCAAAAGTATTTGTTAATGATTTTTTAACATTAAATATTTGCTTTGGGTGGAATACACCAAAATATGGTGCTGGAACTGCATTTGTTTTCAATTCGGCTGAAGCTTCAAATATGTCTTGAACAGTAAGTTCTTGACCAGCACCTCCAGCTTTTTCTGTAGAAAACCCAGTAAACAATGCTGATAAGTCTGCGTCCATTTTTCTTGCTATAGCTTCACCAAATAATCGCCCTATATCTCCAGCAACATTTCTTGATGCTGAATTTCTAGCCAAATCGGTTAGTGTAGTCATAATTCCAACTTCAGATGCAGTTATTGTAACTGAACTTGGATTTACTGCCGTATTGGATAAATCTGATGCTTCACTTACTGCACCAGCCGATACCGTTGCATATATAGGTACTTCAACAGATTTGCCACCTCCAGCAATAGTGTAATTTCTTACGAGGTTTCTCATTATTGATTGCTCATTCGCAACGAATAAAGCTTCTGCAACTATCTCGGTATATAGTTCCGAAATGGTTGAACTGGTTGTCTCATTTGCCATGTTTCTAACTCCTTATAAATAAAACAAATTTTAAGTTTTTGAATTAATCACATAAGGTTGCGAACTTCTTTGCTTTCTGTATTCTGCATATCGTTCTCTATCTTTTGGATTATTCATATCTAAATCCTCAATATTGAAACTGGTGTTGAGTTCACCCCTAACCACATTTGACACCGAGCCACTACCACTAGGAGAAGCAGTAACAAAGTGAGGGTTTTGTGTCAAAAACTCTTGCACTAATTCGTCAGTAGTCAAAAGTTCACCCATCTTGTTATATCTTGCGATACCATTTTTATCAAGAATTTCTACATTTCCGTTTTCATTTAATTTTATATTCTTACTTAATAACTCTACCACTTGGTCAGGATTTATAGCTTTATTTTTAGATGCAGACGATAATAAAGATTTATTTATTTTAATATCTTTAAGTTGATTTTCTAAAGTTAACTTTTCTTTATTCCATTCTTGAGTTTTGCTTTTAAGTATTTCTTCAAACTCGCCTTTTTGTATTTTTTGTTTTTCTTCGGTTTCTTTTTGAGTTTTTACTAAATTTATTGCATCATCTAAATTTTCCACACCAAGCTTTTTATTTATAGAAGATTGTTCTCTTCTAACTCTAATATCAACTCTTTCATTTAACTCGTCTTGAGTAAAAAGTCTTTCTTTTGGTTTTTCTGGCTCTACTGGTGTTTCAACAACTGTATTTTCTTCAGTTGTTTGCTCTACTTTTTGCTCTTCCATTCAATTCTCCATAATTGTAGTTTCTTTATAGCAAACTTTTTTTATAAAATCCACTAATCTTCGTCTTCTGGCTCAAGCCAATTATAATTACCCTCTTTTTCTGCTATTTCGTATAATCTTTGAAACATTATTTCATCATAACTAGCATAATACAATGTATCTTCTTCTTGTAATTCTCTGCCAATAATTCTAAACCTTTGATAGTCTTTTAGAGTTATATTTTCTTTTTCAACTATTTCTCCAGCTTCTGCAATTATTTCTCTCATTTTAACACCTCATTTTCTAAAAATTCTATAAATTTAGGGTCTACTAATTTTTCTTTCCCCATATGATATAGACTAAAGTTTTCTGCAAACCATTCTTTTGTATTGGAATTAGAATATCTTGTTGCACCTCCATTAATATTTTTGCCTAACATTGCTCGTTCAATAGGTGGGATATTCCAATTTTCAAATGTTTTATTTTTCATTTGATGCACCTGATGTCCAAATTCATGGTAAAGTATTTGTCTAAATCTATCCATTTCATCATCAAAATAATAAAAAGCATTGTGTGGTCTTACCCAAGTATCTCGTTTTGTTTTTCTTTCTAGTTTTACTAATCCCTTAAGAGGTAATGTAGTGAATGTATCGGCTAAACCTTGCTCATCAGCATACAGACCTTTTCCTAAAAAAGGATTTCTAAACTTTCTTTCGGTATCTGCATCAACTTTTTTTCTGTTAAAATACTTTTGATTTATAGATAAATTTCCGTCTCCCATTGACATTAATGCTCGTCTTTTAGCAGTAACAGTTATAGACCTTAATTTTGGCACTTTATATAAATCTGCTAAATCATCTAATTCTTGCATTATAGCATTTAATTGACTTGCTATTTCATCATCTAATTTTTCAACTCCAGTAACCTTGCCAACATTACTTGTTCTATATCTTGACCTTGCAAGGTATCTTTCGTCTTTTGCATTTTTCGTTATTTGTCTTTGTAATCTATCAGAAATAATACTGCTTGAAACTACATCTATATCTTTTTCTTTTACTGGCTTTTTAAGTGATGATTTAGTGGTTTTAATTTCTTTTTCTGGTTTTTCTTCAACTTTTGGCTCATCTGGAATTTCATCAACAGTTTCTTCTAGCCATGCTGGGTCTGTTGGAATCCAAGTATGTCTGCATCTATAACCACCCCTGACTATAAAAGGGTCTCCAGTAGATTTGCCACCCCAACTTCTATTATTCCACATATCCCTTATTTGCTTTTCTGTAAGGGTTTTATTTAACATACTAACACAAAATTCCCTACTATCCCTGACTAAAGTTCCAGTATAAGTAAAATGATTTAAACCAGCTTCTTTTGCCTTTGAAACTGTAAATTGACCATGAAACTGCATCACACTATCATGTGCTATTTGACCAGCATATTTTCTTAAATTATTCCCAGCCCTATCACTAGCATATTGAGTATGTAATTTTTTGACTGCTTCTTCCACTTGTAGTTTTTTTGTGCTATCAAATTTGTTTTCATTAACAAAGTCCACTAACTCATTGATTTCATTGATGTTTGATTTCTTATAAACTCCATTAATATGTGAACGAATATTGCTAACCATATCTTCAAAAGGTCTACCAGCTATTGTGCTTTGATAAACCTCGTCATTTATTATTTTTGAAAATCTTTCTGCAATATCTTCAAACCCTGAAAAACTTTGATATTTTAAAGCATTTATTGTTTGCAAATTTACTTCAGTTAAGTTTTTAAATTTATTTGGAATAGGCATTTTTCCAAAAGTATCTAAAACCTCTTTTGCTATTTTATTATATTCATCATTAATTATTAAATCAGCTTCATTAAGAAAGTTATCTTCAATAGCTTTTTTTATTTGAGGTCTTAATTGGATTGCTAGTCTTTGTGATACCAGTTGTCCTTTAGTTGCTTTTGTAACTTCTTTTATTACATCTTCTTCAAGTTTGTATAAAACATTGATTATTCGTTCTTCATGCTGGTCAGCTAATTTTTCTAATATTCTTGACATTCATTATAATGGAAAATTCTTTTTCCAAGCCCTTATAGACCAATATGCTGGTGATAATGTTTTCTGACCTTTAACCTCTTTTAGCACCCCACCCATTCTAGCTAAAAAGGATTTTTGCCTAGCTGGAATATTCTTTTTAATACTCATTCCCCTTGCACCAAAAGTTACTTTTTTAATTTTCCCTGAAGATTTATTTTTTACATAAACACCAAATTTTTTTCGTTTAGATTCTGTAGTAGATAATCTAAATGGTTTATTAAGCTTTACTTTTTTTCCCTGATATTCAGCCATCTTTAAACTCTACTGTAGATTTACATAAAATACATTTATAAATATTTTTTAATTCTGTTTTTTTTAGTACACATTTACATTTTACACATAGTTTCATCTTTTTTTCCTAATTAATTCACAATGTTTCATGTAAAAATGATTGCCTATTTTGTTAAAAAATTTAGATAAAGACAAATAAAACCATGTCATTTTTTTTTCCTTTTGACTGCTCTTTTTATAATATCTTTATCAAATGAACCTGACCTACCACGACTTATTAGTTTATTTACTCTTGCCATAGCCCAAGCATTCATTGACATTCTGGGTCTACTACCACCTGAAAGAAAAGCACCTTGCCCTCTTCTAAATGATGCTTTTAAATCAGCTAAACTAAACAATTTTGATTTTTTAGCTTTTGCTTTTAATGATTTTGATGTTGATGCAGATAAAGGTTTCCTAAATTTACTTGCCATTATGCTTTTGTCCTACTTTTTAACAATGATAAAGGTATTTTAGCACCACTCTTATATAAAGAACTAACTTGTTTTAATAAACTTGCTCTTCTACTTCTTTTTGCACCTTTTAAACCTGAAAGATATTTTTTAGGTATTTTTGTTTTTTTATCTTTTGGAACTCTACGTCTCTTCTTCAACTGTTTGTCCCTCTACTTCTGTTGTTCTAAATTGACCTATTACAGTTCTTGCACTATCTATTTCATCATTTATGGTTTTAATAGCTTCATCATTATCAATAACTGCATCAGCTATTTGTTTATCTAATTCTTTGTTAAAAGTTTCTGATTTAACTCCACTAGCTTTTGCCATTTGTAAATACTGCATATCATTTGCCCAATCCCTTATATCAAAAGTATCTGGATAATTAATTGTGCCATCAAAATCCTTATTTAACCATTTAGCAAATAATGACCATATATGTTCCTCTGCATTTTCTAAATAATCAGCTTTTTCCGATAATCTTGCATTTAATAACTGAAATTCAGTTTGTAAAGCAATCCCACTAGCTATTTGTGAACCAGTAGCCCTAACTGAACCCATGTGTGTTATTCTATCAATAGCATCAACTTTGTTCTGTATGCATTTCATAATTCCATCTAGGTTTTGTCCACTAGGTTGAATTATGTATGGTCTTAATTGTGCATCTAAATCCTCTGGTATTTCTATTATTGAACCAGCACCAGCACTAGCTTCAACATTCGGTGTTTTAACTAAACTTGGGTGGTTTGCTAATCTAATTAATTGCTCTTTTTCTGAATAATCGTTGTAAATAGATTGTTGTAAATGAGCAACATCAGATAAATCACTAATGCCAATAGGTCTTTTATGTCCTCGTAAATTATAGACATTTACTGCTGGAATAACACCAATAGGATTTGGTATTTCTTCAATTAACCTACTTCCACCAGTTTTAACCTCTTTTTCATATTCTTCCACTTCATAGGTGCTTATTGTTTCTTCTGTAAATACTTTTACAATGGCTCTTTCTGCATTTATATCTTCAACAATAACCAAATAGTCTAGATAAAATCTTCCACTTGATGCTCTACTATAATTCCAGTTAACAACATTTTCTGGTGTATATATTGAAACATAAGGTCTAATATCTTGTTCTAATTCTTCTGCTTTAGTTTTTGCATTTGTTTGAGGTTTATCCACTACTACCCAGCAATTTCCATAAATACTGGCATTCATCTGTACTTCCCTCATTACAGTATTAAATGAACGACCATCTAAATCAGCATCTTTTATAAATGATAATAATTGTGGGTCATTATCTAAATTTCCATAATCTCTTGTTGGTGGCACTCTCCAAAGAAAACTTGTATATATTTGAACTACATTTTTACAATGATTGTCTAAAGGTGTGTGCCTTATTCTTGCATCATATTCTTCAGGGCTTTCTAAAATATATCTATGCAAGTAATAGCCATTTTTATAATCATTTCCACCTAAATAACTGCGAATATAAAACTCCCAGTTAGCTATGTTAGATTGCCATAAATCATGTTTTTGTTGTAGTTCTTCTCTATTCATTAACTCCACCTCTTTTGAGCAGTTGGGTTAAAATTCCTTTTTATAGGAAAATTAAATTCTATTAAATAACCTAAAGCATCATTCATGTGGTCAAACCCACTATCTTTATCAGGTATGTGTGTTCCCTCTTTGTATATCTGTCTTTCTATGCTTTTTATAACATTTTTGCAACTACCTAGAATATACAAATTATTTTTTCCAGCAACATTTTTTAATTTTGCATTTACAGAGTTTATTCTATCTCTAACCAAAGGTGCAGTATTTCTACATTTAACTTCAAAGCCAAAATTTTTTAAAATAGCTAAATCCGTTAAACCACCAGCAGAAGTTTTTCTTTGTCTTGCACTTGGGTCAGGATAAACCACTATTTTTTTTCCCTTATATCTGTTGTTTATTTCTTCACACATTTCATTAGTATTAGATGAATATATTTGTATCTCGTCAATTACTATCACCTTTTGATTTTCAATTACTGATACGACTGCACACATTGGGTCAACATTGAAGTCCAAACCTATATGTAAAACTAAACTATCCCTATTATACTTATCAATTATATTTTTATCTCTACTAAAATTATAATATATCATACCAGAATAATTAACAAATGTCGCTTCATATTCTTGTTGAAATGTCCTAATATCTAAATCTTGTTTTGCTTGTTCTATTTCTGCATCAGGAACTTGCCCACCCTCTAAAGTAGTATATTTAAAACTTTCCCATTCTTTGTTTGTTTCTCGCATTTTAAATAGTTCGTAAGACCAATTTCCAAAACCTCTTGGACTACCACAAAATAAAGCATGACCATTTGTATCAGATAATGTTGGTCTTAATACTTCATACCAAGCATTTTTATCTACATCTGAAAATTCATCTATAACTAAAAAGTTTAATCCCACACCTCTTAATGAGTTTTCATTATCGCTTCCTCTTAATGTAATTGTGGAATTATTTCTTAATGTAATCGTTAAATCACTATGATTTATGCTTTTTACCCATTTATGTTTAATTAATTTTTCTTTTAATTCAGTCCAGCAGATGCTTTTTGCTTGTCTATAAGTCGGTGCAACATACCAAACCTTTTTATTTGGTTGACTAGAAAATTTTGCTATTTCATTGATTGCCAGATAAGTTTTTCCAAATCTTCTACCAGTAACTAAA
>CESQ01103168.1_pt1 | contig 28940 bp, 27 predicted proteins | sample 361401 | NCBI WGS metagenome assembly CESQ01 (sample SAMEA2622119, study PRJEB7988) | marine metagenome | isolation source: saline water (ENVO:00002010), including | reverse complement strand
CTTTTAGATCAGCATAATGCTATTAACTATGAAAATATAAGTCAAGCCATAGTTAGATTGCTGGCGAATCAGCAGACTACCGGCAAACATGATTTTGTTAATAAAATGCACTTCGGCAACGGAGGCAGTAGTGTAGATGGCGGTGGTACTGTAACTTACCTATCCCCTAACACCAATAGTGCTACAGGCGTTCTACACAATAAAACATTTGAAAAGATCGTTGACCCAAATGATGCAGGTGTTGATACAACCACAACAAACACCATGACAACTGCCCATACATCGGGCGATTTGTTTAGTGATTTGGTTGTTACTTGTACACTTAATTACAGTGAACCAGGTGGTCAAGACACACTTGATAATTCAGCTAATCAAAATGGTACATACATTTTTGATGAATTAGGATTGTATTCAGCAACAGGCGCCTTATTAACACACATCATATTCCACCCTATTCAAAAATCGGCCAACAGGCAGATCCAAGTTATCTATACTGTTAGAGTCAGAGCAGGAGCATTTTAATGGCATACAGCATTAACTATAATGATACCAGCTTAGAACCTACTCCGATTACCGTTGCAGACGCTACAGTAAACACGGAAACAAGTATTAAGTTGGTCGGAAAAAACTACACAAATCACGGAGAAATCTTTAATGAAAATTTTCTAAGACTGTTAGAAAATTTTGCAAGTGAAACAGACGGAGATTCTCCAGGTGCACCATCAGGTGCAGTACGTGGACAGCTTTGGTATGATGCCACTGCCCACGCAGTAAAATTTTATGATAATTCACAATGGTATCCGATGGCAACAATGAAAACTGGTACAGCTACACCAGTTGATGCATCAGAACCACACCAAGCAGGTGATTTATTTTTTCATACCACTGAAGAGCAACTTTATGTAAGTCAAGGTAGTAGTTGGCTACCTATTGCTACAGGTGGTGCAACCAGTGTTAAGACTAGAACACGTTATGATACTGGTGGATCAACACACAAAACACTTGAAATGGTTGTGAATAGTGTTATTGTTGCTATTGTAGTCATGGATACTACATCTTGGAACCCAATGGCGGCAGGTGCTAACACAGAATATTTAGAAGATGGTGCTACATTATTGAATACACAGTTTCCAACTCTACAATCTGGTATTAATATGAACACAGCCACGAACTATAAGTTTCGTGGTATTGCAACAACGGCAGAATACGCCGACGTTGCTGAAAGATATCATGCAGACAAACAATATGACGCAGGTACTGTGGTAAAAATTGGTGGTGAGCATGAAATTACAGAAACAGACACAGCATTAGATTCAGAAGTGTTTGGTATTATATCAACACAACCTGGCATAGAATTAAATGCTGGTGCTGGCTCCGATGAAACTCATCCATTTGTTGCTATAGCAGGTCGTGTACCTTGTAAAGTAATTGGACCAGTGCGTAAAGGTCAAAGATTGATTACGTCTGAAGTAAATGGTGTTGCAAGAGCTCCTCAAGACCATGAAGGAGAAGCAGACGATTGGAATAGAATAGTCGGCCGAGCATTGGAAAGTAAAGACACAGAAAGTGTTGGAATGGTAGAAGTTGTAGTCGGGAGAATGTAAGTGGCAATCGGCGCCGGAAATAACATAACAGCGACAGATTTTAACGCACTAGTGGTTGCCGTCAACAAATATTGGGGCGATAACGTGCCTTCTGCCGCCGTAGGCGATGCTGATAGAAGCACTCACAAATACGGGTGGGGACAAACACATGCTCTTGAATTATCTGGCACAGACGATAGAGTGGTCGTAACTGATAACGTTGAAGCAAAGCATTTCAATCAATTGGTAGCACGAGCAAACGCCACAGGATTACATATAGGGCTAGGAACAACACTAAGTTATAAGATTATTAGTAATAATATATTGGCCGCAGATGGTACAACTATTGACAATAGGTTCAGTGCTTCGGTGCTAGATGCAATCACTGACTCAAGAAGTTCAGCAATACGTGGAGACCACACAATAGGTACAGGTAATTCAAATGCAAACGCATTAGGCAGTATAAACAGAACAACCAATTGGACAGAAATATTAATATCAGAACAAACTGTTACATTTACCAGTTATCAAAAAGCTAGACATTTTTTTAATTCAGGTGGTGCTCTCACATTAGGTTGGGATATCACAGGTGCTTCAGGTACAGAATCTTTGAACTGGGACGCAAACTTGGCCGCTATGGGCACAGCACACTTCCTAGCAGATGATGTTGTAGTAAGTGGTACAGGAGGTTATTCAACACCTGATGTAGGTTTTTATGGATTAACCACAAATTTTCAACTTGTCTACAGTTACAGCTTTGGTGACGGAGTTGGATCAGGTACGTTTAGTTCATCTTCGTTTAGCGGAGGTGATGTTAATGTAGGCGGACACGCATCTGAACGAGGTGGATATTTACAACCAGGCGGAGGTGGATACGCATACGCTGGAACATACGCAATTAACAGAATTTCAATATATGCAAAGTACAGTAGTTCAGGTGAAGTGGTTCACCTAAAAGCATATCTACAAACACCAGACGATGGTTCTGCTATAAATGGCACACTTACACAGAGTTTAGGCTATGTTATAGCATCAAATCAATCTGGAAGTGGTGGTACAGGCGGTGCGGCCGCAAGTGTAACATTTAATGTTACTTCTTCTGCACCACAAAGTCATGCATTTACAAATTCATTGACATCATTTGATGATATATAAAACCTCTTGACAACGTAGATATATAAGTATATAATGAACATGCAAACTCCAAGGAGAAAGCTATGGATGAACGTTTAGAAAAAGCATTAGATTTTGCAAATTATAGGGCAACCATTGCCAATCAAAGAAATAATCTAAAAAATCGTATTGCAACACTTAAAGTATGTCACTACGAAGGTGCTCAATTTACAGCAGATAAAACCAATATCAGTTTTATCAAAGCCATGTTAGATTCAGGACATGAAGAAGCAACTATCGAAGATGACAAACAAAATCCTGTAGAAGTTAAAGACTTACCAGGCTTGTTAGAAGAACTAACAAGTGCCTATCATGCCTCAATGAATGAGTATTTGATCGAGCATAAAAAACTTAACAAAGCAAGAGCATTAAAAACAATCATGGATTGGTAGTGGACGAATCAGATATACCAGAAACAATAATCTACGTAGATTCTGACAGAGTTTGGTGTATGGGTGAAGCAATGGATCACCCCAAAGTATATTATACTGTACCAGATGAAGGTTATGTAGTTTGTGGTTACTGTGATATCAAATTTGCTAGAAAGAAACAAGATGAGTAAAAAAGGTATTTGCTTTTTTGCATTTAACAATACAGAATTAGATTACATTAAATTTGCCATGTATGCAAGTTCACAGGTAAAGAAACATTTCAAAGAATACAATGAAGTATGTTTGATCTCTACAGAGAGTGATGTGACTTACATGGAAGAAAATTACACAGCGGAAGAAATTGATAGTGCATTTGATCACATTGTAATTGATGAACACACATATACAACTGACAACATGCGTATACACTATGATACACCGTGGACTGAATTTCAAGCACCTTTTCATAATAGACAAAAGCATGATGTATATTGGATGTCACCTTTTGAAGAAACTTTGTTGTTGGATATTGATTACATTGTACAAACCAATCACTTAGAATATCTTTTTAGAGAAGATAATACAAGCAATCTACAGATGTTTGATAATGCTCGTTATCTAAGATATAATAGACCACCATTTCCAGAAAGATATCTCAACATGAATGGTATACCTATGTGGTGGTCAACTGTGATATACTTTCAAAAGTCTCCTGAAGCAAAAATGTTTTTTGATCTATGGAGCCACATAGCAGACAACTATGATTACTACAAGTTTTTGTATGGCTTCCCAGGCAAACTATTTAGAACAGATTATTGTGTAAGCATTGCTCTACATATATTAAACGGAATGCAACACGGAGATTTTGTAAAACCTATTATAGGATCTATGTTAAACATGGACCAAAAAGACGTTATCATTGAAAGTTCAGATCCTGATAATTTACATTTCCTTGCACATGACAGAGATGAAAACTGGAAGAATATTTTGGTACATTCAAAAAACCAAGATGTGCATTGTATGAACAAACGTAATCTCAAAGACATAATTGATGGATACAACCTAACATGAGAGAATTAGAACAAAAACAAGGCTGGATGATCAACGGTGGAAACAGCGAACAGTATTACAAAATGGCCGCCGCCTCTGCCATGATGTTAAAAATACATCAATCATTGCCAGTAGCAGTATGCATAGACAAGGTAGATAATTGGCCCACAGAATTTGAAGATTGTGTTGACTATGTGGTTGAATATCCTTTTGGAGATACATCACACAACATGCCACAGAATGTGCAACTGAATCAGTGGCAGTTTTATCATGTAACACCTTTTCATGAAACCATTGTCATTGAGTCTGACACACTGGTTTTAAATGATGTCAGCTACATAGAAGATATATTAGAACACAATGATTTACTATTTCCAACGGAAATCACAGACTTTCGTAATGTTCCATATGTTCCTCCGCATGTGGTATTCTTTAAAGAAAGTAGATTAGAAAAAGTACATGCTGGTATATGGACATTTAAACAAGGCACAGAAGCCATGCAGTATTTTAAAATGCTAGATGTGGTATCGCAACATTGGCGTGACGCATTCAAAGAATACTTCAAACCAGAGCATGTGCCAGATACACCTATACTAGATGTATTGCACTCTATATCAGCAACAATGATAGGCGAACATGAAAACATCACAGTACACGATCCTTTACTGCTAAGATACACTCATATGTTGAGCAGTCCAGATGATAAATGGAATGATCACATGAACGTATGGTATACAGATAATTTTAAGATTGACAATTATCGTCAAAATGGTATAATAAAATATTCTGAACCAGACGTATTATCAGAAAGAATATTAGATGGAATCAGGAAGAACTATAGAAATTCCAATAGATCCGATTAAACATGATTTTTATATCTACTATAATAAAGTAGGCATAATTCAAGGCATTTATAAAGAATTACAAAACAGCAAATTTGATTATGTGGTTACTAAAAATCAAGATGCTGGTAAAATTATTTCTGGACATCTTAACAAAAATCTCTTTTGTGTCAATTATAATACAGACAATGACACAGTTGAATTTATGCATAAAAAACATGCTGGTAATCTATCACCACTTGAAGATATACTGTTTCAAATTCCGTTAGATCATAATTCAATAACATCTGATGTTACCATTGATCTATATCCAAACAATAACATATTGTCAATGGATATCAGTCAACAAACCAAAAAACGTTTAACTTGGGGTATTAATGTGTATGATTTAAAAAATCCTCAAGGTTCAGAGCTGAATGTATATATTACTAAAAAAGACAATCCAGATCATTTGATCATGCAGATTGTGATAGATCCAATGGATTTACTAACACATGAACGAGTAATAGTAGAAATGCCTGGAGAATTAACTAGATATGTAGATTACAATGATATATCAATTTGGACACGCAGAATGTTCAATACATACAGTTATAGACTGATAGATAATTACATTGACTTTAATCCAAAAACTAAACATAGGATTAAGATTTCAGAAAATGATGATGAATGCCACATAAAGTTTGTAAGATTAAAAGAAGGTAATCTGTTTGTACAAGGTGTAGATGACATACTTAAACTTATTGACAAGAATGTATTGACATTTTATGTTGTAGATGCTACAATAGAAAGAGATATAGAAAGTAGGCTGTTACACACTTTGCTTATGAGTACCGAAGACATTGTTGAAGGTTTAGAATTCACCGATGTAATTTTGCCTGAAAAATTCAAGGTACTACACGAATATAATTTAAAAATAGGACAGACATGATGAGAAAAATGAACATATCTAGAGGCATGCAAAGTATAAATGAATTTGATATTGTGTTTATCAGTTATGATGAACCCAATGCAGATGAAAACTATGCACACTTACTAGAAATTTGCCCATGGGCAATGCGTTCACATGGAGTATGGGGTTCAGATGCCGCTCATAAAGCCGCGGCTCAGATGTGTGAGTCTGATAGATTTATTACAATAGATGCAGATAATATAGTAAGACCAGAATTTTTTAACATTGAAGTTGATCTAAAAAGTATAGGTCTACATGATGTTGTTAGTTGGGCAGGAAAAAATGCAGTTAATGGTTTAGTGTATGGCAATGGTGGTATAAAACTTTGGCCCAAGCATGTGGTAATGCAGATGCGTACACACGAGGCCGCACCAGAAGAAGATAAACGAGCTCAGGTTGATTTTTGTTGGAACATTGGTTATGTACAAATGAACAATGTTTATTGTGATGTTGCAAACAATGGATCGCCTCTACAGGCTTGGCGAGCTGGCTTTAGAGAAGGTGTTAAAATGACACTGGCAGATGGTGATATTGTTAATCCAAAACAGTTACGACAAATGGTTCACTACAAAAATATGGCACGTCTGTTTACATGGATGAGTGTAGGTGAAGATGCTACCAATGGCATTTGGGCAATGTATGGTGCTAGACAAGGCTGTCACATGACAAATATTGCACGTAAAAATTGGGATTGGAAACAGGTTAGAGATTTTGATTGGCTCACTAAATTTTTCAATGAAGAAATATTTCCTGAGTTTGCTGATGATGATGGAGAAATATGTGCTAACACAGGCATGCGTTGGAACTTAGACAAAGTAAGAAAAGCCACAGTAGATTATGGCGTAGAAATTAAGAAGCATCTCAATTTACCTATTGCTGATCTAGATGTAGATGGCAGTAGATTTTTCAAAGCAGTATACACAAATCCAACTAGACTTGAACCCTTAGTTCGCGAAGCTGATGTAGAATACACAATAGAGGATTAGATGCAAAACGTAGTACTTGTATCTGGTGGATTTGATCCTCTGCACAGCGGACATATTGAGTACTTAAAAGCCTCCAAAAAATTAGGCACGACATTGATTGTGGCATTAAATAGTGATGAATGGTTAACACGTAAAAAAGGTCAACCATTTATGCCGTTTGAAGAACGCAGGGCAGTATTAGAAAGCATTGAAGTTGTTGACGAAGTCATAGCATTTGATGATTCAGACGATACTGCCTGCAATGCTATTTTTTATATGATGTCTACATCAAGTGGTAAAATAATTTTTGCAAATGGCGGAGATAGAACACAATATAATTCTCCAGAATTTAAAGTATACGGAGATCATACAAGGATAGAATTTGCATGGCATGTAGGTGGAGAAAAAGCTAACTCCAGTAGTTGGTTATTAGATGCTTGGCGTACACAACGTACATTTCGTAACTGGGGTTACTGGCGTGTGTTGGATGATAAACAAACAACCAAAGTAAAAGAGCTTGTGATTAATCCTGGTTGTAGTTTAAGTGATCAAAAACACGAACATAGGAATGAACATTGGTATGTAATAGCAGGCGATATAAACATAGAGCTTGAAGATGCTGAAGGTTGGCGAACTTTTAGAAGATTATCTGAGCATACAAATTATGTCATACATAGTAATACATGGCATAAAGTCAACAATATTGGAAATGAACCTGCTCACATAATAGAGATACAGTACGGAACAAAATGTATTGAGGAAGATATACAAAGACGTGAATAATAAGACAGATGAAACAAAACTAGATCCAGATCCACAAGTGGCCGCACAGCAAGTTGGTCCTATGTTGGATCAAATATCTCCAACTATGTGTATGGCAAAATGGTTATGGACTAGTATACATCTGACTAATGGTACTACCAATAGTTGTTTCTTGCCACCTATACACAAAATAGATCCTGAAAATTTAGTTAATAATCCTGCAGGATTGCACAACACACCAGAGAAAAAAGAACAACGAGCTATGATGCTGAAAGGTGAAAAGCCTGAAGGTTGTAGTTATTGTTGGAACATTGAAAAGATGGGTCGTGACTTTCTAAGTGATAGACACTATCGTTCAAGCGAACCATGGGCACAACAAGGTTGGAATGATGTATTAAAAGCTGGTTCACAAAAAAACATAGAACCACGCTATATGGAAATAAATTTTAATCATGCTTGTAACCTAGCATGTAGTTATTGTTCTCCACATCTAAGCAGTAAGTGGGCAGAAGATATAGAACAAAATGGTCCGTATCCTACTATTGTGCCACACAATAGCATTGATTATTTCAAAGACATTGGACAGTATCCCATACCAAACAGAGAACACAATCCTTATGTGGAAGCATTTTGGGATTGGTGGCCTGAGCTGTATCCTAAACTACAAAGTTTTAGAATGACTGGCGGTGAACCACTCATGGATAAAAACACATTCAAAGTGTTGGATTATGTTATAGAAAATCCTCGTCCTGATTTAGAAATAGCAGTAACCAGTAACTGTTCTGTGCCTCCTAAATTGTGGAACAAGTTTGTGGACAAAGTCAGCTATATCAGTGAGCATAAATTACTAAAAAGGTTTAGATTATTTGTCAGCGTTGATGGTTGGGGACAACAAGCAGAGTACATGCGACACGGATTAGACTTTGATTACATGTGGAACAATGTACACAACTTTTTGTCGCAGGTTGATGAAGGATTGATTACATTTATTGTAACTTTTAATCTGTTGAGTTTGCCTAGTATAAAGCAGTTACTCGAAGGCATGATGGAGTTACAGAGAGCTCACAATGTCAAGCGTCTTAGAAAGACTGCTGATGGTGATTTGGAAATATATGGTTTTCACAAAGTGTTTTTGGACACACCTATGTTGCGTTATCCGCCATGGCAAAGTTTACAATTAGCACAGCCAGAACATTATCATTTTGCAGATGAGGCTCTAGCATTTATGAAAGCAAATCCAGATCAAGGCAGAGCAAGTCGTTGGTGTGGATTTAAACCACATCAAATTGAAAGATTTGATAGAAGTATAGAATTTATGAAACAAGGGTTTGACACAGACGAACAGAGAATAGAAGCAGAAGAAAACTTTATAAGATTTTTTGCAACACACGATTATCGCAGAAACACAAATTTTGTTCAAACTTTTCCTGTGTACAATGACATATGGAACAGATGGAAGACTGAGTACAATTTTGATGCTATGATTGAAATGTACAATAAAAGAAAGGCAAACAATGTATAAGAATGTAGACTACGCCATAGAAAGAGATAACATGCGTAACAAGTATGGTTGTGATACTATGTGTACAGCTAAATTCTTTACCAGCACAATCTATCTACAAAGTGGCCAAACACATTCATGTTACCATCCACAACCACATCATATTCCATTGAATGAACTTAAAGATAATCCAAGTGCATTGCACAATACTAAACACAAAATTGAACGCAGACGCCAAATGCTTATGGGCGAAAAGCCTGAAGAATGCAACTACTGTTGGCGTGTTGAAGCAATTCAATCTCCTGGTGAAGATCACACTGGTCCTATTTCAGATAGAATTATTAAAAGTAAAAATGAACTTCTGCTTACACCAGATGCACATGAACAAATACTTGCAAATGGTTGGGATCACAATTACAGACCCACCTACTTAGAAATTAGTTTTGGCAACGAATGTAACATGCGTTGTGCATATTGTCACCCCAAGGCAAGTTCAGCCTGGATGAAAGAAATGAATCAACATGGACCATTTAAAGACGCAGAACATTTACAAAACTTAGATGAAAAAATTTACCCAGAAGATGATAATCCTTATGTGGAAGCATTTTGGGATTGGTGGCCGTATTTGCGAAAAACATTAAAAGTGTTGCGTATCACCGGAGGCGAACCTTTATTACAACAAAACTTTTGGAAGTTCTTAAAGAAACTGGAAGAAAATGGTATTGGCGAAACCAAAGACCTAGTGCTTCAAGTTAACAGCAACTTCAACGTCAAACCCAAATTGATAAAACGATTCGTTGAATCAATGAATAGAATATTAGATGCAGATCAAGTACGAAGATTTGCTATATACACTTCTGTTGAAAGCTGGGGAGATCGAGCGACATACACAAGAAATGGATTGGATCTAAAACTGTGGGAAGAAAACTTGTATACTGTCATGAAAGGTTTACAAGGACAACAGGCTAAAAAATTCAATGGTGTAACTATTATGAACACATTTAATATCATGTGTGTCACAAGTTATGTAGACTTTTTACAGCAAGTGATTAGATGGAGGAACGATTTACACAATGGCATGGATTGGCCCAAAGTATTGTTTGACATTCCGCATTGCACAGAACCAAATCATTGGACACTTGCAGGCTTACCAGATGAGTATGATGAATACTTTCATCTAGCCACAGCATATTTAGAATCAAAACGCTGGAAAAATAATTGGGAAAAATATCCAAAAGATTTTCACAATGATGCATATCACAATTATTTCAGCGAAGAAGAAGTGGCCGCATGGCAACGTGTGGTTGCAGTTTGGGAAGATATTAAAAAACAAAGAGGGTCTTTAAGACCCGATCACCATTTAGCACCAAGGCAAGTAGATGATGCACGTAGGAATTGGATACTGTTTATTGATGCTACAGATAAAAGAAGAGGCACAAATTTTAAAAAGACATTTCCAGAAATGGCTGGTTACTATGATTTGTGTTCATCATTGAGACGCATAGAAGATATAGAATACAATGGTGAAATTAAAAAAGAACTATTAGCAGAGGGGTTAGTTGAATTTCATTGGGACGATGATTTTGTTTGGCATTATCCAGCATTGGCTCAATCATTGATAAATCACAGAAAAGTAAATAACCTGCCTACTATAATGTACGACAATGAACTAGAGGTAGCAAGGTTTGGACCAGTTAAGGACAAATAAGGAACATGCACTAAAAGAAAGCAAACACTTTTGTATGGCTCCATGGGTTACAATGCATGCCTGGCCTAGTGGCGAGGCATATCCTTGTTGTGCTATTCAAACACAAGGTGTAATGAACGGCAAAGGCATGGCCAATCTACATCACTCTTCGTTTGAAGAAGCATGGAACAGCGAAGTCATGCGTGACCTACGCAAATCTATTCTCAACGATAAATTTAATCCTATATGCAAAAAGTGTGTTGAAAGCGAACAGACTGGAAACATATGGACTCTGCGTACCAGCCTTAACAACAACTTTGGCGACAAGCATTGGGAAAGAGTGTTAGCAACCAACGAAGATTACACACACGATGATCCTAGAATGTTGTATTGGGATATTAGATTTAATAACCTATGCAACATGAAATGCAGAAGCTGTTCTCCAGAGTTCAGCACTCAGTGGCACAAAGATCATATAGAAATGTATGGTGATTCTGGTTGGCCCATGTACAAAGGTTTACCTAAAAACTTTTGGACAGACATACTGCCAAGAATTACAGAAGTTGAGTATGCCTACTTTGCTGGTGGTGAGCCACTTATAACTGACGAACATTATCGCATGTTGGACACATGGTTAGAAGCAGGCAACTCAGAACTTAAAATTGATTACACCACAAACTTCAGTAAAATGCATTTGGGCAATAAACATGCATTTGACTATTGGAACAAACTGCCCAATGTAAGTGTTGGTGCAAGTCTCGACGGCTCATGGGCTAGAGGTGAATACATACGTGCTGGCACAGTATGGCAAACCATTGTAGACAATAGACGTGACATGATGCGTGAATGTCCAGACACTAACTTTTTTCTTTCACCTACCATCAGCTTGTACAATGTTCTACACTTGCCTGACTTTCACAGAGAATGGGTAGAAGAAGAACTGATACATGTTGATGCAATCAGTTTGGCAAACACTTTGTTTGAACCTGATTACATGAGAGCACAAAATTTACCTGATGCTTGGAAGAAACAAGTCAGAGACAAATATGAAAAACACATAGAATACCTAAATACAATAGGAGCCCACGATACAGAAAAATGGCAAAACATTATAACGTTTGTTGAACGCAAACCTGCCAAGTATCATTACATACAGAGATTTATGGATATGAACATAAGGCTCGACCAAATACGAAAGGAAAACTTCAGAGAAACGTTTCCGGAGTTAGTAGGAATAGAAGATGCAATTAGATAAAGATTTTCTTTTAAATGAAAGTAAAACATTTTGTCTGTCACCGTGGATACACATGCACGTATGGCCTAATGGTCGTGCGTTTCCTTGTTGTTTAGCTGATCCAAGCAAACCAGACTATGGAAACACAAACATCGACACACTTAAAGAGTTGTGGAACAGCGAAACAGCTCGTCGACTAAGAAAAAATATGTTAAACAACAAAGCATCTCCTGAATGTACAAGATGCTATAGATTAGAATCAGACGGTGATGCACACACATTACGCAAGAACATGAATTATAAATTTAAACATCATTTTGACAAAGTGTTGTCAACCAAAGAAGATGGACATCATGAAGAAATGAATTTTACATACATGGATTTTCGTTTCAGTAATCTGTGTAACATGTCATGCAGAAGTTGTTCACCTACATTTAGCACACAATGGTATGATGATTTTGTAAAACGCTATGGATCTGTACCAAAGGATTTAGCAGAAAGAAAGTTTATACAACTTAAAAATAAAAAAGGATTTGAAGATGAACTGTGGCCTTATTTAGACACAGTTGAAGAAGTGTATTGGGCAGGTGGTGAACCAATGATTACTGATACACATTGGAAGATTATGAATCATTGGGTAGAAACAGGACATGCTGAAAACATTTCAATTCTGTACACTACAAACTTTTCTCAGCTAGAATACAAAAGACAAAACATACTTGACCTATGGCCTAAATTTAAAAATGTTACAGTTAGTGCTAGTTTAGATGCTATGGGACCACATGCTGAATTTATACGCAAAGGAACTGTGTGGTCAGACATTGAAGCAAACAGACGATTGATGATAGAACGCACACCAGAAATAGAATTTGATATATGCCCAACTGTGAGTTTGATGAATGTGTTACATCTACCAGACTTTATTGAAGATTGGACACGCAAAGGATTAATCAAACCTGGTAATGTGCGTATAAACAATCTATTAGATCCGGATTATTTTGGCACACAAATTTTACCCACTGAATACAAACAGCGAGTTACAAAACGTTGGAAAGAACTGTTGGTATGGGTAGGATCTTTAGATAACTTTGATGATTCAAAATGGCCAGGTTCAGAATTTTTAACAGCATGTAATGGTTTGATTAAATTCATGAACAAAGAACTACCCGAAGAAGATTGTGTTAAACATTTGAAACAAACTAAATTAGAATTTGATGGATGGGATCAAGTTAGAAATGAAAAGTGGCACGAAGCTATACCAGAACTACAGGATGTGATAGACTTTTCATGGCCATGAGTAAAACATATTGCTTGTATCCTTTTGTAAATTTAAACAGCAACACAGAAGGTAGTGTCAAGCTATGCTGTAGCATCAATGAAAATATACATGCCACTGACAAAGATGGACGTGAGTTGAACTTTGGCAATAATAGTGTGGAAGAAATATGGAACTCAGATTATATGACAACCATACGCAAACAGTTACTCAACGGAGAAAGACCTGAAGCATGTAATGTGTGTTGGAACTTGGAAGATCAAGGCCTGCGTAGCAGTAGGCAAAGTGCATTTGCAGAATTAAAAGATCGTGGCTTGTATGCAAAAGACTATCAAGATCCTAATCCACCTTTGCCACAGAGTTTAGAATTACGTTTAGGTAATTTTTGTAATCTGCGTTGCAATAGCTGTTGGTCATTAAGCTCAGATAGAATATATGATGAACGTACAAAAATACTAGCACCAGGTCCTACACGCAGATCAACTCCAGATTGGTTAAAAGATGAATGGAACTACGAGCTTGACCTTGCTCGTCAAGCCAATTGGGTATGGTGGGAAAATGAAGAGTTTATTGAAACAATTAGAAAAATTGCACCCACACTCAAACGATTGTATCTCACAGGCGGCGAACCCACACTTATAAAACGCAATACAGAAGTCATGCAAACTATACTTGACTCAGGCAACAAAGACTGTTACATTGCTCTAACAACCAATCTAACCAATTGGGATAATAAGTTCTTTGATACTATGTCGCAGTTCAATAATGGAGAACTACAGGTATCTATAGATGATGTTAGAGAAAAAAACGAGTACATACGCTTTCCAACCAAGTGGCAAAAAGTAGAAGACAACCTTGCAAAAATTACTGTAACGTTTCCGCAGAGCTGGTTGATTAAACATTACACAGTTTATCAAGTGTACAACTTTGATGCTCCAACTCAAATACTGGATTGGTTGCATCATTATAGATCTGGTTTTTCATATGATCGAGGCAGAGTGTACATATGGAGCCCTATCATATTAGATCATCCAGCGTACTTAAATACTAGAATAATACCACTGGAAGTTAGAAAAGAATATGCATATTATCTAAGACAGTACAAACCACCGGTGCGTATCAAAAACATATGGTATCAACACGGCATAGATCAAGTGTGCAATCTATTAGAAAATGTAGAAGAAATGGAAAATGCAGAAGAGCTTAGATCTAAGTTTATTGATTATTCTACGGTGTTAGACAGGCAAAGACAGCCTGACAAGAAATGGTATGAGCTGTTTGATTCATTGGCACGAGCATTAAAATATGAGCAATGACGGAACCTACATAGAAGATCGCAGTACTGTCACTCAGCGAGTGATGGAGCAGTACAGTAAAGGTCGACAAAAAGGCCTACAAGATATTGTGATTGATCGTGATTATAATCGTAAAACTTCACTAGCACTTGTGATGTGTCCAGAGTGGGATCCAGGTTTCCCACACTATAGCATTGCCAAACTAGCCGGAGTGTCAAAGTCAGCAGGTTATAGAACCAAAGCATATGATTTAAATGTTGAAGCATATCATGACTGGGAAAATAACGAATGGGGCTTAGACTGGGATCCATGGGACGGTCCAAGAGATTGGCATTGGTTGGGTGAACAGTATTGGAAAGATTTACATAAATTTGTAAAACCTGTGTTGGATCAAGCAATAGATGACATTTGCAAATTCAAACCTGACTTTGTTGGATTTAGTTTATACTATTGCAACAAAGAACCCACAGACTATATGATCAAAGAAATCAAGAAACGCAGACCTGATACACAGATTCTTATAGGTGGTCCACAAACACACTATTCATGGTTTAAGCCAGAACCATGGTATGAAATTGTTGTGCAAGGTGAGGGTGAACAGGCAATACTAAACATTCTTAACGCACAGGAAATGAAAACTGGGTTTACATTTTCAGAACAGAAAGACAAATCAAAAATAATTAGGCAGGATGAATCTGTTAGATTTTCATTGGACAATCTGCCATTTCCTGACTATTCAGATATGCAGTTTGAAAAATACAAATTTGGAGATGGTGCTCTGTGTGCCATATCAAGAGGTTGTGTTGCTAAATGCACATTCTGTGAAGAAACACACTATTACAAATACAGACAGCGTACCGCAGTAAGCACACTAGATGAAGTACGACACATGTATCACACCTATGGCTCTCGTGTGTTTTATTTTGTTGACTCATTAGTAAACGGCAATCTTAAAGAACTTCGAGCTTTTGTAGAAGGCGTTAAAGCAGAAGGCATGGGCGATATCAAATGGTCTGGATATTGTAGACATGATGGGCGTATGAATTTAGATTACATGCAGGCACTTAAAGATGGTGGTTGCGAAGTGCTTAACTATGGTACTGAATCTGGTTCAGAAAGTGTGCTAATAGCCATGGACAAAAAAGTTACACTACCAGAAATGGAAGCAAATTTTATTGATGGACACAAAGTAGGCATCAAAGCAATGACCAATTGGATTGTAGGTTTTCCAAATGAAACACCCAAAGACCTTGAAGATACATTTACGCTGTGCTGGAGAGTAAGACACCATGGTTTATATCAAATGAGTCAAGGCACAGGATTTAATGTTGGTGTAGATACCATAGTAGGACAGGACATGCGAAAGTATGGATTGTTTCCTTTCTATTATTACGGACATTGGATGAAAGCAGATCAAACAGCAAGTATTGTACACAAGTTGATCAAAATGAAAACATTCTCTATGTTCACTGATATAATTGCAAGTAATTTATATCCGTCTGAAGGATTTTATGGCATCGGAGAAGGTGGTGTACCTCATACTCCTAGAAGACGCAATCTAGCAGAACGTCATTACACCATAGAATTTAATGACTGGAATCTACAAAAAGAAATTGAATATGACTATGCTGATTTTGATTACAACATCATTAAACCAGGTATAAGTAACTTTGCAGACAGCCTTGTGAATGAAATATGGCCTTTCTTAAGAATATGTTGGCGTGCTAGAGGCGGATACAAACTTGATCTCAAATTTGTTAAGGAATGGGAATACGAAGAGTGGGGAGACAGAAATGCGGCTCCACTAAATGCACATTATCTATTTGAAATTGATGATGACGGAAATTGGAAAGCAGACTTTTGGTGGGATTATCAACAGGATCAAGTTGGTTTTGAATGGGTAGATGAAGATGTAGGCAATGGGCCTGAGTCGCATATTTACAAAATAAATCATCTACAGAATGATGTGTATCAAAATATTAATTTTCATCAAGAGTTATCTAGTTCGGTTGTGAGAGCTCGTAGGCTGGCATGGAAGGGACAGGACTATTACAAGGAACGTGATCCATATGAAGCGTTTGATAAAATAGAATGGATGAATGATAAAGATATATTTGCACAATGGAGAACACATGATTTCAGTTTCAAGTATCAGTGGAAAGGCTCAGGCACGTGGACAAATTAATTAAGATTGTACAAGCAGGCGATCCATTTGTAAACATAACCTGGCAGGTCAGCAATCTGTGTAACTTTCGCTGTACCTATTGCAATGAGTCTAATTGGTCAGGCACCAATTTAAATCTAGATGTTGAAGCTGTAAAACGTGGACTTACCAAATTGATTGACTATGAACTTGCAAGAGGCTATACTAGACTGAAAGTGTTTTTCTCTGGTGGTGAACCTGGCTATTGGAAACCACTTACAAAAATAATGGATCACATACTTGCATCTGGCATGTCAGAAGTAAAGTTTGCAGTAAACACAAATCTATCCAACAAGTTAGCATGGTGGGAAAAGAATGTGCATTACTTTGATGATGTGGTTGCAAGTTATCATCCAGAGTTTGTAGATTCTGATCACTATTTGAAAGTGTACAAGTTTTTATCTGACAAAGTCAACTATCTATGTGGGCGTATGATGATGCATGAACCAACTTGGGATCAAGTGATAGACTTTAGCAAAAGAATAAAACAAGAAATGAAAGATGATAACTGGCGTATAGAGTACGTACCTATATTTGAAGAACTATCACATACAACACGCCCTTACAATTATAAGAATCCTGAACATAAAGAGTTTCTAGAAACAACCAATTTGGAACAGGATATTAAATTTGGTGTTAAAGCAAAAGCCGAAGGCATGGCAAGTTTAGAAATATATGCAGATGGCACAGAACAACCAATCAACTGTAATAGAATTGTTGCAGAAAGCAAAAACTTTTTTAAAGGTTGGAAATGTATGATACCAATGGAAAGTATTTTTATTAACTGTGAAGGACACATTGATATGGGAAGCTGTGGTGTTATGCCACGTGTCGGCAACCTATACGATCCAGAACTTGATCTAGATTTACCAGAATCAATCATATGTCCTAAGTCGCATTGTCATTGTGGCACAGACATTTACATTACAAAATACAGCAAAGGTACACCAGAATATGCCTAAGAGAATAAAAAGACACATGAACCCAGACACCTACTGTATTTTACCTTTCAATCATTTGAGCATTGATCCTGTGGGACATGTAAGACCCTGCTGTAACTATGACATACACAGCAAAACATTTAAAGAATCTGGCGTACCCATGGACAAAGTACAAGACGTAGACAATCCGTTGGATAACCTTTGGCACAAACAGTTGAGAGAAGATATCAAAGATGGCAAAAGACATTCGCTGTGCAAACGCTGTTGGACAGTAGAAGACAATGGTGGTTATTCATATAGACAAAACTACAATCAATGGTTTATGGATCCTAAGTCAGACATGTACATGGGCTACACAGAACCACCCACTGAAATAAAAATAGAATATGTTGAAATGACTCTGGGTAACAAATGTAATATTCAATGTCGTATGTGCAATCCATGGTCATCCAGCATGTGGCAAGAAGATATGGCACATCATCCACAGCTAGATTTTTGGCGTACCAAGTATGATAATCTAACATTTGATTGGTATGAATCAGATCGGTTTGAAAAAATACTAACAGATATACTGCCCACAGTAAAACACATCAACTTTTTAGGTGGAGAACCTTTGTTCAATCAAAAATATTATGAAATCATTGAACGCATTATGCAATCAGGCAGAGCAGAAGAAATTAGCATACAGTTTAACACCAATGGATTGGCCATACAAGACAAAAGCAAAGAGTCTTGGAATCAATTAAAAAAGGTAGGATTCAATTTGTCATGTGATGGTATTGGTGCAGTAAACGAATATGTTCGTTGGCCCGGCAAATGGAGCAAGTGGGAACGCAACATGAATAAACTCAAAACATGGCGTAAAGAATTGGGTAAAATTAATTGGGAAAATATACAAGAAAGCAAATGGACATTTCAATTTCATTCAACCATGAGCAGTTTAACTTGGTTAAACTTTCCAGACCTATTGAGATACACAGCAAAATTTGATGGGCATTCAGGTCTGTTTCCTTTTGCAATTCAAGTTACACAACCAGAATACATGGATCCTATACACATGCCAGATGAAATAAAAGAAAAAGGATACAAAGCCATAACTGAAACAATAGCAGAAGTAAAAACCCAAGCAAAACCTTGGCATTGGGTTGATTCAAAAAACATTGAAGGATTAATGAATCATATTATGAATACACCTCGCGATGAATCACTGTGGGAGCAAATGATTTTTGAATCCAACAAATTGGATCGTATACGTAACTCTTGTATACTGGACATTGTACCTGAATTTAAAGACTATTGGCATGACGCAAACGTTCCACTCTAAGATAAACTTACTAACTGATCAACGTCTATATGATCTATTTACAAACTCAAATCAATGGGGTATAAACCATGATGTGATCAATGCAATCGTCGGTGATTCACCTGTGCAAGAGTATATCATAAAGAGTCATCCGTATTGGTTACCAGGGCTTAATGGTTCAGCCACATATGAAACTAATCCACAAACAGAATATTTCAAAAACTATGCTGACTCCATTGAAACACATTGGGACAACATACGCTCAGGACACACTCGACTGGTATTTCTGTTACAGGATTGGTGGTCCACCATGAACGAACAAGAAAAAGCACATCTGCCTAACATGGAAGGTGAATTCACTTCATTGGATTTATACGATACTCTATACCACAGTTTGAAAGCACATGATTTACTTGCAGGTTCAAGATTTGTATGTGGCTCTAGCATACAAGGAGTTGAACAACACACAGACTGGCCTATAATAAATTATAATGAACCTTTCCTACGCTGGTCCATGCTTAAAAATTATCCTGTAGAAACTGCTACCGGTTTTCGTAAACATTTTTTATGGTTGAATAGGCGTTTACGCACACATCGGGTGTTGGCTCTGCACGAAGCATATAAAAAGCAACTGTTACAGCATTGCACATACACAGCACACGAATGGTCTGAATTGGATAACCCTCACTACGAAGATAAAATTAGAGCATTCACAGACGAAGTTGACATGTCATTTGCTGAATTCAATGGTAGACAATACATTGGTGATTCATATGATGTCTCCACTGATGTACAGTATGTGCCTGAAGCTCTAGCAACAAGGAATGCATCTATAGACTGCTTTGCAGAAATTGTAACAGAATTTAATTACAGCGATAATAAAGTTTATTTGACAGAAAAAATTGCTCGTGCTATTATTAATAAAAAACCTTTTTTGATTATTGGAGATCGAAACAGTTTAAAAGAATTACAACGCATGGGGTTTCGTACATTCTCAGACTTTTGGAATGAAAGTTACGATGTTACTCATGGCATATATAATAGAGTACAGATGGTAATATCTGAAGCAAAACACATTGTACGTACAATAGATTTGAATAAATCGTACACAGATGAAATGCACAGCGTATTAGAACACAACTACAATCATTTCTTTGGTGCATTCTCAGACGAACAAAATAAAAAACTTGAAAGCATATTTGCATGACTCCACAAGAAGTAATTGACAATGCTAATGACATGAGCATTTGGGATAATGCTGTATGGGTAAACGCACAGCAAGGTACATTCTTTGTACCTATATGGCGTAACGGCAACACTAAATTTCTGCACATTGCAGAACAGTTTGGTTATACTCTAGAAAACAATCATGATGTCACAGGTCTAATAGGATATGCCTTTGTGAGACAGCCTGAAAAAAGAATTGTTGGTCAAATAAAAAGAGCCATGGTTAATCAGAACTGGTCGTTTGAGGATGCTGTAAACAATGCAAAGGGCAATACGCATGAACTAGATGTACATTTGCTCTCACAACACAGTTTTTTAAACAAGTATCCGTTACGCTATTGCATTGATTTAGATGATATACGCAAAACAGGACATGCACACATAGATGCAGTACTGGATGAATTCATCACAGATGACATAATGTATTCTCAAGTCTCAGACCAAACAGTCAGTGAACTTGTAACACCGTGGATTATAGATTTATATCATGAGGATCGTATGCCTTCTGTGGGCATTGTAGGTGTAGGCAACATAGGCTCTGTGTTAGCAGATGTTCTAACACAAAAAAATGTTGTTGTCAAGAGGTTTGATCTTCATCAACAGTACGACACACTTGAAGATGTTCGTGCATGTGACGTCATATGGATATGTGTGGACACTCCTACCACTGTGGATTATGGAGATTATGATTACACCAATCTAAAAACTGCACTTAATTATTTTGAAAATAAAATCATTATTGTTGGTTGCACAGTATCACCTGGTACAACTCGTACTCTGCACACAAAAAATTGTACATTAATCTACATGCCTTTTTTAATTTCACAGGGCAATGTTGCTGATGGATTGATAGAACCTGATTGCTGGTTCGTTGGTGGAGTATACAATCGCTCAGTGAATGCACTGGTATCTAGATTAAGCAATGCACCAAAGCATTGGGGCACTTGGCAAGAAGCAGAAATGGCCAAAATTCTGTACAACTGTTGGATCATACAAAAAATAAACTTTGCCAATTGGGCATCTGATCTAGCATATGAAGTTGTGGGTAATGCAGATGCTCACAAAGTAATGAGTTGGCTGGCAGAGTCTGACAAACTTATAACCAGCAATGCATACATGAAACCCGGATGGGGCGATGGCGGACCTTGTCACCCACGTGATAATTTAATGATGAGTTATATCTCAGGCCAACAGTTGGGCTATGACCCTGCTTGGAATCAACACACAACAAGACTTGCTCAAGCAGAACTTATGGCTCGTCGAGCATGTGCAACAGGATTGCCTGTGATTATACTGGGTAAAAGTTACAAAGCCGGAGTTGACAGCATAGAAGGTTCATACAGTTTGCTGGTTGCAGAACAAATTGTGTTACAGGGTGGCACAGTCTATTATGAAGACCACTTGACAAAAGGTGATTATTGTTATATACTAGCACATAATGATTTCTACGGACATGAGCCGTCTGAAAGAAGTGTAATAATAAATCCATGGACCTAATAATTAACACAGCGGATTGTTGTAGAGTCTGTAAAAGCAAAGTTAAAATTGTAGCAAACTTTGGAGATATCTATGTGAATGATTTTCCTGCTTCAGCAGGAGAACATCGAGGACAAGCACCCATGGTGCTACAGCAATGTGTAAAGTGTGATCTAGTACAAATGAAACACACAGTAGATCCAAAGATTCTTTATGGTGATCACTATTGGTATGAATCAGGATTAAATCAAAAACTCAGAGATAATCTATTAGACATTGCAGGTTATGTGAATGAAAATACCACATACGGTGATGTTGTAATGGACATAGGCGCCAATGATGGTACGCTGTTATCTGGCATAGGCACAGGTAGAATACGCATTGGTGTTGAACCTGCTTCTAATCTATGGGATAAACTTCAGCAAAACTGTGATGAAATGATTCCTGAAATGTTTGATCATCGTTCAGTGGATTACAAGTGCAAAGCAATAACTGCCATTGGCATGTTCTACGACATGGATGATCCCAATGAGTTTATTGCAGGCGTAGAAAAGTGTTTGGAAGATGATGGCATTTTTATTGCACAATTAATGACACTGGCTCCTATGTTGGATAAAAATGATTTAGGCAATGTGTGTCACGAACATTTAGAATATTATTCATATAAAAGTCTAGTAGCATTATATGAACGCAATGGATTAGAAATATTTGATTTATATTTTAATGACATACAAGGTGGGTCATATCAAATATGGGCAAGAAAATATCAATCAGGCTCTATAGAACATGATGAAGATATAAGTGCAGTACACGACTTTTATGACCGTGTTATAACTCATGGCGTACAACTACGAGCTGAGTTACAACTATTTAAAAATGCTGGTAAGAAAATATATGTATACGGTGCTAGTACAAAGGGCAATACAATGTTACAGTTATGGGACATAGGCAACTACTTTGAAGGAGCGGCTGAAATACATCCAGATAAGATAGGTAGATTCACTGTGGGCACAAACATTCCTATTGTAAGTGAAAAAGAAGCAAAAGAAAATGCTGATGTATTTTTTGTTCCTAATTTTGGCTTTCGAGACATGTTTGTTAAAAAAGAACATGAATGGCTACAGAATGGCGGTCAGATGATATTTGCAATGCCTCAAGTTGAAGTAATATGAAAACACTAATAGTAGCAACGCCACGCACAGGTTCTCATGCGTTAACCAGCACACTTCCAAATCCATTGTACGAATGTTTCAATATCGAAGATTTAATTATACCAAGACTCCGACGTAATGGTAAAATAAATTATGATTTATTGAGTAAATGGTTTTTAGAAGCACTGGAAAGATACGATTTTACAGAAGCATACCAACACAGACCTACTATACCTCCAGAACATTTTTTAAAAAGCTATGACGAAGACATGCAAAGCATAGAGCTTGAAGATTATCCTACCCTGACAGAAGTGCTTCATGAACATAAAAGACGCTGGACAATTATATCTGCAATGCCCGAATGGACAGTAAAAATAATTCGCTATCAAGGTGTGCCTGTTACAGTAGTTGCGGATATAAAAGAACAAGCAGATCGTGTAATACGACTACAGCGTAGGAACAAAATAGAACAAGCAATATCTTGGGTAAAAACACAAGGCACCACACAAGCATATCACAATGCAACAGGCGATGCAGGTGTGTTGGATTATGCTCTGTTTGAACGTGCAGTACTGGCCATGCATGAAGAAGATCTTTGGATTGAAGAACATTTTGGAGACACAGAGCCAACATACTATGAAGACCTTGACTTGTCAACCTCTGAATGGTATAAAAATACAGTCGCACTTGAATATGATGAATCTAGATGTAAAGAAATACTTGACAAATGCTTAAAAATATAATAGAACAAACAGACTTTTCTGAATTATATCGTACAGAAAAATCAGATTATTTTAAACGTATCACAACCACAGAAATGGACTATTGGGACACGCATGAACGAATGTTTGCCACAGTTCCAAAAACAGCAAAGATATTAGATGTAGGTGTGTGGTTTGGCGTTGTGCCATGGGCTTTACAACAACTAGGCTATATCGATGTAAGCACCACAGAATGTGAAGCACACTCACAGGGCAAAAGAGAAAGTTTTGAAGTGTTGTGGTCATGGATGAATATCCAACCTTTTGAATTACATATAAAACCACAACAAGAGTTTGTGTTACCAGACACATATGATGTTATAACAATGACCAAAAGCAACGTGTTTTGGAAAACAGAAGAAGTTGTGCATCATGTTGGTGAAACGTGCAACACAGAATGGCAGGTAACAGGTGCAGACTCGCAAACACACAGTTACTTTACTCTGTACAATGTGGATGACTGGGTGTTCTTTGTGAATAACATCATGCAATTTTTAAACCCAGGTGGTCGTGCTTTGATACAGCCTGAACCATGGGCATATGATTCTATTGCACATTACTCTACAGCAAGAGATTATCTATTGAGATTTAAACGTGATGGTTATTTGGAAATTAAAAAATGATATATTATTTGGCAGGTGACAGAGGATTGGTAGGTCGTAACTATCGTGAATATTTAAAAAAGAAAAATATCTCAGTGAGAGGTGACAATACCAACACCACTGATTACACAAACTATGCACAAACATTTTCGTCACTTACCAAAGATTCTCCACGTGTTACACACATGATCATAAATGCGGCCACTGTGGGAGGACTACAAGAAGATTTGGATCGCTCGTTTGAATTAATGTTGCGTAATTTAAAAATACAAAACAATCTTTTTGAAATGGCAACCACTGTGGGTGTTGAAAGACTGCTACTGCAAGGTTCAACCTGTTCATATCCACAGTATGGCCTGCAACCATACACAGAAGATCAATTGATGGCAGGTGAACCCTATGATGGATATCTAACAACTGCATTACCAAAACTGATGGGCATGTATCAATGCAGAGCCATTAACAAAGAACGTAATTATAAATGGCGTACAGCCGTATGCACAAACATGTTTGGTCCAGGCGATCGTACCGGAGAACACGCACACGTGATTGGTGCGTTAATGCAAAAGTTTGTAGATGCTGTAAAGAATGATTATACAGAAATAGAAATATGGGGTTCAGGTGAACAGAGCAGAGATTTATTATATATTAAAGATGCTGTAAGGGCCATGGATATTATCGTTAATAACGACAAATACGATACAGTTAATGTTGCAAGTGGCAACGAATATACTATTAAACAGATTGTGTCTGAATTAGCACACATATCTGGCTACAAAGGTAAACTGTGGTACAACACAGACAGACCAGAAGGCATTAATAAACGTGCAATTTCAAATAAAAGATTGGTTGAATTAGGTTGGGAACATCATTATTGTATTCGAGATGCTCTTGCAATCACATACGAATGGTATTATAATGCATGATTTTATATACGCAGGTCCTTCATGGGCAGTACAGAGTTTTGAAACTCCTGGCGGTGATGATGCTCAAAAGGTAAACATAGGTGACATGTTTGCTAAAGAATACAATCTGTCTGCTCTACGTGTACCAAAAATGGGAGTCAGCAATGGCTGGTTGTGTGAACAGGTGCGTAGATCCGGAGCATCACAGAATACTCCCATAATATGGATATACTGTGAACCACTGGGCAAATTGTATCACAAACGCACAGAACATGACATGGCTTGGCCTTGTTACTTGGAACAATATCAACACACAGTGGCCATGCTGTTAACTCGTGACGATTGGCGACAGTACAGAGCCAGCATTGCAGATTCAGAACTAGCAGAAATGAATTCACTGGGTCACCCAATTGGCATTGTAGGATCGCATGCCGATATTCTGCCAGAGCAGGTGGCCAATTATGAAAACCTAACAGTGATAGAACCATCATGGCAAAACATATTGGCTTCGCATTGTAGAATAACCGCCATGCGAGAACATATAGGGGTTGACTTTATACATCAAACCATTAAAATATATGCTAAAGATGAAAAAATATTTAATTACATTAAACAGTACAATCTAAGTCGATGGATGGGTTACGAAGAAGTTAAAGGTGCTGTCTGCAGAGGATTAATGAAATTGGTATATGGCGACCAAGTGCCAGAACCCTATGAACATGTTAATTCTGATGTTATACAAACCATACACGAACACTATGAATATTGGAAACAGTTTGAAGAAGCTGGTATATGGTCTTGGGTACATCCAAACATACGTGGAAATGAAATATTTTATCGTCATGTAAAAACAAAATTAAAAGGATTTATAGATGCTTACTCCTAACTCACACATGAATCCGGTGTATGATCGCCGTGAAATTGATGCTGTAAAAGATTATATGTTTTCAGATGGTTGGATCATGGAACACACAAAGACCAGAGAAATGGAATCTAAGATTTGTGAATACACAGGTGCCAAACATGCACACATGGTTCCTTCAGCAACAATGGGACTATTACTTACTTCAATGTTGAGCGATATACAACCCAGTGAACATTTTGATTGTCCTGCATACACACAGGCCGCCACAGCAAATGGTTCTATATTAATGGGTGCATTTCCAGAGTTCATTGATGTTGATCCTGTGAGCTATACAATAGACTTTAGTCGAGTAAAAAATAGAGTGGTGTACGTGACATCAATCAATGGTAGATATCCTGCTAACGCACGAAAAGAAATAATGAATTTAAAAGATCGCGGACACTTTGTAATCGAAGATTCAGCACAAGCACTAGGCTCTTGGCATCAAGGACATCACATTGGCACCATGGGACACGTGGGTGTTTTCTCTTTTGGTGCTCCTAAAATTATCACCACTGGACAAGGCGGTTGTGTTGTTACCAATGATGATGCAATATCAGAACGCATACACGCTATTAAAAACTTTGGTCGTACAGTAGGCATTGGTGAAACATATAATATAATGGGAATGAATTTTAAATTTACAGACTTACAGGCATCATTTGGCTGTGAACAGATGAATCGATTACCCCGAGTAGTAAATCGTAAAAAAGAAATATACACAGCATATAGACGGTTGCTGGGAGATATCTGTGAATTTGTTGCAACAAATGTTCGCACAACCACACCAACCTATCCTGAAATATTGGTAGACGATAGAGATGCACTGGCTGAACATTTGCGTTCTAAGAATATTGGGTGTAGAGCTGTGTATTCAAGTCTAGCCAAACAGCCTTATCACGGTTCTAGATTTGCCAGACATGCTCCTGTTACAGAACGAATTGGTAGCAGAGGATTACAGTTACCAGGACAAGCCAATCTCACTGATGCAGACATTGTTTCTGTTTGTACAGCGATTAAAGATTATTATAAACAGTAATTAAATTGCGAATGCCTTGATCTAAAGTTTCTTCAGCTGAAAATCCTATATTTTTTATTTTAGTATAATCAACAAAATAGTTTCTGCCATCTTGGTCATGCTTCAACGACGTATCTTCTGTGTAGTTCCAAGCAGGTATGTGTTGTTTAATTATTTCGCATATTTCTAGTTTGGTATGATTTAATCGAGCATCACCCACATTCCAAATTTCGCCACGCATGACATCATTGTGCGTGATACCCCACAAAAAGGCACGTGTTAAATCGTTGGTTGAAAGGAATGTGCGTTTAAAGTGTCCTTCAAACAGAGTCATATCCTTTCCTTGACATGCTTGGCGTACAAAATCATTTATTAATAAATCATTGCGTAATCTATTTGAAACACCAAATGCTGTAGCAGGTCTCAGTATCACAGCGTCTGTTCCAGCCAAATATTCTTCTCCAGCCAGTTTGTAAACACTATATGTGCTAATAGGATTGGTGGAAACTGACTCGGTACATACTGTATCTAGTGCCCCATACACCGAACCAGTACTTGCATATACAAACATTTTACCCACAGATGCATCTACGACTCGTTTAGTACCTTCGACGTTAATTTTGTACGCAAGATCAGGTTGTGCGTTACAGGCTGGAAAGCCAATAATACCTGCCAGATGTATCACAGCATCACAACTCGCTACAACAGATTCAACAGCAGGATCGCATATATCTATTTTATGTAGATGAAAACGTTCATGATCAATGATGTTTAATATAGGTTCTATGCCCCATGCTAACCAATCTATGCAATGCACTTCGTAGGTTTCATTTAATAACTGTTCGCACAGTCTAGCACCTATATAACCTGCACCACCTGTTACTGCTATTTTACTTCGTTCTGGTAACATCATAGTTTTCCTTTATTAAATCTTTCCAATGACATTGAATACTCCTACCTGCATGAATATAATCTCTTGCTCTGTCTAATCCAATCTTATCCGAGAATAATAATTCTTTTCGTAACGAGTGAGTTAATGGCAGATTAATGTATTTGGCTCCCATTGTTTCTGCTATGTTACATAGTATAATATTTTTATCATGATAACATGCATCTTCAAGATGGGGATTATTACAGCACCAATTTAAGTACGATTCAAATCTATCGTCTCCAATAGCATTTTGAACTGTAGGAGCCCATGGTTGTGCAACCCAAATAATATTATCTATCATGACATCTTGGCGTTCACTGTGAGGCCACATTACTGCAACAAGTTTAGGTCTCGGCAAGTTACTACATAAAAACGCAGAAGCCACAGTAATTACCATGTCAGTACTTGCTCCAAATATGCCAAGGTTGCATACTTTATCATGATCTATGTTCAAATCATCTGCTAATAGATATCCCCATGTGTCTTCAAAAGGCTGTCCGTAACCTAGAGTGTGACTACAACCTAATAATAATAAATCTATTTCTTTAAATGTATCAAATTCTTTTGTACGAAAACCTGCAGAATTTATTTCGTATGTCATATTTGAATCAGTATACTCAGTATAAACACCGTCAACCATTGCTTTTTGTTCGTATGTATAATCGTATTGTTCGTTTTCAAATTTAGTTAAAAAATGCTTACTATGTATTAATTCTTTTGCAATTAAAGAGTTATATGTCTTGTGTAGTTCGTGTAATTGGTTCATCACAGTCGTCCCAGCGTTTAGTTAGTAGTGCAATCATTTTACAATCAGCAGTAGGATAAAA
>CESQ01026458.1_pt1 | contig 30769 bp, 28 predicted proteins | sample 361401 | NCBI WGS metagenome assembly CESQ01 (sample SAMEA2622119, study PRJEB7988) | marine metagenome | isolation source: saline water (ENVO:00002010), including | reverse complement strand
ATTTGTCCAAATCTTGCATCGGCAAATATAGCATACAAGCTTCTGCAGAGGGTTGCCGGGGCAGAGATGACTGGTCCCATATTGGAGGGTCTTTCGAGGCCTGCTCACGTGCTGCAACGAAGGGACAGCGCCAGAGACGTGGTTCACATGGCTGCAATATGTGCAGTGGATGCTCAAAGGGCGGCCCAGGAGAGGCTGATTGACTAGATTGGCCTTGGCCCAGCGCGTATTACTTCAGCAGAACAGCCCTCAGTGTATTGCTCAAAATTCTCAATGAACATCTGGGCGAGTAGGTTGGCCACATTATCGTACCTTTGCCCGTCATCCCAAGTACCCCTAGGCTGGAGGATCCTATCTGGGACGCCCTCACAAGTTGTGGGTATTTCGAAACCAAACCTCTCGTCTTTGACGAAGACGACGTCCGCCAGATCGCCATTGATTGCAGCATTGAGCAGGTTCCTGGTCCAACTAATCTTAATCCGGCTGCTCGCATCTGCCCCTCCAGCAATCCAGCCGGTGTTAATCAGCCAGCACTTGGCGTTGTTTTCTCTAATCTTTTTCGATAGCAAATCTGCATACGTGCTTGGGTGCCTTGGCATGAATGGTGCTCCGAAGCAGGTTGAGAACGTTGCCTGAGGTTCTGTAACGCCCATCTCTGTACCAGCGACCTTCGCAGTGTATCCAGACATGAAGTGATATGCAGCCTGCTCAGGACTTAGTCTAGAAAGGGGCGGCAATACCCCAAAGGCATCGCAAGTTAGGAAAACCACGTTATTTGGGTTCCCCGCCATTGAATCTGGGGTTCGATTCTGGATGAACTCGATGGGGTATGAGCCGCGTGTGTTCTGTGTAAGAGAGCCATTGTCGAAGTCTGGGGTTCCATCAGCATTCAGGACCACATTCTCGAGAATTGATCCTCTCATCTTCGTAGTAGCGAAGATTGCGGGCTCGTCCTCTTGAGAAAGACGGATGAGCTTGGCATAACAACCCCCTTCGAAGTTGAATACACCCTTATCCGACCATCCGTGCTCGTCATCTCCTACCAAGGCCCGGTTGGGATCGGCTGACAGAGTCGTCTTTCCTGTCCCAGAGAGTCCAAAGAAAAGTGCTGATTCTTCCCCATTAGTATTGGCTGAACAATGCATTGGAAGAAGTCCCTTGGAGGGGAGAATATGGTTCATTATCGTGAATATTGCCTTCTTAATCTCGCCAGCATAATGAGTCCCCCCTATTATCACAAGACCCCTGTCGAGGGCGATGATTACGAATACGTCTGAATTGACTCCGTCGCTCATACTGGACTTCAACTCCGGTGCATGAAGGATAGTGAACTCTGGAGTGTGGTTTTCCAACTCGTCCTTCGAAGCGCGTACGAACATATTGTGCATGAAGGCTGCATGCCAAGCCTTCTCTGTGACCAGCCTGACTGGCATCCTAAAGTCTGGATCAGCCCCACAAAACGCATCTTTTACGAACAGGTTCTCTGCAGCGTTTAGATGAGCTTGTATCTTGACAAGAAGCCTCTCAAAAACAGCGGGTGCAGTAGGCCTATTCACCTCTCCCCACCAAACATCCTCTGCCATTCCGGCCTCGTCAACGATGAATCGATCATTTGGTGAACGCCCAGTCCGCTCACCAGTTACGGCTAGAAGTACCGAGTCCGAGGTTAGTTTTGCTTCTCCAAGCTCGACTGCTTTTGTGTGGAGGCCTTCGGAATCTATGTTCCAGTGTACCTTTCCACTTGGCTCAAGACCGTGCTGGGATAAAACTACGGCCCTTCCCTGAGAGGAACTCTGCATCCAACTTCCCCCGTCTTTCCGACGGGCATCAAGTCTTCAAGCATTACGGCTCGGAGATTATTATCTTCTAGCGATAAACGTGCGAATGGTTTCCAGCAGGGGATGTGATTATGCAATACATGCCCTGTTGCGGAGCGATGACAGAGGATGAGTCTCCGGACAAAATCATCCGAGAGAGGGAGTTCAAGCTTCCTTCGGGAATCAAAATTGACAATCTGGATATTCCTATCGAGGAGGAAACAAGAGAAGTCCCAGATAGAGCGGACGAAGCAATTGGAGATTTTTTCGATCCATTCTCTCAATCTAGTAAAGACGAGCCAGGAAAAATTGGTGAAGATGGGAGCGTGATTAATCCACCCGAGAAAGACTTGGTTTCTCAAATCTCGATAGAGAGTGAGGAGAGGGTAAACTGGGCAATCATGGTCTCGATGATTGTTCTATACAGTGCGATTAGCATGCAAATTGGGAGGACCTTTGATTCCATGATTGGAACTATGTTGCTTATTTCTCTGGCAGCGATTGGCTTTGTTTTGGGAGAAATCTGGGTCCCAAGGAAGAGGATGAAGCTGCTAGGGATAACCTGGATAATAATTTCAATGAAGGTCCTTTATGGTCTTGCAATAGAGCTAAGGTATTGGGGAGTGATAGGGGACGACATTTCCCTAGGAGTGATTCTGGTTCTATTAGTTGGAGCCAATATTCTAGTCGCCTACAGGCATAATCACGACGCTATAGCAGCCCAGTCAACCCTTGTACTTCTTGCGGTTGGTTCCACTGCTGGAACAGAGTTCGGTGAAGCGGGCGTAGCTGGTATGATTCTGGTTGCGACGTTTGTTCTACACGGTATTGCCATAAATAGAAAATCCGGCAATCTGGCTTCTCTTGGGATAGCAGCATCTAATCTATGGATTGGCATGCATGCAGTAACTTCTCGTTTTTCTCTAGGCCCTCTTGACGTCCTTCCTATTGAACGCCCTCTGTTGCTTTTCCTTCTGTTAATGTGCGTGACAGCGATGAATGCATACATGGCAACGAAATTCGCCAAGGAAGAGAACTGGTTCTCGAAGGGTTTCGAAACCTTGGGCTTGGGGAAGCCCGGGCTATGGGGGGTCTCCATTTCTCTGGGGATGATTGGTGCGCTGTTGGCTGTAGCCTCCAATAGGGACGATTTAGGATATGCGTTGGGAATGGTCACATTCCTTGGTGGTGCCTTTGGAGGGTCTTATCTCATAGTAAGGGGCGTGGAAGCTAGACGGATATATTCCCCACTAATTATTTCCGCATCGGCTCTAACGATAATATTGCTAAATGATAGTTCTGTAAAGGAAATTCTAGGGATTTCCGCGTACGAAGTCTTCACTTTAGTTGGTTCCTCCGTCACAGTAGCCATAATTCTAAGAGATCAAAATAGTGTTACAGATAGGGTTCTCTGGATTGGTTCGATTGCAATTTTGGCGGTTTTGGTCCTTCTTGTACCGACGGGGGCCGAAGATGAGGGGGATGGGGGGATCATACTATTGGGAGTGCTCTCTTTACTTCACATTGGAACTGCTATATTGGCTATCAAGAGGAGTTCGCCCTCACTATCTGGTGTGACTGTGCTTCTCCCTTGGTCGTGGATACTTGCTGAGAAATTGGTTGAAGAGGTCGTTCGAACAGTTATGCTAGCTAACGATATCTCAGACTTCGATGGAGGGGTCCAAATCGGAACAACTCCTCTGGCAATTTACCTTATTTTGGCATCCATTCTTCTGTTCATTGTCAACTCAAGAATGGGTAAGTATGGGGTTAATCTAGCATCTGGTTTCCTGGGGATAACTGAGATTTCGGCTACGATTAAGGATTCAGGAGTGCTCAATCTCTGGAGCATCGGACTCTGGTTGCCGATGCTTACAATCCTACTTCTATCACATTTTGGCGGCTTCACAGCAGTTTCTCTTGTGGCTTTGCTAGCTCTTCTATCTGGATTGCATGTTTCAAGTTTCATCCTAGGTCTTAGGGAGGGGAATGGGAATGGGATTGTATGGGCATTAGCATTGACCTTCGTGATCATCCAGTGGATACATGGTCTCGATGAGGCGATGATCGTTCTAATGTGCGTCTCACTAGCTTTGATTATGTATTTTGGAGAAGATGAGGTCTTTACGCTGGGGATGGGGATGATGTCGGTTCCGATGCTGGTCTTCATCTCTGGAAGAGTTTCAAGTCAGGAGTTGGCTATTCCGGATTGGTTCGTACAGCTAAATCTCGGATCGGTGTTTGGATCTTTCCCGGAAGTAGAGTTGCTCTCATTATTGAGCAGCGTGGTAATGCTAGTGGTTTTCCTGCCTAGATCTCAGGAAATGGAGGGGATTCTGAAGCCGGCTTCGTCGGCATTGATACTTATCATCATTACAAATATCCTATCTATAGAATCGGGCAATTTCCTTCTTCAGGCGGGTTCAGGGACTGTGTTTGCAGCGACATCAGTATGGCTTATTTCGAGAGGTGAGGTTAGATCCGAGTTGAGGACTATTGCAAAGAGGGATTCTATTGTAAGTTTGGTACGCGAAGATTCGATTTCTCGCAGCGGTTCATTGTCATCGTATAATCCAAAAGTTGCCGAAATGGAAGATCTTCGAAGAAAAAGGAGAGAGCTTTCTGAAACCGACGACGTCGCAGAACTACTATCCTCTGAGATTACCCACACTCCAATTGTTGGACTAGTCATACTGGGGATTGTATTGGGAGGAGTTGCCCTAATTTCTTCGATTAGACCTGAGCCTCTGATTCTAATTGCCTCGGGTATTTTCTGCTGCAGTATAGTTTTCTTGATTAGGAATCGGACAAGGGGCCTGGAACTCGAGTTGCCTCATTTCTTAGGTATGGAAATGCCCATTGCCATGACTATATCGGGATTCTGTATTATTCTCGTTTCTGGACACGTTTTCCCCCCAGGAAGCAGTCCCTACGAATTGCTAGATATGGGCGTTGTTAGTGTTCTGGTGTTAGTCTTACTGATGGTATCATTATTGCATCAGAAGAATCTCCTAGACAGGATACCCATAGCAATTGACTGGTTTGTTCTTCCATTTTTGTTAGCTCGCTTAGTTGCAATAGCCCTAGGGGGGGCTCTGCCAACTCCTATGATGGTAGATCCTTTTTCTCATGGGATGTTGGATTGGACTGTTCCGTGGATTGTTCTCGAATCTATCCTAATTCTTTGTGTGCTAGTTGGATTCTGGGTAGATGAGAAGAATGTTCATCTAGGTAGGGAACAGAATGTTAGTGGTTTGGGAATTGGTTCTCGTAGTTTAGCGATTATGATGTTGTCTTTCGGGCCGGCTGGGTTGCTTGCTGCATCCAGTGCATTATTTCGCAGCATTAGAACTTCACAACCTTCTGGACTGGGGATTGCCCTACCTGTCGGAGTATTGTCGTTTTTTTCACTAATGCATTGGAATGATGGTGTGTTGGCATCATCTGACTACCTAGATTGGACAGTGCTGTTTCTTGGTATTGCATTGATGGTTGCGTGTGCGATTACCGTGCCTCTAAATCTAGGTAAGTGGACTGTTACTCTTGCCTTAGATGGCCATCTTTTCATACTCACGGGGGCAATAATGCTGGGAATGGTGGGCAGTTTAGAAATACCGCTACTGCTGATTCTGATGTCTACTACAATATGGGTTGTCGGGATTCTGCAACTGAGGAAGTCGCTAAGGGTGTGGGGACTTGCAGATTTGATTGCTGCAATTCTATGCTCGTTTATTTTCGCTTTCAATGAGTTTGGACAATACGAATTATTGCTTGGAATGGCTGCTTTAGCATTGGAATTGGGAATCATAGCTTGGCTTGGATTATCAAATCAAGATGAGCTGCGAAGAGACTAGTCACGAAGTGCCAACGTTGATGACAGGTGGGCAATTCTAGGGATTCGTGACGAGGTCTTGGATATCCGACACCCCTGATGAGGTTGAGCACCCCCCTATACCATTGGGGTTGAACAAGATGGCCGTACCCAGAGCAGCGCTAGTACTATCGGTTGTTACTGGTATAGCGCTGTTATTTTCGTCAATATGGGTTGGCCTTTCAGCGATGTCGTTCCTAGATGAGCTCGAAGCCTCCTTCGGGACCACTGATGTTGAAATTCTCAAGGAAGATGGTCGTTGGGCGTGGGAGGTGAGTTTGCTCTTTGATACGTGTTCGCCCCGTGAGGATGACTGGGAGTGGCCGGATTCGCTTGCGGACCAAGACGTGGTGTTTCTCTTACCAGGGGAGGTGCGGTGTGATTGGCAGCATCAGGGCGAGGGGGATGCGGCAAGCATAGTGGTCCACAATAGAGGAAACCAGAGTCTCAATCTAGTTCTGGAAATCAGCGGCGGCGGTGTGATCTTCGCAGCGAATAGTCAACCATATCTAATCATCAATGAATTGGGTTCGAATGAAAGCACCATAATGGAAATCAATCTTATTGAGTCAATAACCGAGAGGGAGATTAGCGTCACGGCCACCCACATCTCAGTACTACAGGCACAAGTTCGGATGGATATTTCCATATTCCAAGGTCCTGAGATTAGGGATTTACACATTCAAGATGGTGATTCGGTAGAGGTTCATTACACGGTTTGGGATGCCGATTCAGGTGAACAGTTGGATGACGGCACTTGGATTGAGAATGCCGGTGATCCATGGTTCTCAATCGAAGGTTTTGGTTGGTCGGCAATTGGACTTGATATTGACAGCGACAGAGGAGTGGCTTTTCCTATTACAGATACTGGTACCTCCCACGTCACCCTTCTACCTCCGTCCATTGCGTATGGCAATAGTGAGGGTCACGAGTTAGAGGAGACTTGGCTCAGATTTGAATTGAAGCTGGAGAGAGCGCCAGTCATGAGTTAATTGTCACGAAAGTGACTTGACTAAGTTCCAACGGGAATGGCCATGGATGGAGAGGAGCATGTTCCGGTTGTTCCTTCAAAGAGAGGTGTGACCTACGCAAAAAGGAAGGTGAAACCAGAGTCCTCGAGGAAAGGGGAGCCTGCATTCTTCATGAGCGAGGGAATGAGGAGACTGTCGACTCCATGGTCTGTTGCAAGTATCAGGGCCAGTCAGATTGACCCGCTATCACTTCCTGCTGGCGTAATTCTAGACGCAGCGGCTGGCTCTGGAGTCCAGCTAATCGCCTTTTCGAAAATTCTGAAAAGGCCTGCTCTAGGTATTGAATTGGACGAGGAAGTTGCCAAACTCTGCGCTGCAAATATGCAACTAAACTCCGAAGGTGAGGTTCAACGCTCGCTGGATAGGGTACTAGTGGGAGATGGAAGATCTGCTGATTCTGCTATCTCTTCTTACTGGGCCAGCTTGAGAGATGCTGGCACGCGTGCTCATCCACCAATAGCCATGCTGCACCTTGACCCAGCGAGGCCAAGAGATGCTCAAAACCATAGTCTTGAGGAAATGGAGCCGGACATCAAGACAGTGCTAAAAGCATGGAGTAGCCATTTGCAGACGGGACCCAATGGTCCAGCTATTCTGTTGGATTTGTCTCCGAGACTAGACACCGTTCAAAGAGCCATGGTTGACGGCATTCTTGAGACGACATTTCCAGGTTCTTCCTGGACATGGGAGTGGCTCAGCAGAGGAGGGGGGAGGGTTGACAGGCTCTCAGTTTGGATCGGTTCGCTTTCTTCAAGCGCTTCAAACAGATGTATAAGAGTAGGAAGGAAGAATATCATTGCAAGTATCGAAGGGGAGAGTGCGGGTGCTGTTGAGTCCTCTTTCAACAGCGTGCTGGAAATACCAAGGGGAGCATACCTAACCATAGTAGATCCAGTACTAATTGAGAGCGGCCTCCAGAACTCGTGGCACGATAAGGCAGTAGGTGGAGGGTCTGGTTCTTCGTGGGTCCGAATTGAGGGGAGGAGGCCGATGCTGATACATACGGATGAGTTACCTGAAGATGAAGAGGTCAGAGGTTTTGTGGTTGCGACGGGGGAAATAGTACAACACAGACTCTCTGCTCCAGAATTGCACACCTTAGATCAAGTGGCATCGTCTGTTGCGAAGAAGGGAATATCCAACATAACCCTAAGATGCAGCCTGGATCCAGAAATCCATCCTACGCTTCAGAGAAGGATAACTAGGGAGTTGAAAGGGACCGAGGGAGTCAAGGGTTTCATGGTGGATCTGGATGTTCAAAGGCCAACTGGAACTCAGAAGCTGTATGTTGTTTGCAAAGAGTAAGTGGCACTTTCAGGAAAATGAATATGTCCAATCGGTTCAAATAGGGACTGTAGTTCGCGAGGATGCCCAAAAGGCCACCGAAAGGTGAACACGGGGGAACCGTAATGCCGAAAGTGAATGAAGCAGAACTTGGAGATGACTTCTCTTACATTGTCAGAATTGCTGATACCGACATTGACGGATTGAAGCCTATTACCTATGGCCTAACTTCAGTCAAGGGAGTTGGAATTAGGACTTCAATGATGATTTGCAGGCTTTCTGGAATAGATGGCACAAGACTCGGTGGGCACCTTTCCACCGACGAGCAAGATCAACTCAGGAAAGCAATAGACGATTACGCGACCAATGTCCCTTGGTGGATGGTGAATCGGCAGAGGGATTTGGAATCGAATGAAGATGCTCATATCATAGCCAATGAAGTGAGCATGACCAAGGATGACGATGTAGCGAGGCTGGCTGAGATCAAGACATGGCGCGGGATGAGGCACAGGAGCGGGCACAAGGTCAGAGGTCAGAGGCTCAGATCAAATGGACGAAGGGGCTCTGCACTAGGTGTCCAGAGGAAGAAGTAGGTGATGCAAAATGGGCGAGCCAAAATTCTCCAGACCTAAAACACAAACTCCAACTCATCCTTGGAAACAAGCAAGGATTGACGAGGAACACGATCTCAAAGAAAGATTTGGATTGAAGAAGGTAGGAGGAATGAGAGAGATCTGGAGAGAGAAATCTTCCCTCAGGAGACACCGAAATCAAGCCATGAAGCTTATCGGCAAGGTTGATTCCTCAGAAGGACACTATGCAAAGGAGAAGGAGCAGCTTCTAGACTCTCTGACTAGGAGGGGGCTTTTGCAAACAGGGGCTGACGTAGGGGATGTGCTCGAGATAAATGTTGAGCACATGCTTTCCAGGAGGCTCCAATCAGTAGTTTACTACAAGGGACTCGCACCATCTATGAGAGCTGCAAGAAACCTAATTGTTCACGGGCACATTTGTATTGGTGAGCAACGTATGACTGTCCCTGGGTACCATGTCCTCAAGGAGGAGGAGGATTCGTTGCAATATAGCCAGAACTCACCTTTTGCTGATCCAGAGCACCCATTCAGGAAGGACTTGGAGACAATGAGATTCCAAGAGGAAGGAGATGAAGAGTCTGGAGATGAAGATGATTCAAATATAGAGGAGGAGAAGTGATGGGACACAAGGCGATTCTTCATATTTACAGCACTTTCAACAACGTGCTTATCACCGCTACAGACCTAACCGGGGCTGAGACTGTTTGCAAGGTCTCAGGAGGTATGGTGACAAAGGGCGGCAGTGACTCTGGTGGTCAATTTGCAGCTACCAGAGCCGCTGAGAAGATCGCTGAGATGCTTACCGAGAAAGATTTCGATCAAGTCATCGTGAAGTATCGAGGTGCCGGGGGCAACAGATCAAACAGCGCTCCTGGAGCGACGGCCGCCATTAGAGCGTTAACACGTGCGGGAGTTAGAATTACAAGAATCGAAGATGTGACTCCAATGCCAACCGATGGCACCAAGAGCAAGGGTGGACGAAGGGGCAGAAGAGTTTGAATTGAGGTGAAAATATGGTAAAAATCGAGATACTAAATGAAACAGAAGAGAAGATTCAGATTCTTCTCTCGAAAACCGACAGAAGTTTTGCCAATGCCCTTAGGAGATCCCTGATCTCTGACACACCCAAGATGGCAATAGACAGCGTCACATTCCAACTAGGTACAAAGGAGCAGGATGAGGAGATCTGGGAGACAACAGGTCCGCTTCCGGACGAGATGATTGCCCAGAGGCTTGCAATGATTCCTATTCCGACGGTACATGACAAGTTCCACTTCCAAGATGAATGCCCCAATTGCAAAGACGTTGTGGAGGAAGAAAGGGGTTGCGTTGAATGCCAGATGATTTACACCTGTGTTGTATTTGGTTCTGAAGATGGTCGATGGGTGACTGCTGGGGATATGAAGTACCTCGGCGAGGGTTCGCTGGAGATTCCAGACGAGTACAAGAGCATCCCCATTACCAAGCTCCTAAAGGGGCAGATGATAGAATTCTATGCTACCGCGATAATGGGGCGTGGCAAGGAACACACAAAGTGGTCTCCCGTCTGTGGCGTCTCATTCCATCCTCGAAGAATGGGGGTCCTGAATAACAAGAAGAAATCAAAGATTCTATGGGACATGGACTTGCAAATTACAGCCAAGGACTTCGATAAAGATGGGAAGTTGAAGGACATCGACAAGGTTGCAATCCTGACTGATGAGTTGAACCACGTTGGGGAAGGAACTGAGGCGTCCAGGGAATTCGATGATGCAATAACTCTCGAAGAAGTATCCGGTGAGTTCATCTTGGAATTCGAAACCGATGGCTCAATGAAGCCCAAAGTTGCATTCAAGATGGCAGTTGAAGAGTTAGCAGGAAGGTTTGGATCTCTTGAGCAGGATATCTCAGCAGCACTTTGAATCGCAATATTTCATTACCCATTCACGGGATGAGTGACTATGCCTACTGCACTCGGTAGAGGACATTGCGGTGGACATATTACCCTATTATTTACTATTGAGGATGTTCTGAACGATGCTGTTTCACAAGGTAGCAGAGGCGCTGGTATTTGCTTGACTGATGGAGTAGAAGCAATAGCGAAGGGAGAAGATGGGGAAGGAAAACTGATTGTCAGATTCCAAGATGGTGACTATGACTGCGAAATGTATGAAGATGTGCTAGAGGAGTTGATAGGAGAAATTCCTGAAATTGGGTTATTTGATTGGGAATTAAACATCAGGATGTCCTTACCTGCATCACAGGGATTTGGGATGTCTGCTTCTGGTGCTATTGCATCTGCGATTTCTTTTCAGAGGGCAATAGGCATTCCAAACGAAGAATGTCTCAGGAGGTCTTTCTTGATAGCCCATATCGTTGAGAGGAAGAGGTCCAGTGGACTTGGCGATACAACTGCTCTTTCATCGGGCGGCGTCGAAAGAAGGATTTCTGCTGGCTCTCCTTTTTCTGGAAATCTTCTAGATAGGGGTCCGGGGATTTCTGAAGGCTGGACTACGGAAACGCCGGTTCTTCTAGTCTGGAAGGAGAGGACCGGGAAACATACTTCGAATTATATCGATAATCCAGATTGGAGGAATAAGATTAGCGATGCTGGAGCATCCGCAATGGAAATTATTGGAGTTGGCGATTGGGACTCACGAAGATGGTCTGATCTTATTGAACAGTCACTCATTTTTGCAAGTGATAGTGGTTTAGAGTTTGATGCTTCCAGATCGGAAATCATCGTTGCAGCTAATGAGGCGATTCGGGAATCTAGTTTTTCAGAGAGATTGTCGGCTATGCTTTGCATGTTGGGTGAGAGTGTCGTAATTGTCCCAAATGACTCTCTAGATGAAGGTAGGTGGATGAGTGAGTTATCTTCATTTTTTGAAGGAAGCGAATTCTTGACTTTCTCAAGTCGTATCGGAACTCTGAGATAGACTCTCAAGACTTGGAATTCTCATGGAAGTCCTCAAGGGGTTTCAAGTCAAGAGGACTGGAGTCTAGCTTTATTGCCCCTCTGAGTCTGAGACCATCACAGAATCCGTGACGATAGACAAGGGCTCCCTGTCCGTATTCTGCGACATACCTATCTACCTGCTTCTGAGTCTTCTTCTTTGGGAACTTTAGATCTGCGCCGAAGAAGTGCTTTGCATCAATCCATGCACAAGGAACTCCATTGATTCTTACGTCATCAAGGAGTAGAAGGTCAGGAGTTATGATTGCTCTTCCTTCTTGCTTGGTCTGCTCCCTTAGAAGTTCTTCCTGACGCCGAAATCTGACACCTACTGATTCGAAATAACTGCAGAGTATTTCCTCAAATACTTCTGCAGCGGTCTGAGTCTCGGTTTGGTTCACTGAGCTTACCCGGTCCACTGACTCGGCTAGTTCGAACTGCTCTCTGTCTCTTTTGTTTAGTTTAGATGGGTTCTTGTTTAGCGTGTCCTTTATTCTGGTCTTTGTCCATCCTCGACCCGTTAGTATGGCTCTGAAAGTATTCACTGGTGGCGCATCGAACCGCTTAGAAAGAGCGATTACGCTTTCTCCTGAGTCGTACCTTCTGCTGAGTTCGTTTGACCTACGCATTAGTTTCGAGTGAGAATATACGCTCTTTTCCTGGTTTAGTGCTGCCCTCAGAGAAAGGGCCTGTTCCAAGGTTATTGGCATTCCATCAAGTTTTGCTGCGATCTCCTGGACCCTTTCTTCGGGGAGGAAACCAAACTCACCCGGTATGCAGGCAATCTTGCCTGCCCGATTTTGAACTTCCTTGGTGACAGCTTTGGTTTTCCACTTGATTTTCACTTTCTCTGGTGGTGGATTGATTTCTTCTGGTATTCCCATCGGTCGTGGACTAGCGGTAAACCTCGCAAGGGCCCTTTCGATCTCCTCCGATTTGGCGCCTCTACCGTTTTCCTTCGGAGGGTTGTTTTCCTTCCTTGGATGTCGGCGACGCCGTCGACGCCCGCGGCGTCGCTTGGCACTCTCTTCTTCACTCAATGTTCATGCCAGATGTAGGAGCCCCATGAACCCACCGAGTGAAAGGCTACTTCCTCATCCGAGCATAGACGTCATAGAAGAAGTCTCGAATTGGCCATGGAATCAGTGCTATCCCCGTAGCCAGGGGCCATGGAAATCTGAGTTTTCGACACACTCTCCAGATTGCCGCACTCTTGGAAAACCACCTCTCTCCAGAGATTAGGAAAATCGAGTCGAGACCCTGAAGTCGCTTTGGGATAGTTGCCAGTATTTCTAATCCATCGGGACTATTCTGCCCGATTAGGGCAATGCTAGAATCAGCATTTCTCCTTCTGATAAATTCAGCCCATCTATTGCATTTGTTGCATTGATCGTCGAAAAGGACGATATGAGATTTTCTCGAAGACATACTTCACCTAGACAAACGCTATTCCGGGTTCTAAGGGGAATGAAATCCTGGCCTTTCCTCCGACATCTTCGGCTTCTCCGGCAATAAATACCTCGACTGTATCAACGCCCAAGGAAGTTGCAATGAAATCCGAGTTGTCCTTGATTACTTCGACCTCGTTAACACGAGCAGAAATTAGTTCCCTCTCCCCCTCTAACCAAGTATGAATTCTTCCCCTAGTCTTCTTTCCCCCGATGGTGATGGAATTCCAAGCCTGGAAGACTTCCCCTCTGGTTGATTCGTCCTTGAATGCCTCTAGAGACTTTACGTGAGACTGCCCCTTTTCTTTGAAGTCAAACCCTCTTTGGTGGAGACTGATTGCCTCTGATGCTAGATCTCTTTTCCATTCTGGGGAAATCTGAATAACCACCTTGGTGATTTCAGTCTCAGAGTGCCTTTCGGCAAGGGTTCTGAGATTTCTGCCACTCGAGAGAATTTCTTTGATGTAATTCTCAAGTGCCAGTACTCGGACATCGCTCGGATTTGCGTCAAGAATGGGCATGACGAACTTCGCGATGATTTCCTCGTGACCTATTTTCTTCCAGAATTCCTCAGCAATATGAGGGGTCGCTGGAGCAATCATGGGAATCCATTCTTGAAGAAACCTCATTGCAGTGACTCGATCACGCCCTCCTCTACGGAGATACCAATTCCAATCGGATAGCATCTCGAAGTGACTAATCATGACTCCCTCACGAAGGCTAACTTCAGACATCGCCTCAACCCACTTCTTCTGATTAGCCCTCATCCTGGCCATTAGCCAATCATCAATATCTGAAGGGGAATCTGATAATTCTAGAGCTGCATCAACTGCATCAATTAGAGAGAACATCTGACGATGGTTTGCTTCAAGTGCGCTGTCTGACCAATCCATTCCCGCCTCTGGATTTGCTCCAAACAGAATGAATAGTCTGACTGTATCGGCTCCGAATCTGGAAACCATCTCCTCTGGGCTGACTGTGTTACCTAGTGACTTGCTCATCTTTGCTGAACGAGTGGATAGTTTCTTTCCACAAGAGGGGCAATCCAGATCAAAGTTGTCAACATGATACTCCGTGTTGCAATCAACGCAGTAAGGTGCTGGTGCGTTGAGCATTCCCTGGCATACTAGCCTACCGAAGGGTTCTCCAACTTCATTCATCCCGGCATCTCTAGTGAATTTTGTAAAAAATCGAGCATATAGAAGGTGCATGACTGCATGCTCGATACCCCCAATGTAGAGATCTACTCCATCGCCCATCCAGTAGTCCACTGCTTCACGATCGAATGGAGAAGTCTCGTTGTTTGCATCACAAAACCTCATGAAATACCATGAAGAATCATAGAAGGTATCCATTGTGTCCGTCTCTCTTTTTGCATCCTTTCCACAGGAAGGACATTTGGTCAGAACAAAGGAGTCATGCGATTCCAGTGGGTTGCCACTCTGTTCCTCGGTAAAGACAACGTCTAGTGGGAGTTCTACTGGGAGGTCTTCTATGGGGACTGGAACGACCCCGCAGGAGTCGCAATGAATCATCGGAATTGGGGTCCCCCAGAACCTCTGTCTACTCAGAAGCCAATCCTTTAGTCGATACTCCACAGTCCCATGACCGGATTTCTTCTCCTCAAGAGCAGATATTACGGCATCCTTCGCATTGTCTCCAGAAAGTCCGTCGAACCCCTGAACTGATGAGTTGACCATTTGTCCATACCCCTCAAAGGCATGGGTAAGTTCCTGACTAGGTGCTGAATCTTCTTTTTCTAGAAGGACTTGCCTGATCTCCAGATTATATCTTTTGGCAAAATCGAAGTCTCTCTGATCATGTCCGGGGACGGCCATTACCGCCCCAGTACCATACGAGGATACTACGAAGTTCCCGGCATAAATTGGGATCTTTTCGTCATTAATTGGGTTTATTGCATTCCTACCCAGGAAAACTCCCTTCTTTTCCTTCAGCATGTTGATTCTCTCAAATTCCGACATCCTTGCACATTCTTCCCTAAGGTCTCTCCATCCTTGTTCCCATTCAGTTCCCAGACACAACTCCTCGCAAAGCGGATGCTCGGGCGATAGTGTAACGAAGGTAGCGCCAAAAATTGTATCGGGCCTAGTGGTAAAGACTCCTATGAGTGAGTCGGAACCATCGATTGCGAAGTCAATGTGCGCCCCATGTGAACGGCCGATCCAGTTTCTCTGCATCGCCTTGACATTCTCTGGGAATGTGATGTTGTCCAGTTCATCGAGTAACTCATCCGAGTATTCCGTCATTCTTACGAACCACTGGGCCATGTCTCTCTGAACTACTTCCAAGCCACACCTCCAGCATCTGTTATTCTTGACCTGCTCGTTTGCCAGAACAGTGTCGCAGTCCACACACCAATTTACTGGTGCCATTCTTCTTTCAACTAGGCCCTTTTCGTTTAGAGTGAGAAACATCTCCTGGTTCCAGCGATAGTATTCGACATCGGAAGTAGCTAGGAAACGTCGCCAATCGTACGAGTATCCCATCCTCTCCTGATCGGAACGTATGCTTGAGATATTGCTGTGGGTGACTTCATTTGGGTGGCCGCCCGCCTTCTTGGCAGCGTTCTCAGCGGGCATTCCAAACGAGTCGTAGCCCATTGGATAGAGTACATTCTTCCCCATTAATCTGTGAAAGCGAGCCATTGCATCTCCGATTGAGTAGTTTCTAACGTGCCCCATATGCATGTGGCCAGAGGGGTATGGGAACATCTCGAGGCAGTAGAATTTCGGCTTTGACTCGTCTATTTCAGCCTGAAATACCCCTGCATCGGACCATGCCTTCTGCCAACGCGATTCTAGCTCCTGTGGGTCGTATGCCATTTACTCAAACACGGCGCTGAGTACTGCTTGTATATGCATTACGACTTTGATTGATGCCCGACTCGGAGAAGATATGCTGTCAGACGGAGAGTTCCATTCTGCAATTTGGGAAGACGGGGTTGAGGTGTGGGTCACTCAGATGGGGTCACTGATGAATATGAATACGGCCTTTGTAGACAGGGCAAACGGGGTTGTTGCAATCATCGATCCATACGATGCAAAGAAATGGATTGCGAAACTAGAGCAAGAGGGGCTGGAGCCAACTCACCTACTCTACACGCACACTCATAGAGATCACGCGGCGGGTTATCCTGGAATGATCAAGAGATTCCCCGATATGGAAGTCTGGGGCCATGAGGATGCCAGGGTTCCAAACTTACTGGGCCATATTGTGTTCAGAAATGTAGACTTCACCGATACTTGGAGGAGTGCCCCGGGAGAAAGTATTGATTGGGTCGCAGGGTCAATTCGCCTTACTGTAACTCATTCCCCTGGGCATGCTCCCGGGCATGTTACATTCCATGGTCATGGAGTCTACCATGCTGGTGACTTGCTATTCGTAAGAAGTGCGGGGAGGGTTGATCTTCCTGGAGGGGACCCCGGAGCCCAGCAGAGGAGCCTCATAAGGGCCAAAGAAATCCTCCAATATCTTCCTCCTGAATGGAGGCTGATTCCCGGACACAGGTATGATGACTTCAAAGGCGAGGTCCCAGATTGGATAAGCCTGGGTGATGCACTGAAGTACAACTACTTCCTTTCGAATATCACAATGGTTGACTAGTCTACCTTCTCAGAAGTCTCCTAACTAGATTGCTTTCTTCATCTAGAGATTTTGTTTCTTCATCTCTAACCTTCTTCAATGCATTGATTGGGACCCAATCATCTGGAACTAACCTCCATGGAGTCACTCTTGCCATAATTCCAAGGAGGACTTGACTTCCTGGGATCATGAAAACTCTAAGGGGAGGAACGACCAAACTCAGTGCAGCTAAATCGTCTCTAGCCTGTATTCTCTCCTTCCGGCTAACCCTTCTTCCAATTAGAATACTCGATAGTGTTGCTGAGGTTCGCTTGAAGTGTTCAGCACCAATTTTCGATGTATCCCATGCCTTCTCAATAGATTCACCCCACTTACCAGGTTCCTTTGCAACTTCCTTAATCTCATTCTGTGATTTGTCGGGAAGGCGGCGATACGCAGCGGCCGTCCCAGTCGCAACCCATGGCAACCACCTGGAAATAAATCCTACAAATTTCCTCAGTCGCCCCATGGGATCACTCGGTTTTGTCGATTCTTCGAGATGGGACCCCTTTTGTCTTCATTTCTTTCTCTACGGTTCCAGAGGGCAATGCACCATCCTGTTCTAATGCGGAAAGTGCGGCAATTACAATGCTATTTGCGTCTATTTCGAAGAAGGTCCGTAGGGCTTCTCTGGAATCTGAGCGCCCAAATCCATCGGTACCTAGAACCACGAACCGCCCTCCGACCCATTTCTGGATCATTTCAGGGACGGAGGAGATGAAATCTGAAGTGGCGATGGTAGGGGTTGCATCTCCAAAGCATTCGGAAACGTAAGGTTTCGATTGTTTACCTGGATCTAACCTCTTCTCCCTCTCATGTTGCATGCCAATTCTTCGGAGTTCCCCGTAGGACGTTACCGACCAAACTTCGGAACCCACTCCATGATCACTAGACAGGGTCGAGGCGGCCTCTCTGACAATATTCAAAATTGGTCCGGAGCCTAGCAATCTGACCTTGGGGCCACTGCCCTCAATCTCATCAACTAGATATGCGCCTCTAATTATGCCGTCATCCGAACCGGCTGGCTTGGGTAACTGCTGTTGGTTCTCGTTGTATAGCATAATGTAATGGAACACATCCATATTCTCGCCCCACATTTCACTTATTCCGTGTCTAATTATTGCCGCGAGTTCGTATGCATAGGCAGGATCCCATGCTCGGCAGTGGGGAACTGCAGATGCCATCAGGAGGCTGTGTCCGTCTTGGTGCTGCAACCCTTCCCCATTGAGAGTTGTCCGACCTGCTGTTGCGCCCATTAGGAAGCCGCGAGCTCTAGCATCGGCAGCACTCCAGATTTGGTCTCCTACTCTCTGGAAACCAAACATTGAGTAGAATGTGTAGAAGGGCATTGTTGGAGAGTTGGCATGAGAATAAGAAGTGGCGCTAGAAATCCATGAGGCGATTGCGCCAGCCTCTGAAATACCTTCTTGGAGTACCTGTCCTGATTCAGATTCCTTGTAATTCAGTAGCATTTTATGGTCCACAGGTGTGTACTTCTGGCCCTTTGAAGCAAAAATTTCGAACTCACTGAAAAGCGGATCCATGCCGAAGGTCCTACCTTCATCAGGAATGATGGGGACAACCTGGTCGCCTATCTCAGATTTCATTATGTTCCTCAGTAATCGAACGAAAGCCATGGTAGTGGAGACCTCTTGCCCCTCTGGAGTCCCATCATCGAATGCGGCGTAGACTTCCTCTCCTGGTAGATCTACGGCGATTTTTGCAGGTCTTCTGGATGGTAGGGGGCCTCCGAGTTTTTTTCTTTGCTCAAACAAATATTCGATTTCTTCCGACTCTTCTTCCAGAACTACGAATGGATCTTCCTCCAGTCTAGAGTCATCCACGTCAAGCCCAAGTACATCACGATAGGCAACTAGATCATCGAGAGTCATCTTCTTCTTTTGGTGAGTGGAGTTTCTTCCCTCGAATGAGTCGATTCCCCACCCCTTTACGGTATGTGCAAGTATCACAGCGGGACCATTCGCTGATAGGGCTGCTTGGTAAGCAGAATATACCTTGATTGGATCGTGACCACCTCTTGTTAATTCCTCTATTTCCTTGTCAGATATCGAATTCCCCAATCCTTGGAGTGATTCACTACCAGAGAACAACTCATCTCGGAATTCACTGATTGGTAGAGTGCTGAGTCGCTGCCAGTCTCCGTCTGTAATGGTCTCGATCTTTTTCAACAACTCACCATTTGAGTCTAGTTGGAACACTCTATCCCATCCAGAACCCCAGATGACCTTGATCACTGTCCAACCTGCCCCACGATACAGGCCTTCCAATTCTTGAATGATATTGGAATTCCCTCGAACTGGGCCATCTAGTCTCTGAAGGTTGCAATTGACAACGACAACCAGGTTATCCAACTGTTCCCTCCCAGCTACTGCAATTGAAGCAATTGCCTCTGGTTCATCCATCTCCCCATCTCCCAAAAATGCAAAAACACGACTCTCCGAGGTGTCAGCTAGATTTCGTTGGTGAAGGTACTTCCAGAATCTGGCCTGCATTACGGCACCAAGTGGACCAAGTCCCATGGAGACTGTTGGATACTCCCAAAAATCTGGCATTAGACGAGGATGTGGATATGAAGAAAGACCGTCTTTGAAGGCTTCCTGCCTGAAATTTGAGATTTGCTCCCTAGTTAACCTCCCCTCTAGGAAGGCTCGAGAGTATATTCCCGGACTGGCGTGACCTTGGATGTAAAGTGCGTCTCCTATCCCATTGTGTTCCTTGCCTCTGAAGATATGGTTGAATCCGACCTCATACAATGTTGAGCTCGACGCATAAGTGGAAATGTGACCACCTATCCCATCCATCCTCCTATTTGCATCGGAGACCATTGCTGCTGCGTTCCAAAGAACGTGGTTCTGGATCTTTTTCTCTATTCTCAAATTTCCTGGATATGGTTTTTGTTGCTCTATAGAAATTGAGTTCAGATATGGGGTCCTTGTAGTTGAGACGTCGATTCCAAGAGAAGTGGCCTCTGACAGCAATTCCTGTAGTAGTAGTCGGGCTCTTGAACTTCCAGAAGAAGAGGTCAGAGTCCTCAGTGACTCAAGCCACTCATCGGTCTCTTCTGGGTCCATATCGGGGAGGTTCTGACGTGGTTTGTTTGAGGACATATCTGCACTACTGCCTCGCAGGGCAGAATCACCAGCCAAGGCGTGTTTTTTGAATGGGTCGATGTTCTAATCTGCTTAAACGGGGGATGTGTTTGGCCCGACTTCGATGAGATGGCATTCGTGAATCGTCCTAACTCCTGCTACGGTAATTGCGGAGTCCCCGGATACGTATCTCTCACCCTTCCACTTCCTGACGGTTCTAACCACGGTCTTGGAACCCGGCGCATTGTTTGGGTCTACCTTTACTTCTACAATTAGCTCTCCAACCTGGCCCAACCAACCCAAAGCCGCATCGATGCTTCTTCGAGCATATCCATGTCGCTGCTCGGAACTGCGTACCCAATAGCCCAAGTTCCAGGTTGCTCTATCAGATCTGGTCACTCTATCGAACCCGATTAGTCCAATCACATACCCGTCCCACGGACGAATCATGATCCAGTGATGTAGGAGACCAGTGCGTCCCTTTCTCTCGGTATCTCCAATAAAATCCTCAATCTGAGGCCTAATTTCATTATCAGGATTTATCCATGGCATTGCTCTAATGACGTCTGGCCAAGTTTCCTCGAAAGCCTCGACTATTTCCGTGATGTGTGACTTGGATGCTGGCCTAAGCACCAAGCCTTCATCGACCCTGATAGAAGAGGTTGCCCTCCTATGCATAATCTTGGGGGGAGAGGGCCATCGCATCATTCCTGCGTATAGAGGATTGGTTATGAAGTCAGTTTCTCCTTTGCTCGAACGACGTCTGGGTCTTCTGGATTGGTTTCGTAGGCTGATTCAACCATCCTTTGTGCCTCATTATTCCTTCCAATTGACATAAGTAACTTGCCGACGGAGTAAATCAAGGAAGGCCTTTCGCCCAAATGCGGACCTACTTCGTCGAGAAGGACGGTTGTTTGGGCCTTGTTCTGCTCTTTTGCAGCCCTGAAGGCTGCTTGGAGTTGTTTGATAATTTCCGGAACGGGCCATTCGTCCTGTTGCTGCCATGGCCAGAATGATGATTTTGTCTGATTCGGGTTTTCGTTTGATTCCTGTCCTTCGAGAAGCAAGTCAGGTGCAGACGGAAGTTGAACTGGAGTTTCGATATCCGCAGGGTAATTTTCTTCGTGGATCGGTATCGCTGTAAGTCTTGGAATAGGGATTGACGGGGCTGGGGGTATTGGAATTGCAGCTGTCATTGGTGACTGCTCCTTTGCGAAGGCCACCTCGAATTCATCCACCCGTCCATCTCCATCAAAATCATCCTCTTCTATACTCTCAACTTCTCTTGTCGGGGAGCCCATTTCATTGGCCTCAATAATCTCGTAGGAATCTAGTGGTTGAGTAAAATTTGGAGTCTCGGCATTTGGTTGGATTAGCTCTATTGTTCTATTATCCAATTCCTCTTCCTCGTCGAGGGGGCTTGTTGGCACTTCGAATTTCTGAACGAATTGTGGAATATCATCTGCTGTAAGCTCGTACTCCTCTTCAATCTCTTCGGCAGGAGTCGCGAACGGATCAAAATCTGGCTTCCTATCCAATTGAACGTCATCGTCTCCTCCGTATTGTGAGACTTCTACGGTTAAGTCGTCAAAGGCAAATGATGGAGGAATTGGATCATTCTCCTCTTGATCCTCTTCAATCTCGCTCATCAGCTGATCCAGTAGATCTGTGGACTCGTTATCTCCGAGTCCTGAACTCTGCTGGAAAGAAGGCCGATCTATCTGATAGTAGCACCTTGTACAAACCTTGGTCCCCTCTTGATTCGAGTGCTGGCAAGAAGGACAGGTGACTCCCTTTTGGTTGGAATTACTCCATGACTTAAATCTGTCAAATACCAATCTCGTCCCCCCAGCATTTCCTTTCGACGGTGGTGAACGTTTAATTCTCACTGGGAATGGTTTGTTTTGTTGAATCTAGGACTCATCAAGTAACCGTGATAGGTGGCAGGGTGGCACGGGCATTCGTGGTCGGCTCTGATAATACAGTTCCAAGTCGTTTCAAAAGGAGCCAGGATCATCACGAGGCTTACCTTCGTTTGATTCGATGGGAGTTAGATGATGAGTTGGCAATGACTGAGGAGAGGCTAAGAAATTGGTCAGAAAAGAAGTTGGAGGCAAATGGGATTGCTCTGTTCGGACTAATTGCCAAGACCGATGGCTGGTTATTTGGTCAACAAATAATTAAGCTCCGGCAAGGAGGCGGAAAGAGCCTCGGTTCTCATCGTTTCAGACAGGGTGACATAGTGATGCTCAGTAGAGGGAGCCCATTGACTGAGAAGCCCATTGAGGCCATTGTTAGCAATAGGAGCAGGGATTGGATTAGGATTGTTCTTCCTGAGGCGCCGCAGGGTCTGCGCAAGGGGACATGGAGGATTGACCGAGGAGCAAACAGAGTTGCATTCGACAGGATGAGGGATGCACTCAACTCTATCTTCGAGGAAGATGGTAGTGCTCCTCTAAGGGAGCTGATTCTAGGTCTAGTTCATGACCCAATTGGGACTGCTTCTCTAATTCCGGAGCTTGGAGGAGTGAAGCAAAAAAGGACAACACTGCCAAGTGATATGAATAAGGCTCAGAGAGATGCTGCAGAGAGTGCGATAAATAGGAGGCTGACGTTGATTCAAGGTCCTCCTGGTACGGGGAAGACGCACACTGCAGTTAGGATTCTAGAGAACTGGGCAATACTGGACACTGGAACTGTTCTTGCAGTAGCGGACTCAAATGTGGCAGTTGACAACCTTCTGGAGGGTTTGCTGGAGAGGGGAGTCAGGGCGGTGAGGCTGGGGCAGCCTGTGAAGGTCAGAGAGAACCTGAGAAACGCCACTATGGATGCTAGGATGGAGAGTCACGAGTTGAATAGGGATCTTGTAGAGGAGATTGAGAGGAATGAGAAACTGTCTAGGAGGATTAAGGGCATGAGGGGGGGGAAGGAGAAAGGCCTGGCGCATAGGGACCTTAGTAGGGGGTGGAAGGAAGTGAAGAGGCTCGAAAGGCAGATTCGGGATGACATTCTAGATAGAGCCCAGGTTCTTTGCTGTACGTGTATTGGTTCGGGACATGAGTTACTTGATGGTCGAAGGTTTTCCCGGGTGTTGATTGATGAAGCAACCCAAGCAACGGAGCCTGCTGCATTAGTCCCCATCGTGAAAGGATCCAGGCAGGTCGTACTGGTCGGCGATCACAGGCAACTGCCGCCAACCGTCATTTCTCGAAGGGCCGAGGGTGGGGGGTTGAGTCGTTCTCTTTTCGAACGCCTGGTGGATATGGGGATCAAGCCTCTACTGCTCAATACCCAATATAGGATGCATCCATCCATTTCTGAGTTTCCTAATTCTCAGTTCTACGGAGGAATGCTTGAGGATGGGGTGAATGGATCCGAAAGGGAGGCACCTCCTGGGATGCTTTGGCCTAATTGGGATGCCCCGTTAACGTTCCTTCCAGTTGATGGGGATGAGTTACTATCGCCGGATGGGGCATCTAAGGAGAATGCAGCAGAGGCATCATGGGCGGTAAAAATTCTGATGGGTTTTGTGGATGATGGTGGACTAGAACTAGCAGACATAGGGATTGTGACCCCATACGCGGGACAAGTGAGGGCGATTAGGGATATGCTGCCAGAGTCGATGCAGGGCGTCGAGGTCAGGACCGTTGACGGATACCAGGGTAGAGAGAAAGATGTGATAATATTCTCTTGCGTTAGGTCAAACTCTGATGGAAATGTCGGTTTCCTCTCTGATAGAAGAAGGCTAAACGTAGCACTAACTAGATCTAAGCGTGGTCTCGTGGTAATTGGAAATCCGGAGACACTGAGGCATGATGAGAATTGGAGAGACTGGATCGAGCATGTGAGGAATCGCAAACTTGAGGCATGGCATCTCCTGGGTACTGCATGAGGTGCATGAATGGGCGATCATGACTCTCCAATCTCAATTCATGGTGGAGGGACTCTGGCGAAAGCGATAGTGTCGCAAGAAAATGACCATTGGTCGGTTCCTGATGGTGCTATTCTGGCCTCTTGGGCAAGGAGATTTGTGGCGTTCGTCATTGATGTCACAATCGTATACTCAGTACTGAATCTGTCAACAGGGAGAATGGTTGCTAACGCATTGAATGTTAGGCTATGGGCATCTTCTGATTTTCACTATTCTGTAGCATTTGCAGCTATCTTGCTTGCCAGTCACTGGCTATACTGGAGAGTAACAGGTTTGGCTTTCTCGAGATCTCTTGGGCAGAAGATGCTTGGAATCGCGGTAGTGAAGGATAACGGGGATGAGGTTACCAGCGAGATATGGGATAATCGAGCATTTGGAAAGCTCCTGTACCTAATTCCAGTATTGAACATCTATTTCGGAATCTACGAGTTGGCTAGGATTTCGCAGAGGCACACTCATCAGTCAAATCTTGATCTTCGAGTGGGGACAATTGTGGCACATTCCGCTTCTCTGCCTCCAGGAAGTAGAAGGCACATCAGATAGGTGCATGAGTATGGAAGATGCCATTGAGTGGGTAAAGTCTGGCAAATGCATTGTCTACCCCACTTCTACACTTCCTGCTCTTGGGTGCATTCCGGAAGTAAGTGCTCTAGATGCTTTGTTTGAGATCAAGGTAAGGCCTCGGAGCGCGCCTGTAAGTCTGGGAGTAGCCAATCTTAGTCAGGCTAGTGAGATTGTTGAAGTCACAGATGATGTATACGAAATTCTAGAGGATTTTCCGAAGGGTTCCCTAACGATTGTCCTCAAACCAAAAGACGAGTTGGACATACGCCTAGGTTCCAAGGGCGTTGCTGTTCGTGTTGTGTCTGATCCAAGAGCTAGGGAACTCCTCCTAAAGACCGGTCCATTGACGGCCACGAGTGCAAATAAGACCGGTGAAGATCCCCTGTTGGATTGTATTGCGGCCGCTGATTCCCTTTGTACCTCGGAACACGATGTTTTGGGGGTTGAAGGGGGATGTGATGGAGGTCTGCCCAGTACGTTGATAGCATGGCATACGGTCTGCGATTCGCCTGAGTCGCAGAGTATAGAGGTAGTAAGGGAAGGAAAGGTCAGTACCGAGGAAGTATTAGCATGGTGGAAGAGGAGGACCTGAAGCAATGGAGAGACGCGGGCCACGTTGCTAGAAGGACCCTGGAAGGAATCAAGGGCGAGATTGTTGCTGGTAAGCAATGGTCAGAAGTAATAGATTCAGCTGAGAGATTCATCAGAAGGCATGGTGGCAAGGCGGCATTCCCAGTCACAATCTCAGTTAATGATATGGCTGCCCACTATACATCGAATACCGAATTGACCCCACCCGATGGTTTTGAGGGAGAGATGGTCTTCCAGAATGGTGATCTTGTCAAGCTCGATGTTGGAGTTCACATCAAAGGAGCATTGGGTGACAATGCCATGACCATTGAGGTCGGAAATGGAGGGAATCACACCGAGCAAATTAGGGCTGCGAAAGAAGCCAGAGACGCGGCGATAGAGAAGATGCACCCGGGCACCCCATGGCACGTTATTGGAGAGGCGGCTCAACAAGCATCTGTTGACGCTGGTTTTGAGCCAATCAGAAATCTAAGTGGTCACAAGATGGAGCGGTGGAACCTACACTCCGGGGTATCGATACCGATGTATGCATGTGGTCCGAATAACCCCGCATACAAAGGAGAGGTAGAGGCCGGCGGAGTGTATGCTGTAGAGCCATTCAACACCACTGGGAAGACCGGGATGATCGAAAACGTACCTCCTGCTGATTCGTCGAACATTCTTCGAGTAACAGGGGATGTTAGGATCAGAAAAGCGTTATCGAAGGGGAAATTGAAGCCTCTTGGTGCAACCATGGCGAGGTATATCGAAGAGCGATATAGCACTCTTCCATTCGCAGAAAGGTGGGCATTCCCACTTCTGAGCAAGCCGTTCCCGGAAGAGGACGATGAATCACTGAAGAGGAAATGGAAGGCTCTTGTGAAGAAGTTGACATCGATTAGGTTCCTTGAGGTCTACAGTGCTCTAAGAGACGTCGATGGAGGCAATGTTGGGCAATTCGAGCATACTGTTTTCATTACCGAAGGAGGAGCAGAGGTTCTCACTGTAGAGTGATCTCCCAATAAAAGTGAAGATTCAGTAAAATCTGCAATTTTCTCACAACGATTAACTATTGTCGCCTTTCTGCCCCCACTGTACAGGACGAAAGGTTCTCGCTGAGTGCATCCCATCCCCTCGCATTTATCTCTCTCCTGTACACCTTACTGAGTCAGCCGGATGGCTCTATTCGGCCGCATCTCTGGTGGATTCAGCAGTGCCGAACACGGTTACGGCAATTATTGCCGCGAATATCAGTGACATACCTCCAATCTGCTGAACTGATGGCTTCTCAGAAAGAATGATGACACCCCATAGAATTGTAAGAACCGGTTGGAGAAGGATGGCGAATGAGGTATGGGCGGCTGGAAGCCTGGGTAGAGCATGTGTGATGGCTATCCAACCAATTACCTGGCAAGAGGCAGCGAGCAGGACGATCCAACCATGTCCAGGCCATGTGAACGTGAAGTCAATGGGTTCAATGTCAAGTCTGGAGAGGGGAATTATTCCGACAATGAGAAGTCCCGTTGCTGCTCCAGCGGTAGCATCCAATTGAAGATTTACTGACGGTGCTCGGATTCTATTTGAGAATCTGTAGAGGATGAGGAATGAGGAGTAGAATATCGCTGCAACTATCCCTCCTACAACACCCTTTATTGGATCGTCTCCGTATGGTTCATCATCCCAAATTCCTGAAATTAATAATAGGCCCAGCATTACCATTGGTAGAGCTAGAAGTATCATTCGATTCGGCCTTTCTCCGAACATCCACCAACTGGCCAGAGTTACGATAATAACCTGAGAGTTGCCAATCAAAGTTGCGATTCCACTGCCAATGTAGTCTATTGCACTGTGATAACCAGCGAAGTCTATTGCCAGAAGCAAACCAGCAGAATAGGCAAGCATCCTATGCTTTCTCTCCCTCTGGTCGTCCTGATTCAAGTACCAGACGAGGAATATCAGGATTGGCAGAGCGTATAGCATACGGAAGAACGCTCCTGTGATGGGGCTGGTGTCGGATTGAATATACAACAACGGTGCGAAAGAGAGTAGCATAGCTCCGAACAGCGCGATTAGCATGATTCGCCGGTCATCGGCCGGCTCAGACATCCAATCCCTCACTCTGGAGCAAGGATCTTCTGGAGATCTCCAGACTGATACATCTCTAGAACTATGTCTGAACCCCCAATCAGTTCTCCGTTGATAAATACCTGAGGAATGGTTGGGAAGTCTGACCACTCCTTCAAAGCGGGTCTGGCTCTCGGATCAAGTAGGACATTTACACAAGCAAATGTCTCCATACCTAGTTCTGCGATTACAGAACTGAGGACTTGGGCACCTCTTGCGGAGAATCCGCACTGAGGCTGTTCTGGTGTGCCCTTCATAAAAATCACAATTTTATTATCGTCAACAACTTGTTGCAGTTCTTCTGGTGTCCAATCAAAGCTCATCTCAATCACTCCTTCCTTGGTCTGCGGATATGCACCCCATAGAACTCGTGCTCTTGACCGTGTGGGTCGAAAGCAGTTTGGGTTGAGGCTTCTGCTTGCTCCGGAGTCATGCACTTCAGGTCAAGAGCATGGACGGTGTTGTTGGAAATGTACTCCTTGAAGTGATTCAGTATTGGTTTCTGTCTCTGCAGTGGCAAAACGCCCTCATAGCTTTCAGATATCACTCTCACATGGAAGTGATCGCCGGACCCATGCAAATCGGTAGGTTCGACGATTGCATCGGGAACGACCTTGAGAATCTCTTGCCTCATCCACTCGACCGTCACCATGGATTCCTGAAGAAGTGCCTCGGATATAAATTAGATTTCCAGAGAGTTGGTAATGGAAACTAGGTTCTCGGCGATTGTTGATTTTTCATTGATTAGTCCAGAGCCGACCACAGCGATATCAACGCCCCATTCTGCTACCATTGCCGCATTGTGATCTTTTATCCCACCGTCGATCATGAGTTTTGTCTCTCTGCCACCGTTTTCAATCTGAGAGTCGATAGCCTCGCGGAGCGCTCTTACCTTCCCCTCTACTTCGGGAATGAATGATTGTCCTCCCTTTCCAGGGACAACTGACATTACCAGAACCAAATCAAGTTCAGATAGGAATGGGAGAAGCCCGTCAATTGGGGTGTCGGGATTAATCACACATCCAGATTGGACTCCTGAGCCGTGCAATTCAGAAATTAGTTTTGGAAAGTCGTCGACCGCCTCTATGTGTGCAATCACCAAATCGGCTCCAGCATTCGCGTATTGTTCCCATGTCTCTTCGGCATTAGTTACCATCAGATGACAATCGATGAACACATCGGAGCCAACTCTTTCTCGAATAGACTTGATCAATGCAGGTCCAAAGGTGATTGTCCGATTGACGACCCAATTTCCATCCATAACGTCCATGTGCAGCCAACCAATTCCAGCATCGAGTGCCTCGTCGATGGTCTCGCCTAACCTGCAGAAGTCTGCCGTTAGTATGCTGGGCGTAATTTCCATGCTTTTATCATCGATTGGGAGGGGGTGTCGGTTCTCAATCCCTTCTAATCCGAGCTAACCAATAACACACATGTTGATAGGATGGGAAACTATCCATGGGGTTAGGTGGAATAATGGGCAAGGTTGTCGATACTGGTGACACGGACTTTGATGTAACAACAAAGAGCGATGAATGGGTGCTAGCGGATTTCTGGGCGCCGTGGTGTGGGCCATGCAGAATGGTTGCCCCAGTATTATCTCAGATTGCCGAAGAAAGAGAAATCACGATTGCAAAGGTGAATACCGACGTCAACCCCCTCACTTCGGGAAGATTTGGCATCAGGGGCATTCCAGCATTGATACTATTCAAGAACGGCGAGGTGATTGATAGGATGACAGGGGCGATGCCGAAGCAGAGTATGGATTCGTGGCTAGACAGGCATATGTCCTAGTCCACTGAATTGTTCAGTTTTCTCAGTCTCTCTTCGAATGGCTTGCCTACATCTCTCAGTAGTCTTGATCTGAGGGCCTCGTGCAACCACATCCCTTCTTCCAATTCGAGCATTAGTCCTCTCTCGATTAATTGCACTGGGGGAGTCCCATCGGTTTCTGCGGCCATTGCCAGTTTTTCCCAGGGGACCGGTCGTTCTGAGGTTGCTAGGACTGAGAGTATCTCCCTATGCTCGTCGGGAAGAACATTAAGAATTTCCTCGTCCAAAAATCTGAGCCAGTCCTCGTGCAGAGTCTGCCCATACATTTCCAGTAATTCTACTGCGAGGGGGTGCCCTCCAGTAACTCTGTGAATATCTGACGCCATGGCATTTTCTGGGACTTGTATCATGTCTATCCAAGCTTCAATTTCTTCTTGCGAGAGACCTGATAGGGCCAATTCGGAAACTCTGTCGAGCGTGTGTACGTGTCTTCTATCATAGAATGCTAGACTTGTTCTAGAAATCATCAGTAGCCTTAGTCTGGTTTTCTCAGCTGTCTGAAGAAGAGCTCCGAAGAGGTGGTCGCCACTGGTTCCGATATTGTGAACATCATCTAGAACCACAAGAATTTCATCTGACTGGTCTTCACCTTCGATGTCGTTTATGCTATTCTTCTCATCCAACAGATGTGCTGTTAGCCTCCTCCTGAATGCATCTATTTCCAATCTTGCTGCAGGCTTGTAAGGAAGAGTCTCCAAGATACTGTAAAGATCTTCGGATTCGTCCGTGATCCCAATTCGATGAAGTATGCTTGTCGCTATTCCTAATGGTGAGTCCCAAGGCTGACAGGGATAGTACATGGTATTGAGATTGGGTTTGTCGGCCATCATCCCTGAAATCCAATGGGATGCTAGTGTTGTCTTTCCACAACCGGCTATTCCAGAGATAACTAAAAGTGGTTTTTCGGAATTAAACCACTTGTCCAGTTCTGCCAACTCGTCCTTCCTTCCATGCACTTTGCGTGTCTTTGGAGGATCCGTATGGTATGTGGAATGAGCCCCAGTTAGAACAGAATTTCGGCTCGTTAGTGGTTTTTCCTCGTTTTTCCTAACTAATGCACCGAATCGGATGTCTCCAAAATTCAGGACTCCTTCGTGTTGGGCGTGCATTAGGATTTGAAGCAGGCTGAGTCCAGCGTGCAGCTTATTTGCAGCCTCATCGGCTCTGATTTCCAAAACGTTGCCATCCTTCGAACGTATGAGAATATTAAGGGAACGCAGTTCAGAAATTCTCTCTCTCGCTAGTTCTCTACCATCGTCTGTTAATTGCCATGTTTTTTGCCTACGAGTTTCTCCTCTTACTGATCTACTGTGCTGGGAGATGTACCCGTGAGAAATCAGTTGTCTCATCGCCCTTGAGACATTGGGAGGGTGCAACGCGCAAGACTCTGCGATTCCAGAACGAGTTACTTCGGATGTTACCGTATAGTGATCGGCTTGGAAGTCTTGTTCCCAAAGATGGAGGACTATTCTATCAGAAACGGCCACATTGGGACGAGGATCATTGCGTGCCACGGAATTAACGGTGGAGGATTAGAGCATCAAGGTTAGGGACTGAGGGAAGTTTGGTTTTGATGGTGAAATTAGATTTCCTAATCCTTCAGCATCATCCTTAATTCTTCGACTGAACGCTGTTCATCGAAGTACACGACTTCCAGAGAATCATAAAGTTCAGTATCGCCAATTTTCTCAACTAATGGTAAGATCTTTCGATATGTCTCAACTGCTTTCTTTTCTGTTTCATAGGCTTCAGCAAGCATCTCCTTGTAGTTGGAGGTGTGGACGATGGGCGTGTCATCACGCTCTGTGATTGCCGTTCCGTCTAGTTTTACAATGGCGGAACGAACAGTTGCAGCATGAGTGACCGATTCTGTAACCTCATTGTTGAAATGGGCAGTTAGATGAAGCCTATGTATCCCAGAAACATATGCAGAGTAATGTGCGTACAATGCTATTGCTCTGAGTTCCCATGCAAGTGCTTGATTGAGAGCATTGAGTAGATATTTCTCGGACATGC
>CESQ01071544.1_pt1 | contig 31117 bp, 28 predicted proteins | sample 361401 | NCBI WGS metagenome assembly CESQ01 (sample SAMEA2622119, study PRJEB7988) | marine metagenome | isolation source: saline water (ENVO:00002010), including | reverse complement strand
TTCATTAAATTCTGATTCCAATAATACATTTGAGCCCCATATAATGCATGGAGAGTCCGTTTCTTATCCTCAGAATGCCTGTTTTTCTCCACATTTTCGATTAAATCGATGATTCTATCTTTGTCAATAATTGGAGAATTTCCTCTTTCTTTTTGTATGTTTTTCACCTTTTCATACAACATATCATCTTTTGTCTCCAACTCATCAATTGTGTCTGATAATTTTTTGACTTTTAACTGAGTCTTTTGTAATTTGTTTGAATAACTTTCAATTTTAGTGATTGAATCATCATATACCTCTTTTGATGGAATAACACAGTCTGTTTCTTCATCAATAGCGCTTTCAATTTTATCTATTTGAATTTTCTCAAACAAAGGCTTTGTATATAAACAATTTGAATCAAACTTATCAATCATAATTTGGCATTCTTCCAGTTTATGAACACACAATTCCAACTTATTTTGATAATATTCTGAATTATTCTCGGGTTTTTTGCAAGGTTGATGCATATTTGATATTACTTCTTCCAGTTCTCTTTGCTTTGTTTCTTTATAAACAATATTATTCTTGATCTCATCATAGTCTTCATACACATTGATTCGGTTTTCAATATTGTCAACATTCAATTTTAAGTCTTCTATTTTACAATTTCCCCAAGAATTAGTCAATGAAGATGATAAATTCTTCAAAAGAGATTTCTTGGCATTATATATTGCATTGATTGCTTGTAATTCATCAACATTTTCAGAATCATTCAAACTTTCTCCTAAACAAATATCTAAATTATTTTTAAAAGACTTAGTAATTGAAAATGCTTGCTTAAACAAATTTGCTTTAGAATTTGCTACTCTTAATCCAAGCAATTTTTCTAAATGAGAGCGCTGTTCAACTGGTTTCATTGACAAAAAGTCTGAATCATTGCTCTGACTGACTAAAGTTGTCATTAAAAATTCATCAATATTACCTACATTTTTCAAAACCCATTCCTTTATTTTGGGAGAATCAATACAAACTGTAAGCCATTCCTCTCCATTTTTCTTAAAGACTCCGCCACCTCTTGATTTTGGTTTACCATCTTTATCAAAAATGCGATTAATTCTATAAGTTGCTTCATCAATTTCAATATGAACAACTGTATAAGATGGGTCTTTCTCGCCTTTGCCTTTTGAAATCAAAGCTATAGGATTACCTTTAATACTACGACTTGGGATAGGTTTACCATAAATTGATATACAAATAATCTCTAAATAACTTGATTTACCACCTCCGTTTGGTGCTGAAATAAGATTTGTCTTATTTTTCATCAAATTGAAATCAACCCAGTTTTTATCCGAATAACATAGTAAACCCGCCCATTCGAGATACTTGATATTGAACTTAGTAATATTGTCAGAAATTTCTAATGTTTTAGCGTAAATCGAATATTCCTTTTCAAGATCAGTATTTTTCTTCTTAACAATTTTCTTCAATTCACCATTAAACTCCGGCTCATTTTGAATAAGCAATTCCTCAAGTTCTGGTACGGAATAATCACTAATATTGTTTTCAAGCATATATTGCTCTAATAATCCTTCAGATGAAAAATCGGAAGAATTTGTTTGAGTAATATCATCTTTAATAACAGTTTCATCTAAAGTGTATTCGCAATCATCTAACATTTCCTTAAGTTCATGTTTCTGTTCATCATTATAAGAACCAAATATACGTATTCTCAATTTTTTTGGAAAATTCTCATTTTTAACTGAATCAATTAACGGAGATTTTTCTAATAGCCACATATTATTTTTGTTCATTAGCTTCACAAATCCATATTCGTTCTTTATATCAATACTTTTAACAGAGTCTTCTTGTAAATTCCATACTAATATTCCATGCTTGAACAAAGTTTCACCGTAATTCTGTTGAATTAGAGAACCACTGTAGGCTGCCATCATCTTTGTCTTTTTGCGAATAGGAAATATTTGTTGCTTGTGAATATCCCCAAGTAACGCGTAATTGTAACCAACATCCATCCATTCCCAAGGATATCCTTCATCTGTTGTTCTATTATCCGTAAATTTAGAATGAACCATTGTGCCATGAAACAAAGCAACCGTTTTGTTTATTTCTTCTGGGAATTCATTCGGATCTGGAAAATCAGGTAGTCTATCTGCCATTCCAGAACCTGAACCAATTCTTAATGTTTCCTTTATATCTACCATTCCTATTCCCAAATTTGCGCATGTATATAGACCCGTTTCCTGTAAAAATACAATATTATCGGATATTACATGACCAAATGCATCTAAAAAATCAATCGAGTTATCCATTTGGTCTTGCTTAAAATCATGATTACCGAGTATAATAAATGTTGGCAATATGCTTCCAAGATTCTGTAGTAAATATAAGAATAACTTAATACCCGGAGTTTCTAGCTTAGTTTTAGCATGAAATGTATCGCCACAAACTACACAAACCGCCTCATTATTCTTTACCGAATCTAACTTCTTTAATGTACTAAACAGATTTGAAAACACCTTATAATATTCGTCATAACGCGCGGCTATTTCATCTCCATTTCTAATGTGGATATCCGCAATATGTATTATTTCAGTTACCTTCCCAGATTTGGGAGATATAATCTTTGTAAATTTTGTCATTGAAGTTAGTCTGCCTTAAATATACTATATTCTGTTACTTTTATATCGTTTTCCAGAGAAAACAGTATTTTCTCCAGAGTAATAAGTTTGTGTTTTGACTTTAAAATTGTTACAATATATAAATTCCCAGAAATTTTAATACCTATCTCAATTGGCATTACTTGGAAATATAAATCGCTTTTGCCACCATCACATACACTTGGATCATTTATGTTAATTTGACTAACCATCTCATCAGCATCTGACTTATCCCAAAAAGCACATTCAAAACTTACAAGATCGTCAAAACCTGTAACAGTATCATAAATATTGGTACACGTAACAACATAAATTTGTATCGAATTATTAAACAGATTTAACTTTTCGCGAATGCGTTTTTCTGACAAAAAATAAGGTATTGTGGGAACTTCTTTTGGTGTAGGATATGTTATTTCGAAATTATTTGACTTTTTCTTTAAACAGTTTGACAAGAACCTCATAGTTATTTATTTAACAAAGTAGATTTATCTTTATCTAATCTTCTGAAAATATCTTTTCTATGTTCTGTAACTTAGCAAGGTATTTGAGAATGTTTTTAATTGTTAACGTATCCTTATAAGCGGGTGTAATACACAGTCTTTCTGGTAAGAATAAATAGTCTTCTGCGTCTTTTGTTAATTTTATCGTTTTTATCTCATATTTATATTCAGAGTCAGTATTATTCTCATTTTTAAAATCAATGAACCATTTCGCTTTATCAAAAGTTCTGAAACAACCAATCATATTCTTATAAATATCGTCTCCATATTTGCTTTCATACAGATCTTCTTCAGTAACAATATATAAATCTATACTTGATTGAAGAGGAACCTGGATGTCTTTCAACAAATTTCTCTCTATTTCATTTTGAATAATTCTCGTAGCCATTTATTTATTACTATGCGTTCTATCATATATCATTTTTGTTAGTTATCATTTAAAGAAGTTTTAATCGTTTCCCCCATTATATAATAGGTCTATTGCTTATGTATAAGAAAAAACCCTATAAATGAATAAGAATACCTTCTATATCCATTCCGAAACAGAAATCAAAATGGAGGGGTATTTTTTTTACACAGTAATCCCCCATTCAAACATGGGAGTTTCCCCCATTATTTTTTCTTCACACATTTTCATGTTTTTTAGAGACTTTTTAGATTAAAGATTGATCTATTCACCAATATTTATATAAATATAATGAAATTGAAACCGTCACAAGGACGATGTGCTATTATATTATAAGGAATGGTCTGATTAACAATCGGAGAAGGAAAACCTCTATTTAACAATATGGAATGACCTTACGCCTGTTTTTTAGTGTCACAACGAGGGGGCGCTATGATATTATAGGAGTTTTTGTTATTGAAAATTCTGATAGGGGTTGCCCCCATTTAATCGTAAGGAAAATCCTTACGCCTGTTTTTGAAACAGAAACCATTTTGAGGGGGTATGTATTTTTTTTTTCTAGTTTTTTCTAGAAAAAAAAAATAATAGAAGAGAGATAGATATCAGAAGAAATAGTCATTTTCCAGTAAAAATACAAAATACAAAAACGAGGTAAAAAATCTTAAGATTTTATGCAAGTTTTGTCTTAGAGAGAAATTACAAAATCTCTCAAAAATAGTAAATCAAAAGATAATATTAATAAAAAAAAAACTTGTTCAAAAAAAAAACATACCCCCTCCATTTCGGTTTCTGTTTCAAAACAGGCGTAAGGATTTTGCCTATTCTAAGATAGTAGAAATCCCTATCGTTTTTTACTTAAAAATTGATGGAAAAATCATCAAAAATGTTAAAATGTAGTAATTTAAATAGATTTAAGAAAATAAAAATACTTTATAATAAGATGTCTGGTACAGGAGCAAAAGAAGTCAAGTGGTTTTGTGAAACATGTCAATGTAGTTTCCAACGAAGATTTGCATTAGAAAAACATTATAAAAGTCGAAAGCACTTGCAACACTTAGAACAAGTAGAATCAAAACCAGATGAATTAGTTGAACTCAGAAGAAAGAATGAAGAATTAGAGATTCAAGTACAAGATCTGAAAATAGAAATGGAAAAGCTTAAAACCCAGATATCTAAAAAGCCTAAGAGATCATATTCTAATTCATATCATTATGAGAATTGTACTATAAATAATAATATCCAATTGAATCTAACAATTAATCCGCATGGAGCTGAAAATTGGGATTATCTTAAAGACGAGGTATTAAACTTAATGAAAGGAGTGAATACTTGTATTCCAGAGATGGTTAAGAAGTTACATTTTAACAGAGAACATCCAGAGAATCATAATCTAAAGTTGCCGAACAAAAGATTTCCTGATATGAAAACGTTTAATGGAGATAAATGGAATACTCACCATAAAAAGGATGTTATAGAGGCATTGATAATTCAATTAGTAGATAAGCTCGAAGACGAATATGGGGATGATTTTCGTAACCAAAGTACAAGATTCATCCAAACACTTTGGGAACAAAAAACAGGACAAATTATTTCAGAACAAAAAGTAGATAGAGATTTACGAAGGCAAGTAGAATATAGTATAATAGACGGTCAAAACGACCTCAAAGATTAAGTTCGTTTAAATGGACATATAAATTATAACAGTAGATATCAATGTCTATATCAAAAGATTTGTTAGAAAATGATAACATTTTTCTTAAAACTCAATCGATTCTTGAGGCAGAAGAACCAAAAGAGAAAGTTAATGAGCGGCTCAAACAATTAGAAACTTTATTGCTATTTGATCTGATTCAATTATGTCCAAGAAGTAAATCAAGAAATACGAGATCGCATAGAAAAAAATCAAATGATAAGAGTGTACTTATAAATTCATCGGCAATGACCTTATGTTATATATGTGATTCTGAGAACGATATACCGAATGATATAAAGAATGGGGGATCTTATCTTAATTTAGAAGATAAGACATTAACGTTTATAAAGTTAAAAGATGCAGTACCTATAATATTTGAACTAACTGATATCTGGGATTCTGTTGAGAATGTGGTGAATTATACCAGAGAGAATCGTATAAACGATGTATTATTTACAGGAAAAAATTTACAAAGATACCCCTTATATTATAAGGGAAGTACTAAGAAGCATTTGGGATTTAACAATGATAGTTATAATATTGTAAAGCAATTAGTAACAAAGCATTGTGGCGAGGGTTTATTTGATAGATTTCCTAGTTTAAATTCAATATTTGCTTATATGAATAAAATAAATATAAAAATTAGAGAGAAAACTAGGCTTGAGGAAGAAATAGAAGAGAAACGTTTAGAAGAGATTGCTAAACAAAGTGGGGGGAATGATGTAAATAGTGATGATAATGATAAGGAAGAGAATGAGAACAATACTGAAGTGATTTCAGAAGAAATTTCAGAAGAAGAAATGTGGGAGGAGATATTCCAAACAATAGGTATTCTTCCTAGAGATTGTCCTTGTAAGCAATATAGTAAAGCGTTGTATAAAAGATGCGTAGTGGATGGAAAAACATTAAGAGGAATTCGTCCTAAGCATGCGATTGCTTGTACAAAACAAATAAGTCCTTTATAAGTGAGAAGTGATTATTTAAGTCTAAAATATAAGAGCCAATCATAATAATTGTATTGTAGTAATAAATTATGTTGATATAAGGGTGATTTTACAGTTAAATCCAATTTGGTGATTGTATGGTTTTTAATAGAGTTAGTGAGATTTTTTTTAATAGATGTCATAATATTTTTTTGTATATTCTTAAGAGATGGTTTATTATTTAGACGAATATCTTTAATAAATCGTGGTGAACCATATTTGTTTAGTTTTAACATACATCTGCTATTGAAGTCGCCAAATAATAGTAGTATATCGGAATCACCAAGTTTGTTAAGATATTTTAATGTAGATTTGTAGAAGTTAGAGTATTTTAGCTGATCTTGTGTGAATGGAGCATGAATGTTAGCTAAAGCACAGGTAATAGAGATATGATTATTGGAAAAATGAAATTTACTTGTGTGTACTCCTTTAGTAACAGTACCTTTATTAGATTCTTTTAATATTTGCTGAACATGAACTGATGTACTGTCCCATAATATTGTAGTTTCAAGTCCAAAACCTATAATATGTCCAAGCAAAGATTTAAGACTATTTCCATGTAATCTAATATTTGAGTCATAGATATCATTCCATACAGCTACATTTGGAATGGTATATTTATCAGCTTCTTGGAATCCGAGGATTAAAATATCTGGTTTTTTGCCAAATCGTTCAAAATTTTTTCTTAGAAGATTAGGAGAAATATGTTGAGGTTTTCCAGAACCAATATTCCATGTTAAAACAGCAATATTCATCGAGTAAATTTGTGTTATAAATATTACAGGGAAATGATCATTTCCAATGATTGGAATAGAGTCATATAAAGTATTATGGGTGTGTAGTGATGTTTTAATCATAATTCTATCAGTATATCCAGGTAGTCTTCCAACGGGACATAAACCGTATTTATTTTTTTGTAGTTTAAAATGTCCTGTTACAGAATTTCTTTTATATGTTGGTTCGAAATAAATAGGTGTTTCAGTATATCCAGGTAGTATTGTAGTAATATTGTTTAGCAAAAAGTCGCTTTTAATAAGGTATCTTAAGATAATAAGAGGTATTTTTTTGTTTGACTCAAGTATTTTTTTAATCTGGAAAAAAGTAACAGACATTATATTCTCTCTAATAATAGATATTATCTTTTTGAGAAGAAGTCCGATATCTGTTTTTGACCATATCTTTTGCCTTCTTCGATTTTAACCATTTTTTGGAACAAAATCTTATAGACTTCATCCATTTTTTTGTCCATAATTTTTTCACGAATTTGGGATGGTTCAAGTTTCTTTTCGCCATTTTGTAATTGTTTTCTAATTCGATCAAAATGGTCTACTGGTAGCTTATAACCATGGACTCTCAATTCTTCCAATGCGAGTGCGAATACCTGACACACAGGTTTTTGGATTTGATTAGTAATGTAGAACAAATAGTCTATGCTTAGGTTTTTTTCTTTTATATAATCGGGATGTTCTACTCTATCACCTTGTAATTTTGGAATAGTTTTAGTTTTAACATATGCATAAGGTATCCTATCATTTGATTGAGGTTTGTTTCCTGGATCTCTTTCTCCCATTCTATCAGCTAAGACTTTATGAACAACTCTATCAGGAAAAGCATATTGAGCTTTCAATTGCTTTGTGACAATGAAATATTGTATTGGGAAATTACCTTTGAGAATTTGCTTGAAACAATCCAGGAGGAATTGTATAGCCGCTTGAATATCTCTATCATTCATAATTCGTTTGATGATTCCATCATAAACATATTTAACAATGGGAGCATTATCACGTCTTTTAGTGACAACACCCATAGAGCTTTGTTTATACTTGTTAAGATCAAACTCATATTTGTTGCCAACATAACCCTTTTTGCGAAGCAATAGGAAAGGATAAAATGTCTTTTCGTATTCTAGTTTATGAGGGTACTCCAATAGTGATTGTATGCCATTTTCAACTTCAACAGATAAATCGATAGATTTTTGAAGAGCTTCGCTATTAGAAAGTTGCTGATCTAAGCCATCATGAACATTGAAGTTTACAAATATTGAATCTGTATTATGAACAATACACGAACCGACTCCTGCGTGAAAGTGGTGATTTTCTGTACTTAAGTCATATACATATTGTTCATCATAGTTTAATTCAATTATTTTCTTGATACTATTTTCAATTTTTCTTAATTTACCATTTGTAAAGCTAATTCTATATACATTTGGCTTAGAATCCCTTGTATTGATCGAAACATTGTAACCGATTGATTTTAATAATGTATAAATACCAAATGCGGCAATTTTGCCTTTTTGATCAATAGAACAGCCACAAGATGATTTAGATTGAGATGTAACTCCTATACAATCAAATGTCTTATGAACACCATGCATCGATTTTTGTCCATCCGCATCGTACAATCCAATTAGAAATTGTTTTCTAATTTCAATTGAACTGTTTAAAATAATACTAGGGACTTGTTTCGACTTTGTAATATTATGATACATCAAATCTCTAAAATATTTGATATATTCAAGTTTTTTACCATATACGTTTGATGAGAATACTAAATTGTAAATGAATGAATTCCGATTTTTGGTATTGTAAAACTTCCATTCAAATTCGGGAATTTCTTTTGAACATAAATCTAAATATTCTTTGATTTTAACAATATCTTTGTTTGCAATTTTCCAAGATGATTTATCTCCAGATGGACATTTATAAAATCCACAAGTTCCATCCCCCATAAAGAATCCTAAAATTCTAGCAAATCCGGGACTAATCTTTGTATTATAATTCACATTATCAAATTCTTTTGGGAATGATAGCAATAATTCGTCACCAACAACCAAATCTTTTGGTGTAACAGCATTACCCTTTTTATCTAACAGCGAATGGTCTTCTGTAACATCGACACATCCGCCATGAGTTAATACTCTAATAATTTTTTTATTAACTTTGTGTCTCATAATTTGGTTAACTTTTGTCCAGCCTGAATCAGTCCACACATCATATCCGATACAATCTGTATATGATTTCATATATTCATCATCTTGAAATGGACCAATCTTTTGAAATTGATTATATAAATCTTCAGGTGTCATTATGATAATTTTATCATTTTGTTTCAATAACAAAGGAGTATCTGAAACAACTGAGTCACCATAAACAATTTCTGCTTTGGGATAATGTTCTTTAACATAATCTTTAGCTAAGTGTAAGTGTCTTCTTCCGACAGCTGTTGTTGAAGCAGCAATATCCTTATAATATAAAGAACTGACTTCAGCACCGACTCCGCCATATAGTGAATTAGCAGTAACTTTATAAGCAAGTTGTAAACCGTCTAAAACAGAGATTCTAAAGGGATCTTTTTCATTTTTGATTTGAGCTCTGGTAGCCTTACGTGCCGCCAGTAGTTTCATCAAGATTCGTGGAAGAATTCCTCGTTTAGTGTCATCAATTTTTCCAGTTTCTGGGTGAATGGATGGTTGAATATATCTACAATTAACAACAGGGTTTTTTGTATCAACCTTTTTAACCCATGTTTTACCTTTAAGTTCTTGATAATAATTATCATATGAGATATCTTGAAATTTGATACCCATACTTTCTAATAATTTTGCTCCAGATTCACCCTGATATTGAGGTTCAACAATAATAGAGTCATGGCTAATATTGCTTCCAATCATACTGGAAGGATATAATGAACCATAGTCAAGAACGCTAACAGGATTTTTTAGGAAAATTGCCGGTGTAGGTTCAAGTACCTCTGCTCCTTCATAAGAATCTTTTGTGTCTTCTGGAGGTCTCGGTAATTCAGGTATCAAATATTTTTCCTTTTGACATTCTGATGCAACAAGACTTAAAGTTTTAATCATTTGTCCTCGCATAAAGAGGAATGGAAATGGTACTAGACATACATTTGACATGCCAACGTTATTTGTGATAATTTCCAGCTTTTGAATAAGATGAAGACATAATTCACAATCCTGTACGCAATATTTAGCTACAATTGCTCTGTCTGAGTCTGTTCCGCGTTGTTTTTCGAAAATATCTTGTGGAGATACATTATCTTTGCCTACAGCCCAATAATATGATTTTGGTTCTTTAGGTAATTCTTGACTGTTATCTCCTTCTTCTAAAGTAATGCTTGTATTTTCAACAAGATCAATAATTTGTCTTCTTTCACCAATAAATTCTTTTCCGATGATACTTTCTTTGAAAATTACAACATAATGTCCTTTTAAGAGACTAAATGTACTTTTAGTATGTAGAGTAATACTACAATTGGGACTATCATCAAGATGTTCAATTGCGGTAATAGCTCCGTGAATGAATTCGTTAGAGACATCATCTAATTTGTATGATGATAAGTTATGATCTTTCTGAATAACTTTCAATAAATCAATTGTAACAATGCCAGGCATTTGAAAGTAGAACATAATATTGACACCCAAAGCAGATGATGAGAGTGTTTTCTCAATAAGTTTATTTTGTTTTGCTTTACGAGGTCCTAACTGTTTTAGAAGATCAAGACAATTGTATTCTTCTGCACATTCCCATAGAAATTTGAAATCAAAACCGAATATATTATATCCGGTGATAACATTTGGCTGTGATTTTCGCATGAATTTAAGCCATTCTTCGAAGAGTTCTCTTACAGAATCACATGATACAACCTCAATACCTTCTAAGTCATCACAGCCTCCAAGAGCTACGATATGTCTTTGAATACTTGTTTTTTCCTGACCATATCTGTAACAAACGGTACCAATTTGAATAACTTTATCACCTTTTACTGGTGGTAAATAACTATTAAGTATTTGTTTTAAAGATTCTACTATTTCTTTACTTTTGGTTTTTTGAACAGTATGTTTGGTTAAACAAACATAGCATTCGTCACCTAGTGTATCGAATAGTTTATTCTCAATATCATATGGATATTTGAGAATAATGGTTTGAATAGATGATCGAGTATATTCGTCATATTTGTCGTTTATGTTGTAATCTCTGAAAGCGGCTTTAATCCACATTGAAATAAGTGTGGGATTTGTCCGTTTCTTGGATTTCTGATACCTGACATTTTCTTCATAAATATTCATTGCCAATTTGTAGTAATCTTTTTTAGCTACTGGAAAATCACCATGACTCGAATCAGCTTCAATATCAAAAGAAGCCACTTTAATTGGACCAATAGATTCTATATCTATTGGATGTACATCTTTCCAATGAACTGTCCAATTTTGTGGAAATTCGGTTTCACATAATGTGGGTCTGGTTGATCTAACAGCAGATTTCCCAAGTGAGATCCATCCAGAAGGTTTAATTTTTTGTATGTGAATTAATCTTAAAACTGGTGGAATATTTTTCTCATAAATAGGGAATTGATGTTTACGTAGAGCATAAATAGAGCCTTTGTAAGGATCTTTCAATCTATAATATACATAACGCGCAGCTTTATCGCTTTTAAATACGAGTTGCATAAATAATGTAGTCTGATCCCACTGATAGGTTCTAAATTTGAATCTTTTTCTGAGTGCTTTGGTAGAATACTCTTCAATAAATTCACCTCTCATATTTTTGGGCAAAGATTCTTTGATTTCTTCCGCAAATATTGATGTCCATGATTGTTTCCAATTATGGGGGAGTTCAATATAAAAGTAAGGTGTGAATCCAGTAACTTTGATACTAACATTTTGTCCAGTTTTAGTAAGAGCATAAATATATGTAACAAAGTTTTGAGAAATCTTTGGAGTATCATCATCGGAATCAAATTCGTTGTTAGAATCTGAATCATCATTATCAACCTCTTCATCGTATGTTTCCCAGTCGTAAATTTGAAAAGCTTCTTGAGACATATTTAATAATATTCTTGAATTGTTAAATATCTATATTATGCATTTCATTTTTTTCAGGAACCGGTGCATTTATTGAAGAAAAGATTAAATAATTGGTTACACCAATTACGAATTTTAGTTAGTATATTTGGATTTTCTGCGGGATTATAGCCTTTGTAATCAAGTTCAGTAGATTCATCATCTCTAGGGATACTTGGTGGCGATATATCAGATGAACAATCATCTTTATTTTCAACAGTAGGTTTAGGAGGTATAGTTAGACCCATATTAGATTCATTAGAAAATTCTTTATACATTTTATCATGTATTTTAAGTTCTTTTAGAAGTGAAATAATATGATGTTTTTGTCCAAGTGCACAAAAATCGTGGAATTCTTCGTATGAGATGGTTTTAGATCCTGTATTGATGATTGAGAATAGTCTGTTATTAGTATCGGAGTCATCAATATTTAAAGACTTAGCGAGTTCCCACTTAGAAAGATTAGTACCATATCCATCAGTCAGTACTTGAAAAATATCATATGTAAGTTGGTTAAGAAAGTGTGTTTTATTAAAGATAATGAATTCTTCCCATTCGTCCATAGATTTAAGACCTGCATTATCGGCAATAGAAAGTAGTATTTGAACAGTTTTGCTCATATTAGGTGTAGTGAGTTTTGTGAAATCTAACATTTTATTGTAAGGGGCTATAAAGTGATATATTTAGAATAATGCGTATGATTTTATTGATAAAATATGTATGTTAAGTTATAAATAAATGTCTGATACAAATTTAGAAGGAATAAAAAGATTTGACGATTTAGTTAAAGAATTATCTAATTTGGCAGTAATATTCTTAGATAATGGATTTGATACTTTGATAGAGAGTTTAGATTTAACAAAAACTGGGATAACTTTATTTCAGCAAGAATTGGTAGATATAGGGAAAGGTGATATAATATTTAGTAAGAAGTATTTTGATATTGCGTAAAATATTGAATAAAAATAGTAAGACATGAATTATTATGGAGGTAAATCAATTAGCATCTCTTGGTTTAAGTGAGTCACAAATAAAACGAATATTAGAACGTTTACCAAAAGAGTCGGTACATCTATTTATAAAGAAATGGATTGCGGAGAAAGGAGTATCATATCAACAAACACAACAGCAATCAGACATACGTCGTACAGGGGAATATTCTGCACGAAGAAAGAATCATAGGGTGGAGCCAAGATATTCAAGGGATATGGATTTTGTAAATGATAATACTGTGAAAGCTCCATATATGCCTCGAATGGTACCAAATTTTACAGAGAGAGCAACAAGTGAAGAGATGCAACAAAGGTATCAAGATAAGACAAATAGTCGTAATAATCCTTCTGCAAATTTGGATATAATGTCTGCTCAGTTATTTGGAAAGCCTCCTTCAGGAGGATATACTGAGGATTTTTTACATAAAAAGTATAAGCATTTAGCTGTTACATTGCATCCAGACAGACAAAATGGTGATGGAACGGCGTTTCAAATGTTGACGACATGTTATAATCATTTGAAACAATCAATACCTAGTGGTATGACAAATATAAATGTAGGAGAAAGAAGTTCTATACGAGAGAATATAGCTGTACCACCTCCAGATAGTTTGTTTGATTCAAAATTTGATGCATCAGTATTTAATGAGTATTATACAAAGAATGCATTTAAGGATGAAGAGAGAGGATATGGAGATTGGTTAAAATCGGAGTCAACTATAAAACAACCGGAAAGACCATCTGAAAGTAATTTTCATAGTGCTTATGAAGAGAATAAAAGAGCTCATACGAATAATATGGATGAAAGTAGGTATCAATTAATGAAGTGTCCAGAGATACCAGAGGAGTTAGCTTCACAGGCGAATGCGGCACTATTAGGTGAGGGAGATATAAATGATTATAGTGGGGAGACACCATCTGGGACAAAATATACAGATGTTAGGCGTGCATTAGAAGCACCGCATTTAACGTATGAAGATTCAACAGTAAATGAGGAGGATGTATCAAGAAGTTTTGCGAGAGTAAAAAATAATAGGGGGTCAATACCACAAAAAATGACAGATGAAGATAAAAGAAGGTATGCTGAATTGAGACAGAAGCAGAAAGATGATGAAGAATATAGAATGTATAGGTTAAGACAACGGGACGAAGATATAGAATCTCATTTTAAGAGTACTCATCATAATCGTTTACAGATGTAAAAAAAATTAGTTATATTAATGATAGATAAGATAGCATTATTCGCATTACTAATAATGACTTTAATCTATATATGTAGCGAGAAGAGCAAATATGAAAGAACTAAAGAAGATTTTGTAAATGTAAGAAAATCGGAATCTCCTAATATTAATAGAACTGTTAAGTCAAGATTTATGATATTACCAAGTACTTCAAACAAGGAGAATTTTAAGAATCCGTCGTGTGATCCTATAAAACGTAGAAGGGATAGATTAAAAAGAGAGTTAGCGGCTTCTGAGAGGATGAAGAAGATTATTTATAACAACTACCAGAACTGTTTGACGCAATACGACAGTATGTCAAATTCGTGGCGGCAGCAAAAGAGAAAAGTTGAACATCTGCAAAGAGTCCGAAGTCTACAAGAGAAAAAAATTGAAAACCTAACCAAAAAGGTTAAAGATTTAAAAGCCCATCATAATTTTTTGGCGAATAGAGTAGAGGATTAATGTTTAAATGTACACAAACAGATGCGGAATGTCAATATGTCTTAAAAAAAGGTATAATTTATATTTTGATATGAAAGGAGGACTGTTAGAAAACAATTGTATAATTGTCGCAAGATTTAAAGAAGATTTAGAGTGGTTAAACAAGCTTGTAGAGAGGGAGATGTGGATAGAGAGAGTTATAATATTTAATAAGGGTTCTGATAATATATCATTTTCTAAGGAATCCTTAAAAAAAATAGAAATAGTTAAAAAAGAAAATATAGGAAGAGAGGGTGGTACATATTTGGATTATATAATAGAGAATTATGATAATTTTCCGGATAAGATATGGTTTGTACAGGGTGATCCATTCGATCATAGTCCAGATTTTCTAAATTTGATGAAGTATGATATAGTACGTCACTATGTAGATAAAGAGTTTCAAACGTTAACTTGGAGATATAATGATATGATACCCCCAAATATAGATTCTGATCATCGTTTTTATATAGAGAAGAATAGGATAATTCAATACTATATAGATTCAAATACTCAACAAACGGTTGAAACCCACGAATTTCATGATTTTGCACATGATGAGAAGGTTAAAACATTGAAATACAAGACACCAATACCATATGGAAATTATTTACATTATATGTGTGGTGCGAATGGTTTTCCTCAACCAAATAATATAATACCGTATTGTTGGAGTGCGATATTTTATGTAAGAGGTAGTTCAATAAGAAGAAATGTAAAGAAGTCTTATGAAAGTCTGTTAGAAATGTTATTATCTTCGAATAATCAAGGTGGAAATGAAGGTTTTGTTTTAGAAAGATTATGGCAATATATATTAACACATGAGACTTATAGTGATTTAGTAAGCTTAAAAAAAAGTTTAGGATGGAAATATCATGATTTGTGTGGTTTTTGGAATTCATCTTTGATGTATATAGCAATTTATGATAAGTCATATCAGAAACATCCAACTCGAAGGAAAGCGGAAGATAGATATGATTCAACGATGATATATTTGAATGAGGAGACAGGAACATTTGATGTAATGAAAGGTCTGTATTATGAGAGTACACCAGTATTAATGTGTCCGTGTTTGAATATTGAATCAGCAAAGGATTTATTAAAGCTTCAAATCGATTTTACAACAAAGAAGATGGATTTAATGCGAGGTTTTGAGAATTTAGTTAGTAATAATTTGATACCAACACTATTTTGGACTCTTCAAAATAAGAAGAGTGTTCGAATATCCGAGAATGTAGATATTTTTAAATATGAAAAGGAAGAGGATGATAATATCAAATGTTGTGATGATAAGATAGAATTGGCTTTAGATAAAAGGGGGGCAGAAGTAATGATATCTAAGAGTGAGGTTTCTTAATACAGATAGTGGTAAGAATAAGTAATGCAATGAAAAGAAGTAAATATGTGGAATAAGGGATAGATTTTGTTTGAGAGTTTTGTGTAAATTCTTCTCTACACCTGCTTTCTGAAAATGGGATTTTAAAGATTTCTCCGCCATAGTTTTTGTCATGTGTTGGTTGTCTTGGAACACATTGTTCTTCTACATACCATCCCCGACCATTAAGTTGAACATCCTCTTTATTATCAAATTTTCTACCATCAAGAAGTAGTCCATCACCAACAGGTAGTCTTGCTTTCATACAATCCGATGATGCGAAAGGTCCTTTTTTGACAATAGCATTCGCATAATCGGATAAATTAAGGGTATATAAGTCTTCTTGTACACCACCCAATAATCCTGTACCTCCAATAATTGGATTTTTACCATTTGTGATATATTCTCCATTTTTCTTAATACATGTTGGTGTGTATCCCATAGGATAGCTTCTAAAATACATGTATCGATCTTTACCAATACATTCAGTATCACTTAAGGGACCGCAAGTACCTGAGAGTTTAACAAATTCATTTCTACCAATAGTAGCTTTTTTAGCTTCTTTTTTACTGGTGGTACCAGTAAGTCCTCCAAGTCCGACATAATCGACAGCATATTTTTCCATTTCTGGCATCCATTTGTTGACTAATACATTAACACCATATTTACTACCTTTTCTTGGACAGTCGATTTGATTTAATACCATTGATTTAAGGCAATATATAATTTATACAGTTACATTTTGTCCGACTTCTTGTACAGGCCAATCAGGAGGTTGTTTATTGACATATGAAAATAAATTACAAATAGATAAGTTTTCAGAATTATCAGCTGGCATTGCACATTCTGTGTATATTTTTTTAGAAATAGTGTGAATCTCAAATATAGGGTGTAAGTGCCATCCTTTTTCTGAATTAGATATATTTGGGTAATGATTAAAGCAACATAATGAGACAAATAGGAATCCAACAAGCCATAATATAGATGTATGAATAATAGCTATATCATCTGGATGAGTATCTTTATTAGGAATAAGAAAGAATTCCCAAACCAACAACGCCATAAAGATATTTCCAAAAACACGGATTACTGGTTCTAAAGGATCATTTTGTTTGATTTGTATTGATATCTGAGAAGCTAAGAATAGAATAGCACAGAAAACAAAGAACTTATAATAGACTACTCGCATATTTGCTCGAACTTTCTTTCTTTGGAAGTTATTATATATTGTTGCTGCAAAAAGTGGAACTAAAAATACAAGAGCAATTTCAGCATATTCAAACTTCATTACAAATCTAATTTATTTTTTTAACAGATTAAAATGTTTACTGTGAAATGAGAAGCTTTCCGATTGATATTGCTGTATCTATATTTTCTATAGACATGTTAAGATCAAGAATTTTTTGTAATCTAATTAGATAACCATTATCAATACCCTTATACTTATACATACGTGAAGATCTGCTTGAAAATACATCAACATATTCAATCGATATACTATCTTCTGGTAATTGTATCAAATTTTTGGGTATTTGAATAATTGTGTCTTCATAAATATGTAAATCGATATTTTCAGAATTAACTTTACCATATAGTGTTTTGTTATCAACAATAAATTGGTCGTAACAATTACCAATTTTAATATTTGATATAACAGGAGTGTTTGATATAATTTTAACAAGATCTATATTAACACTACATCTTGATGGGGAGCGATATACACAATAAAATGATTTGTTTACTCTGGATGATATTCGTGTGACAAGGTTTTTAATATAATTCCAAATTTTTATATTGTTTGTATTAAGCTTTTCTGATTCTAATTGGAACTTCAATTGTACAAGTAAACTGATAGTTAAAGCAAGCATTCTACGTGTCTTGTTCATCTCATTTATGTACATCTTACGTTTATTTTCAATATTAATATGATTTTCTTTAGCGTATGAGTCGCGTTTTTTGTAAAAATGTTTGATAATTGTATCCATTAAAATCACTTATTATTTTTGTTACGGATTTGAACTATCAGTTAATAATTGAAGATCTGTTATAGTTGTATGGAGTATATTATCAAAAGTGTCTTGATCATTCATAAACTGTCTGGTACTTTCGACTAAAAATGATCGAGTATTTTGATTTCTCATTAAATTTTGTATACCTTTGCCCATAAACTCTTTTGACGGTTTCTGCCCATATTGGGTTATATATAATTTTTCGAGATAAGCATATGTTTTCATTATGACTAATATAGATTTGATATTAGAGAAATCGTCAAATTGTCTGTCGAATAGAGTACGAAAATTAGAATCATTCATTAATTCCATAATGAGTTGGTAATCAGAGAAACTGGACTCTTCTTGTAACATATCTATAAATGATAATTTAGAGTTATATTATAAAAGATAGATTACCAAATAGATTATAATCTCATTAATAATTAATGATTACCATATTAGTCATAATTATGATTTTAATGATATGTTTAACAATATATGGTGGAACATATTACGCAATAATGTTAAATAACATAGATAAAGGTGAAAAGAAGATTATAAAAAAATCAGGAAAGTGTCCAGAATGTCGTGTGAGTTGTCCGAGTAATCCTAATTGTCCGGAATGTGAAACATGTCCTACAACAGTAGCTCCTACAACAACAGTAGCTCCTACAACAACAGTATCTCCTACAACAACAGTAGCTCTTACAACAACAGTATCTCCTACCACAACAGTAGCTCCTACAACAACAGTAGCTCCTACAACAACAGTAGCTCCTACAACAACAGAAGAACCGAAAGATGAGAATGGTGTGCCTATGTGGGCAGTAAATGCAGGTTGGCCAGGTGATGAGAAATATTTATGTAGAGTACCGGAGTCATGTATAACATTATCTAGGGGGAGCGACGCGTCGAACCACAAGTTTTTTAACTACCGGACATTATCAAAATCGGAATGTGAGAGTCCAGATGTAAACATACAAATGGTAACAAAATGGTGTGGACCAATTCCAAAAATTTCAACTTTGATTAAGGAAATGGAGGGGAAACCGTTTATGGGATTTAGTAATAAAACGTACCGCGAGATGGGTGGGCGGAGCGGTCAGGAGCGCGAGCATAAAAAAGAGTATTTAACAGAAACAAGTCATGGATATGATACCGCTTATCCCTTCAAAGTTGTATTGAAAGGATGGACACATGAGGATATTAGGGTATATGGTTATACAAGAAATAGTCCCGGAATGGCAACTGCAAAGATAGTAGGATTAGAAAGTGGAAAAAAGTATGATTATAGAATAATAATACATGTTAAGGAACGCGTGACGTCGGGCGGCGAAGCGGCGCTTCTGAAGTTAATGAATAAACCGTATAATTATAAAGTAAGTGATAAAATGGAGGTAATTCATGTAACTAAGTTTGGGTCAACAAATATAGATGGTTCTGCCATTGCAAATGATAAAGGAGAAATAGAATTTCAGTTTCATAATACATATGGTAATAAATCTAGAATAGGTCTAAGTAATATATTAATAGGAAGTCCAGATAGTGATATAAGATCGGAAAATAATAGTAAAGAGACTGTAGATAAAGAGACTCTAACGGAAGAAGAGAAGTATGAAAAAAAACTGAATGAACTTCATAAAAATTTATTGGCAGAAAGGATTGTTCAAGGATCTCGGACAATGTAATATTTGCTGGTGTGATGAGGGTAAGTTTCTTTATGACATAACTATTCTTCTGGGATATTATCTAAATAGCTATCAATTAATTTTAATAAGATGTCTTTATCGGCAATAATATCATTCCATTTAGATGTAGAAGGAATAGAGGCTAATAATCCATACATACTGGCAGAAAAGTCTATGAATATATTCCATAATTTGTCTGCCTTATCATTATCATTAATGACATCAAAGAATAGATGTTTGACGTTGTCTTGTTCAGCTTTTTCCATTGCGTCCTCTAATAACTCAAGTGCATAATTGAAAACTTGTGTACCATCTTTATTTTTATTAATGTTGATAAATGTTGAAACAACTTTTTTAAATGAGCAAACAATAATGGTTAAATTATTTGGAAGTTTTTCAATTGTATCAGAGTTAAGAGTTTGATCTAAATAATTTTGAATGGTAGTAGTAATTAACAAAAAGGGAGGTGATTCTAAAAGATGATCATCAAGATGAATATCTTTTAAAGTTGTAGCAACATCTTTGAAAGTATTATTAAGATTAATTTCGAATTGGTTTAAGTTAGAAACATCGACTGATGAAATAGAATTAATTAAGTTAAGGATGTGTATATTGTATGGAGAATTGAGTGAACGAAGTATATATTCTGAATATTTTTGCATGAATTGAGGTATTAATAAATTTTGGTTAATATAAACGCATTAACATTTAAATTTCGATATGCCAGAAAAATTTACATCTATTTATGAAAGCACCACAATATCCTCACTATAGTAAATTGCGTAATATTCTTAAGGAAGAGCAATTAGATATTTACAAAAATTTAACAAAAAAGTTGTCAATAATAGATAGTATTGATTTTAATGAAGTCTCTATAATAAAATCTTCATCTCGAGTTTTGGTGATGTGCTATAGAGGAGGGATAATAAAGGTAATTTTTGCTCCAAATAATATTTATAAGAACGAACTATACTATTCGCATGTTTTGTATCCGGTAAATATATATTCTCTAGCATCATTAGATGGATGTATGATATTTTTACCGAAATATGGATTAAGTCTAAATAAGCATAAATATAGTGAGATAATAAAAGAAAGTCATATATTAGAGAGAGATATATGTAGGCAAGTCATGCAATTACATTCAAGTTTTATTGTTCATAATGATATAAAACCATCAAATATAGTTAATACAAAGAATATACCAAAAGATATATATAGTTGGAGAATAATAGATTTTGGATTATCCGAAACACACATATTATCAAATCCTGGTAGATTGTATTTCGAGAACGGTACAAGGGATTATAATATACCAGAATTTAGAAAAGATATAACAAATTTGTCAGAAAGTGAGCAGTTATTTTGGATTTATATGAAAGATTGGTATGGAGTATCAAGAACGTTTTCAGAATTGAAAAATGAGGAATCAAATACTTTTTCAGAATTTGAAAATAAGGAAGAGTTTAAGTTGAATGAAGAATTTGTAAAACCGATTGTATTAGGTGATGTGGTTAAGGTATTTACAAAACAGATAAATATAGAGTTAGAATATTTGTACATGTATATTGATGATATGGAATTAAGCGTGATATTGAAAGTTCTGAGAAATTTACTGAAAAAGCACAATATAGAAGAAACGCCATATTATCTTATAGTTTAGAGATGTGTATTTTTTTTAAGAAATATATTTGTAATAGAAGATAAGAAATGACAATATCTTTATTATTTTATAGCAACTTTTGTCAACATTGTAAACAAATAGTTAAAGAGATTAAACGGTCTCCAGTAAGCAATGAGATACGTTATGTATGTATAGATTCATCTCAAGTTCGTGAGAAGTTACCAAACTATATAAATAGTGTACCATCTCTTGTAGTTGGAGAAACGAATCAAATATTTGTTGGTAATCAAATTACCGGATGGTTGAAAATGCAGCCAATTATAAATAATAAGGAAGAATCCCCTCCTCAAAATAGAGAGAATTACATGGATAGGAATAAACCAATAGTTGAGAAAAAACATCAAAATGAATCAATAGGTCCAAATGGATGGCATAATAATGAAATGAATGCGTTTTCTGATTCGTATTCATTTTTGGGTGTGGATACATCTGCTAAAGGAAATGGTGGTATGTCTATGGTACATAATTTTGAAACTTTAGATGGAACAAGTAGGGATACATTACCATCTGGAATGAGTCCAGGAGGAGCACCATCAAATCCATCTATGCCTGTACAATATGGGAATCCGATAACGGATCCGGTTGATTCAACAAGTGGATATGGTAGTATTCAAATGAGCGAAAAAGCGGATATTTTGAATAAAGAGATGGAAGATATGATGAATCGTAGAGAATTAGATGTTCCAAATGTTCCAGCACGTATTTAGGTGTTTTTGAAAGTACAAATCCATTGTGCCTTTTTATTACCACTTAGATTGTCCTTCGCTTTTTCTTCAGCGGCTTTAGTATCTGAATCTTTTTTAATAGCTGTATCAAGAGACTCTTCTTTAATAACAATTGCGGATTCAGGTTCTTGTGCTGCTTTTTGTGCTTCTTCTGCTTTGTCTGCTGCGTTTTGTGCGGCTGCTTTGTCTGCAGCTTGTGCTGCTTTTTGTGCGGCTTCAGCGTCTGCGGCTTTTTGTGCTTCTTCTGCTTTTTGTGCGGCTTCTTCTTTTTCTGATATAGCTTTGTCTGCTTCTTTTTGTGCGGTTTCTGCTTTTTCTTTGGCTGTTTTTGAGATTCCGTATGTGACGTCGAACTTACCGGACTTAAAATCTTCTGCAGCCTTGTCTGCTGCTTTTTGTGCGGCTTCAGCGTCTGCAATTTTTTTTATGGCTTCAGCGTCTGCTTCGTCTGCGGATTTTTGTGCGGCTTCAGCGTCTGCGGCTTTGTCTGTTGCGTTTTTATCTTCTTTGTCTGGTTTTTCCTCAGGTTCTTCATCACCTTTTTCTTCGAAAGGATCTTCCCCGAAAGCACCGAGTTCTTTGATGCGCTCGAGTCCTCTTTCCTTTGTTATTTCGGGAGCGTCTTCCTTTTCAAGAGCGTCTTGTAGTGCCTCGGCATCTTTATTAGTTTTGGATTTTTTAGCAGTGATATTATCTTGAGTATCTTCTGCGGATCTGGTTCTTTTCATACCACCCTTTTTTGTATGTTTCGAACGTTTTTTAAGAAATTTTTTCTTTGTAAATTTTTTTGAAGGTTTTTTTGGCACTTTTTTAGCTTTAAGTACAGTCTTCTTAGTTTTTGATTTCATTATATAAAGTCTATATAAAAAGTGTTTGGTTATAACAAAAAGAATATTTGAAGCTACCATTGTGTAATTTCAAAGGCATTATCTGTAAATGTGGAGATACCTTCAGGGAATTGGGTATTAGAATCTTGAAATGAAGTTATGCCAGTAGGAAAAGAGGTAGTTTGTTCTGTATTAGGAAATGATGATTGTGTTGATAAATTAATAGAGTTTGAAGAGACACCATTGTTAAATGGGTTTTCTTTGACTTGTGGTTGTACGTTTCTCTGTGGATTAGGGATATTCATAGAAACATCTGTGGCCAGAATGTCTGGTGTTTCTTCATCTTCATCTGGGTTATTTCCAGTTTCTGTGTATACGATACTAATATTTTGTACAGGTTTATCATTAAAATCAACCGGTGATGAGCCGATATTCTGAATATGTTCGAAACCTTTAATAACTTTACCAAAAACGACATGTTTACCATCAAGATGTGGTGCAGGAGCTAAAGTAATAAAGAATTGGGACAGGTTAGTATTCGGTCCTGAATTAGCCATTGATAAAAGTCCTTCTGAATCATGTTTTAAAGTGAAATTTTCATCATTGAAGGGTTCACCGCCATATATTGATGTGCCACCTGTACCATCCTTTTTAGTAATATCGCCCCCCTGTATCATAAAGTTGTTAATAACACGGTGAAAAGGAACTCCTGCATATGAATTATTTTTACATAGTTGATAAAAATTTTCAACAGTTTTTGGGACAACAGAAGTGTATAATTCAATAACAATTCTGGATTTTCTATCTGTAGCCATAAAATCTTCTTGAAGAATATCCATCGTGACGTATTTGTTTAAGTTGGTATCTTCTGTAACGAATGTTTCTTTTGGTTTAGATTTTGGTTGTATTTTTGTGTTAGTCTCTGCAATAAATAGCGCAATATATCCGAAACATAGTGCGATGACTGCAAATAATAATGCTGTTTCAAGTACACCTTCCATAAATCCAACGATTATTTTTTTATATTTGGATATTGTAACTATGATTAAGAAAGCAGTAAAGAAAACATTACGTGTTGGGAAAGGTTTAGGTAAGGGTGTTGGCAGAGGTTTAGGTAAGGGTGTAAAGAAGTTGAGATCAAGTACAAGAAAATTGAAGAAGACTTTGAGAAAGAATCTGGGTAAAAACCGTAAATTTTTGAAATTAGGTGGTAAGAAAAGGGGTGGTATGCCTGCGGAATATTTTGGAGCGCCAATGAATAAGAACAGAACGTCTAATTCTGGAACAACTGCGAAAGCATTACCTCCAAATACGGTAAACAATAATTTAGTACCTGATAAACCATCTTTTAAGTAAATTAAGAAGATTGATTAGGTGGATCAATATTGGGTTTAACATATGTATCGACTAAAACTTGACCTACAGCAACAGAAGCGTCATGTTGTGTCATAGAGCCATTTCTAACTAACATATGTGCATTAAGAAGTTTATTAAGCATATTATCATCACAATCGTGACTACATATCATATCAAATGAATGTTCGAAATTAGTAGCAAAATTAGAGTGTGTATTTTTTAATACATCTTTGCTAATGTGCTCATCTCTGAATTTTTTACGAATTATAAACAATTCAGCTATGTCTTCTTTTTCCATAGAAATAATATTAAGTTAAAAAGATAGATTTAATACGCATTTATTTAGTTGGATTAGAACAAACAGGAGATGTCTTGACACATAATGGATCACCAAGATCAGGAGGTAATCCAAGTTTGCCATCGACAGGTGTTGGTATTAATGCCCGATGATTGTCTTTAACAACGATTCTGTTAGAAACATTATTATCAAAAGGGATCAAAACATTATCTTGAGGATTTTGACATAAATATTCCCATCTATCGAATCCAGTACCTCTAAGATTGGATGCAGGATCAGAGTGTCTGGATTCAATAGTATGAGGGAAACAATCATTCCAATGAGTTAATCCAGGTTCTGAATTTGTAGAAGGTATTGTTGAAGGATTTTGGAAAGATTCTTCAATAGAACAACTACAGTCATTGGGCGCAGGTTTAACGGTAGTATTTTTTTTAGGGGGTTGTCCCTTGTAAAGAGATTCTTCAGTACATTTAGAGGCAGGTCTATCAAGAGCTCTTAATTCTGATTCGGTATCAACCAATGGAACCTTTCTATTAATACTGTCTCCAGCTTTTTGAAGACGAATAGTAGGTGGTTCGGGATAACAATAATTGCAATCATTGGGAGGAGTACCAAGCATATAATTTCCAGGTCCAGTTGATTCATATATAGTTTGCTTGTATTGACACATGTCAAAGTTCAAACGATTGAAGCTCATATTCGAATTGGATATTTTTTTTTGAGTATAAAAAGAAAAAGTTACTTTTTATATTGCATTTGTTGCCATGGAGGTAAACAAGAAGGCATATCGGGTGAAGGAGGTAAATTGACAGGTTCATAACGAATCATTTGGCATGGTGGAAGGTGTGATTTATTTGTATCAATTGATACAGGACCTTTAAGTTCACTACCCGGGATTTCTATTTTACCATTAAGATTAGGAATCCACGTATTTTTTAATTCTGGGCAACGTGTATTAAATCTGGTAAGTCCCCTAAGGTCTGTTTCAAGATCTACAAGATTACCTTTTACAAGAGAGACATTATTTCCCCCAACAATACCAAGTTCCATTCGACAAGGTTTTTCTTGATAAAATTTAGTAGGATCAAGAGTGTATGTTAATTGATTTGCGCCTTCTCCCATTTCGGTCTCATATGCACATGTATCATATATTAGCCTATTAGAGCTCATTACTATTATAATGATAATATATTATCATAATTCAAAAATTTTGGGATGTTTTAGGAGTTCTTTATAGCATTTGCCAATAGTTACTTGTGAAGTTTTAGCAACTTTTGCGATATCTGCTCGTGGAATTTCGGTTTCCATATCTAAAAGTGTAGTAGCCATATATATTGAAGCGGCGGCAATTGATACAGGTGTGTTTTGACTAAGAATAGCATGTTCTTTACAAAGAGAACTAATATATCTAGATTTTTTTAGCAATTCAGACGAGTCTTTATGTAATTTAGAGCAGAATCTAGCCAAATAGTCCATTGATTGACAGTCACCCTTATAAGATATATGTTCTTTACCCGCACGTTGCCATAATTCAGTAAATTTTTTGTTACCTCTTGTAACCCATTTATCATTGATTTGAAATATTTCAGCGATTTCTTGACTTGTTCTTGGAACGCCCTGTTTTTTACATGCCATAAATAGACATGCTGCAATAAGTCCTTTTCTCATAATACCACGTGCGACGTATAATTCAGAAACAATTTTGTAATATTCATGTGCAAGTTTTGTGACATTACCAAGTATACAACCATTAAGAGAACGTAGCGAGATATCTTGGAAGATGCTATTAAGACATCTTTCTTTATATGTCATAGCCGACCAAGAATGAACTTTTTGTGTTCTACGCATTTGATAGTTTGAGGTAGGATTTGATAGTATAATAGTACCTTTAGATGATTGTGGTAATAAATTATTAATAATTGCGCTACAACGAATTGAGTCGCTTTTTGTTCCGTCAGGGTATGTTCTCCATTCAGCAGTATTATCTATCAACTGTTCGACGATAGAACCACATTTAGGGCATTCCCATATATCAAGTCCATGTGTAATTGTAGGTATATCACATTCTTCGCATATAATAACGGATGAATTATCATCATTTGTTATTGTATCATTATTATTGTCACTAGCAAGTTCTTGATTAAACAAAGAAAGGTAGTTATCAATTTCAGTGGATTCAAACGTTGACATTTTCAGAGATTTTATATACAACTTGAAAGTTGATTCATTTTTATTCTAAAGATATGTTTATATAGTTTTTAAGGGTTAGAAGGTGTAAAAGTGATAAAATAAGGTTATATGAATAATAGTTAGTATGGATGATGATAAAATATACAAGGGGTGGGTGGGGAGTTATATACATAAAGATACTAAAAACCATCCGAGTAAAGTATATGAGAGTGAGCATATGTCATCAATAGATCTACCAAAATTAGAATTTTCTTTGAATTTAAAACCAAATCGTTTTGATCTAAGAGAGGGAATATCGGATGTACAAATAGAAGCGGTCGCATATGCTGTAAACACAATGTATGATTGGAATTCTATAGACAATAATAGTAGAGGATTTTTTTTAGGTGATGGTACTGGAGTAGGAAAAAGTCGTACAATAGCTGGTATACTTAGTGAGTTATATATGATAGAAAAAGAAGATTATCGAGGTATTTGGGTAAGTTTGAATAAGAATTTAGAAGTAGATGCTAGAAATGAATTAGAAATAGTGAAGAATATTGGAAACGAATGTCCAGAATGGTTAAAGTTAAAAGATTTAAAAAATGGGAAGAATGGGGTATATTTTACTACATATGGTTCAATGATTAGAGATGAGACGTATGATATTGTATTAAATTGGTTGGAAAATAGTATAAATACGATTTTAATATTTGATGAAGCTCATTCTGCTAAGAATAGTAATTCTAAATGTGGAAAGATGGTAGTAGAATTACAAGAGAAAGTCTATAATCCAAAAGTAGTATATAGTACAGCAACTGCAGCGAGTGATATAAGACAAATGCATTATATGACACGATTAGGTTTATGGTCTGGGGATCATTATTCATTTGTAAAATTATTAGAAAGTTATGGATCAAGTGCTATGGAGATGGCGGCATTACAATTAAAACATTCAGGTAAATTAATTAGTCGTCAATTAGGTTTTGACGGAGTATTGATGTATGTAAAATCTCATAATTTAACAAAAGAAGAAATAGAGTATTATGATAAGATAACAAACCGTTGGAAGACAGCGAAGATGGAAGCCGAAAATAGTATAGTTGCAACAACGAATGGGATAGATAATTTAAATTTTTATCAGCATTTAATAACAAGTTTTAAGATTAATACTGCGATAAAAGAGATAGAGTTATCTTTAGAAAGAGGCGAATCAGTTGTGATTGGTTTACAAACAACTGGTGAGGCTTGTTACAAAAGGAATGAAGGTAGTGATTTACATTCTTGTATATTGGATTTGTTTATTAGAAACGGGTGTGATACATCGGATATATTGTTTAAATCGAATCCGATAGATATTTTGATAGATAAATTTGGACAAGAGAACGTAGCAGAGATTTCTGGTAGATCAAGGAGACCAATAAGAGGTATTGGTGGGAATATAGTGATGGAAAAGGTTCCATCATTAAAGTCTGAATTATTCCAATTTCAAAATGATAAAAAGAAGATAGCAATAATAACAAAAAGTGGAAGTGCTGGAATATCTCTACATGGTAATAAGAAAGATTTAGAGCATTGTAGGAAGAGACATCACATAATATTAGAACCTCCGCGTTCTGCGGAATTATTGGTTCAGCAATTTGGTAGAACAAATAGAACGAATTCGGACTATCCTCCGAAATATACTATAATAGTAACGAATATACCAAGTGAGATACGTTTTTTTTATGGATTAACATCGAAGTTAGAAAGATTGGGTGCATTAACGAAAGGAGATAGAAGAGCTTCAATATTAAATAATTTGAATTTTGAAGGTTGTTCTAATATAAATACGAAATCTTATCGTTTCTTTATGCTGGAATTGAATGTAGAAATTGGAAGGCATTGGTATTTTCGTAATAAGTCTTGTATATCAGATAGATTTAGTTTGACAAAGATAATGCTTGGATTATATGGAAATGACCATATTTTAAGCAATGAAGTAAGGGCAATAACATATTTTACAAAGATATTATCGAATCTAAATAATTACATCGTAGGTATGAACGATTTGATTACATCAAGAGATGTAATAGAAGAAGAACCTGCATTTTTGAGATGGTCTTCTAACGAATGGACTCGGATATGGAATGATATATCAAAAGGGGTTAGTTATAGATTATCGAATATTTCTTTAACAGTGATGCTTAAAAGTATTTGGCAAGTATTGCCAGAATATATCTTAGAAACTAAGTCTTGGTTTAAAAGAATAGAAGAATGGTCGCCAAATAATAATAAAGATCATAGCAAATATGTAAGAAATACGGTAGAAACAATCTTGTTATGTAAATTAAGACCAGAATGTACAGAAACATTTGGACGGTTGCCGACTCACTTAATACATGAAATAATTCCGTGGCTAATACCAAGAAATGATATAGATAAATTAAGTGTAAGTAACCTAAATAATAGTTTTAAAAACGGAGCACATAGTCATATAAAAAGTGGAGGTATTCAGTATTTTTTGAATAAAATGTTAGAATTTCCAATAGATGTTCAAAAAATAATATTTCCAATTCTTCGTTTTCATACATCAATGAATAAGAATTCAGATAAAGGTTCGGTTGAGGATATATCAAAGCATATTTTGGGAAACAAAAACAAAAAGAATTATAACATTGTGTATGAAAGATTTGAGGAAACAGATAGAAGTTATGACATAACAATTAGTGCAAAGCCAATATATTCACAAAAAGATTATGAAAACAAATTCAAATATTTAAAGCGAAATTTTAAATATTTTGTTCGTCATAAAAGTAATGTAAATAAGTTTGGTATGATAGTAGGTACATCTCCCAATAGCCAATGGTTTTGTGAATTATGGTATCCGGGACACGTAACACCTTCGCGGTGTTTTTTAAGCTATCAATGGGAACACGAAAAGGATAACTATCAAAAAATAGAAGCATCTGATTTGGATTGGATAGAATCGGTAAATAAAGTTTACAAATATAAAGAAAGAATCGCGAAGAAGTTTAGTCATACTTTGATATTTTCTGTAAAGAATGCGATAAGTCGTTGGGAAAGGTCAACGGGAAAGCTGATTCGAGTAAAAGATACCGGTATTTGTCCTGATTTTATTGGATTATTGATAAGACAAAAACGAATAGTATAAAAATGAACTATGTTTGAAATATTAAATAGAAATAGATAAAGAAGTAAAAAATGTCTTCAGGTAATAGATATTTAGGTCCAGCATGGAAATTTTTGAATATTGATAGGAGAAAGATGGTTGATACAAAACAACATGATATTCTAAAAGAATATTGTGATTTAGATGATAAATATTATATTCCTTTGCAAGATTTGTTTCATCTAATTAGATCACCTGATAGGAATAGTAATATAAAGAATTATATTGAATCAGCGGAGATGTTTCCAAATGAATATGCCAATTATGTATCTGATATGCGAAAGATTGAACCTTACACTACGATTTAGAAGATTGTCTTAAAAATATGAAATGTTTACTCGTGTATCCTACGCGCCTTCGGCAGCGGCACGGCAATGGTAAAAAAGGGGGGATAATATAATATTCGCCATTTTTTATGTATTAAAGTCTAAGGATATAATAAGTAATATGGGATTAAAGAAGAAATTTTTAGGTCTATTTCCGGGAAGTAATAAAGATAAGGAGGATAAGAAGAAAAACGTTGGATCAATTAGTCCTCCAAGTAGTGATAGTGGTAAAAAATCTTTTTTTAAGAAAAAAGAGGTATTTCCAAATTTAGATGAAGCGAACTGGGAGAATACGGAACCTTTTATTCCAGCAGTATCCTATGGAAGGGTAATTAAATGCTACGACGCTGATACTATTACAATTGTAGCAAAGCCTTATAAAACGCAACCAATATTTAGATTTTCGGTAAGGTTAAATGGTATAGATGGTCCTGAGATGCGAACCAGAGATGCAAATGAGAAAAAGGCAGCACAAATATCAAGGAAATATTTGGCAGATAAAATTTTGGGAGAATATATTAATTTAGAGAATGTATCTTGTGATAAATATGGACGTTTATTAGCAGAAGTCTGGCTTGGTGATTTATGTATTAACAAATGGCTTTTAGAAAAAAAGGTTGTTGTTCCGTACGATGGCGGTAAAAAAAATTGTCCTGATGATTGGTTGAATTATATTATAGAAAATGGTCCTGATTTTATTGCGGCTGAGAAT
>CESQ01029203.1_pt1 | contig 31546 bp, 29 predicted proteins | sample 361401 | NCBI WGS metagenome assembly CESQ01 (sample SAMEA2622119, study PRJEB7988) | marine metagenome | isolation source: saline water (ENVO:00002010), including | reverse complement strand
TGATCAGATACCTTTAGCTGTTCATTTGTTTCGTCATTATTACCTCCGTCTATCCGACCATCCTCTGCAGCATCAGAAATCTCTGCTGTAGTTGGATTTTCAATATACTCGACAGCAGGTAGATGGACATTGTACGGATACAAACCACTTGCTATTTCATACATTTCTGAGTTTTTTAATGCTTCATCATGTACAGTTCCGTATCCTGCTTTTATCGCTTTATTCTTAATATAATCCATCTCATTTAGATATGAATTCTGTCTAGCACCATTTTCATCTTGATATATCATTCTTCCCAGAAACCCATTTGGACCAACCTCAACTAATTGCCCACCTTCTTTTACCTTTACAGAAAGAGTTGTACCATAAGTAGGACTGTTTAGGTCGATATCTAAGGTTTCATGTATTCTTTTGCCCTCTATCGTATAGTGAAACGTTTCGGTCAGAGGACCGTTACCACCATAAGCAGAGACTTTTATTTGTCCAGACATTATCTTCTATAAAAATTAGTTAGATTAGGGTCAATACTTATATTGACACCTCCCAAATTACGTACAAAGTCTTCTAGTCTCATTTCAACTGCTTTTTCCATATCAGTCAGACTAAGAGAAAGAAATATGCCTCTAACGTATGATCTGAGGTATTTATTATATCCAGATAACTTTGTAAAGTCATCACCTGCATCAATGTAACTCAATACTGCTGCTCTATTCTTAGGTTTTGTGTAATGAAGATTGACCCCGTAAAATGCTTTGCCCTCTACTGCGACAATATAAGATAAAGGGTTTCTATCGTAGAATGGAAGAGATTTGGCATATTTTGCACCATACTGGAACAGCATAAGTCTACCTGGTTGAGGACTTCCTACTGCCTGTGAATTTGGAAATATATTATTAAACTCCAAGTTCTTTCTCCGTTAGTATTTGAAATTTCCACTTTCTATCCTTGCAAAATTCCTCTGCTGCAATCCATTTTGCTTGATTCTTGGCATATGTCACAACCTCGGTCACATACTTTTTAGTTTTTCTTTTTTGTACTTTAGGTTCTTGCACTTGTTTGGCAGGTTTGATTTCAACTACCTTCTCTATCATTTTTCCAGTATTATCTTTGTATTTCAAGTAGAAATCAGGAAAATATCTATGAAAACGATTGTCGATGGGTGATTTGTATGGAATAATAATTTCTTCACTAGACCATTTGACAATATTAGTATTACTGTCACAATACCTCATGAATTTTAGTTCCCAAAGTGACCTATATACTATATTAGTGGGATCACCTTTATATTTCTTAGGTTTTGATGGTCTGAATTTGCCTTTATAAGACATTTTCTCGGTAAATCACACAATTATTTAGATGGCAAAGTTAGCAGATGTATTGATGAGACAGAAGCATCATCTCCCTACGGAGTTGTTGCACAAAACTGACACGAAGTTTGGTAATATCGTACCCGCATTTAATAATTCATATGATGTTTATATAAACTTCAGGGGAGCAAGAGGATTACTGTCATTTATCAATCAGCATGGTTTTTATGATCAAAATAGTGATGAAGACATAGGAGATTACCTTAGACTGTTTTGCTCTGAGGCAGTATTGCCTGGTTCATCATTAGTGAATGCAGAAATACCTGGTATAAGACAAGGTATGATGACACAAGTGGGTGTTATGAGAAAGATGACCGATCTTACTCTTACATTCTTTTCTCAAAAAGATTATTACACCAATGATGTATTCAATGCATGGATGGAATATATCAGTCCTACTCGTTTAGGCAATGGTCATTTTGGAACGAGTACAAGACAACGTAGAAACGATAAAAATTCCTTTAGAAGACTAAAATATCCTGATGAATATAAATGTGAAATAGAAATCACAGCATTTAGTAATGATATTTTTGAGAAAAGTGAAAGACTTGAGGATACTAATATTAACATGGTACAAATACCAAGTAGTATCACATACTATGTTCAAAATGCTTTTCCAATCAATATAGTAGCAGCACCTCTTGCTTATGGTAATGCACAATTGATAAAAACTTCAATAGTATTCAAGTTTGATAATTTCTTTGTTGATAGAACATCAAGAGTAGGTGATGTTATTGCTTTTTCAGACCAACCATGGAAAAATACACGAGATGCTAATATTAGTAGAAGACCAACTTTATCAAGTAGTACATTGAAAGGATCTTCTGATGAACCAACCGATCAATCTACAGATACAGATAGCAAATCTGAAGGAAATCGTGGAATCTTAGGTTGGAGATCTTCTCTTGATTTTATAATGCGTAATACTACAGATTTCGATGGAAAGGGTAATTAGTGACCTACTAAATAAATCACTGAAGTAATTATTATGCCTTTACCAAAGGTCGTAGCACCAACATTTGAACTGAATCTTATATCATCTCAAAAAGCAGTAAAGTATCGCCCATTTCTTGTAAAAGAGGAAAAGGCACTACTTATAGCGATGGAGAATGGTAATGATAAGGACATCACCGCAACAATCAAAAATGTATTGAAGGGTTGTATGATGTCAAGAGTGAAGATAGATGATCTACCTTCATTCGATCTTGAATATCTTTTTCTAAATGTGAGAGGTAAATCAGTTGGAGAGACTGTTGACCTCATAGTAACATGTCAAGATGACGGAGAAACAACGGTACCAATTACCATAGGTTTATCTGACATCAAGTTACACATACCCGATGGACATAGTGATACTGTAGACATTGGAGGTGGTATTTCAATAAAGATGAAATATCCATCAATGCAGCAATTCCTAGAGAATAACTTCATTTCTCCTTCAGATGAGACAAATCAAGACAGAATTGATAAGGCATTTGAATCTGTTGCAGGTTGTATTGATCAGGTATTCACAGAAGAAGAGGCATGGTCAGCAAGTGATTGTACTAAGAAAGAATTGGTTGCTTTTATTGAGTCACTAAATTCTCAACAGTTTGGTAAAATAGAAAACTTTTTTACCACAATGCCTAGATTGCAGTATAAATCTACAGTCAAAAACCCAAAGACAGATGTAGAGTCTGAAGTTCTAGTTGAGGGTTTATCAAATTTTTTCGCATAATGCTTTATCATACGAGTCTTGACTCTTATTATGAGTCAAATTTCTCCTTGATGCAGCACCATGACTGGAATCTAAGTGATATAGAAGATATGATTCCTTTTGAACGTGAAATCTACATAACACTTCTTTCTAATTACATAGAGAAAAAAAATTTAGAGGCACAACAAGCAAAGAATGCAAACTCCTTCTAACTATCAATCTAAATCAAGTATGGTGGACTCGCCTATTGCAAGGTTGAGTAGTAATAGGGCGTTAGTAAATTTTGAGAAAGTAAATACAAATATGATTCAACTTAGAACACAGTTGAAAACAGATACGTTAGATAAGCAAAAGTTTGAAGAGAAGAGAGCAAAATTATTTAAGAAGGAAGAAGAATCACTAACAGGTCTGAGAGCAGCAACATTCAATCTAAGAACAATTATAGGTTCTATTTCTGGTGCATCTGCACTTAGAAGTTTCTCGAAAGGAAATATTGGTGAAGGACTACAGGAAACAGGTGTGGCGATTGCATCATTTTTGCCTGAGATTATAGGTATTACATCAAATATTATAGTAGGTGGTCTTGCTACTAAGGGTTTGATTGGTGGTGGTAAGGGATTGGCAGCAAGTGCTCCTAAAGGTAAAGCAGGTCTAATGGCACTACCTTTACTAGCATTGGCACCATTATTGATGGGTGCAGGTAGAAATAATCAAGGTAATTCACCCACTTCTGAATTTAGAAGAGAACAAGAATTAAGGAAAACGAGAAAGAATATTATTAATTCTGGTGATACTCAGAGATTTGGTAAACAACTTGATAGATTTGAACAAATATTGGATGGTATGGGAGGAGCTAGAAAAACATCAGAAAATGTAAACAAATCATTGCTAGGCTTTGATATGACTGATGATAAAAATGAAGATGATGATAGAGATGAAGAGGGAAGAGATAAAGATGGTAAAAAGAATATAGGAAATCAAATTGTAGATTTCTTATCATTGCTTGATCCATTCAAGGGAATGTCTAGTTCTTTTAAGTCTGATGAAGAGAATTTGCAAGATTCTAAAGATACTTTTGCTATATTTGGTACTATGTTTGATGGTGTGATGAACTTATTCAGACCCCAAGAAGCAAAAGCGGGGACACTTGATGAATTTCTCAAGGATGGTGGTGTTTTGCCTAGTAATAATGACGAAACAAATGAAAATCTCATAAAAGCTAGAAATAATTTAATGAATATATCTGATTCATTTAGGATAAGTCAAGAAGGAGATGTTGATTTCTCTTCAATTTTAGGTTCAACAAAGGGAAAGGAAATGGAAGATATTATGACTAACTTTTTAGGAGTTGTAAAAACACAGTTTGTACCATCGTCAGATGACGATAAATTATTATCTATTGCTAATAGTTTCGGAAGTAAGTCAATAAATTATAAACCTATAACAAAAATTGAATTCGATACTGATTCTTTAGGAGATATATTTTTTCCGATGCCATCAGGTGATAGTGAAATACCATCCTTTGTTGATCAGGGTGAAATAGCAGAGTCTGATGCAGGTGTAGGGGATCCTTTCGTAGAGGTGGATTTCAAAGGTAGTATTGATAAATTTATGAATAGATTAGTTCTGAATATTAATAGATAATGATAAACGTAAGAAAGTTAGTAAAGATTTCAAGGATAGCAGATACATCATCTGGTGGACTTGCCATGATGTTTAAGAGAAATACTCTTACAAACACAGTATCAAGAACCAAATTATATAAAGAAGAGGAAAAACTACAAAAACTAAGAGAAGATACATTTTCTGCTCTCTCTCAAACATTAGGAGAGAAAGGAAAGAAAGGCGGTCTTACAACATTATTGGGTATACTTGGAATAGGAGGAACAGGTAGAGTAGTAAGAAGATTTGGTGGTGGAGGTGGTGGACTCCGTGGTGGAAGTGGTGCACCTAAACTACCTAGAGGACCTCTTGCAAAAAGTCTATCAAAGTTTGGTAGGATTGGACCTCTAGCACTAGCATCAACAGGTTTAGATTTCTTTTCTAGGAAACAATCAGGTCAAAGTAATCTACAGGCAGGTGGTGGTGCACTTGCAGGTCTTGGTGGATTTGCAGGTGGAGCAAAACTTGGTGCAATGTTAGGTACAGCAATAATGCCTGGTGCTGGAACTGCTGTAGGTGGATTGTTGGGTGGTGCAGTAGGTGGATTGATGGGTGGTAATATATTTGATAGATTATATGGTCAAAATACATTAGGAGCAGGTGCTGATCTTAGAAGAATTCAAGAGTTAGAAAGAACAAGACAAGGAAAAACATTATTTGGTGAAAATTTAGACAAATTTGACGTTGTATTAGATAAGTTTGAAGCTACTTCTACCAAATCAAAATTTGACCCAGCTTTTGAAGAGGTCGTTGGGTCTATATCTGCTATGCTTTTTAATATATCTCCTAAAAAGAAAGTTTCAACTCAAACTCCAGCTTTCATGAGACTGATTGATACATTATTCAATGCTGCGGTTGTTGTAGTTCCACAAGCTAAACCTCTACAACTTACTTGGAAACAAGTTGCAAGAAACCTTATAGTAAGTAAAAAATCTAGAAAAGCATCTGGATTTTTAAAATTCAGTCAAGATGCATCTAAAATCAAACCTCAGACATTACTTGAGAGAATGGCAAACAGTCCTTTCATGACTAAAAGAGGTACCATAATACCTGGTCAAAAAGGTGCACCAGGCATTAGTAAAAAAGGTATAACAGTAAGACAAACTTCCTTATTCAGGAAAAATTTTGGTAAAATGATCAAGAACGATCCTGAATTTCAATTGATGGATTTCTTGAAGTCATCAAAATTGATAGATCCAAAAAAACTAAAAATAAATCTTAATAAAGATTATAGTAGAGCTTATAGTAATATAATGGAATCATATAAAAAAATCAAAAATCCAACTTCAATTGATGAGATAACGATGTTAAAGAAAATAGATAATTTGAGAAAAGTATATGAAAATAAAATTGTAGAAATCACAAGATATGGTGATGAGGTAAGAGCATTATTCAACCAATTGAAAGGTAGTTCGGTACAACAAAGGATTCTCAATAAGACTAAACCATCTGCTGAAGGTTCAGAAGTGATGAATGATATAATGAAGAATTTTAAAGTAATAAAGAAGAGATACTCAGACATAAACAAAAAGGTATTTTCTAATGAAAAAGGTGGTATAATGTCAGGACCTGAGACAGGTTATCTTGCTGTATTGCATGGTAGAGAAAGAGTTATACCAGAGGAGAACCGTTACACTAGGTCAAGGGGTCAATCACAAGGTATGAAGCAAAACATATTCATATTCCAAGATAGTAATAATAATACTCAACCACAACAATCCATACAAACACCAAAAGCACAGATGGTACCTATAATTGTAGAAGCAAATCCTTTTGATGTTGCCACTAAATACAGTGAACTAATTGCGAAGGTGACGGTATGAGTAAATTCCAAATTGGTTCTAAAATTTTAGGTTTTGAGATATTTCCCCCAGATGGAGAAGGAACACCGTTAGATTTTTCATTACAGACTAATGGTATTAACTTTTACGAGGATGTTACAGATACATCAGTTCATTTGGAAGTTGGTATTATAGATGTTTTTGGAAGATATAATAAATTGCCTGTGAGAAGTGGTAATAAAGTAGTGATTGAAATAGAGTCTAATGGGGAAACTATAAAACAGGAAATGAAAATAAGTAATATCACTGCTTACGTAGCAACAGCAAAACGTGAGATGTATAACATTATATGTGAATCACAATCTGCCTTTGATAATCATACCACTAGGATTACTAAAAAATATACTGGAAATATATCAGATAATATAGTGTCAATAGTAAATGATATGGGTGGAGAAATGATAGTAAATGATTCTTCATCAAATACTTTAGCATTTTGTGGAGGGTATCGTAGACCTTTGCTTGCATGCACATGGTTAGCAAAGAAATGTATCAATGGAGATATGAGCGAAACAAAGGGTTCTGCGGGTTTTTTATTTTTTCAAACACAAGATGGATTCAATTTACTTGACATTGACAAAACATTTGATGCAGCAGATAAAGATAATGTAATAAACTATGAATATCAAATTGGTAAAAATACTCTTGATGTAAGTAATTACTATACACTCTCTGCTCAACCCACATTATCAGTAAATCATAATCTATTACAACAATTATCAGTGGGTCATTTCAAAACTGCTAATTGGCATTATGATATAATCACAAGAAAAGCAACTTTTGTAGAATATAGTTACAGGGATAGTCAGGGTCAGATGAAAAGTTCTGCTGATGAAAATATAATACCAGATGGTATTGATAATAATTATTCTAGACTTTTATTACAAATAACTGATAATGGTGCGATGGCACCTTCAGGGGATTCAAAAACAAAAAATGAAGAATCCTACTTTAGACAGGCACAATCAACTTCAAGATATGCTTCTCTTTTTTCACAGATAACAAAAGTAGTGGTTCCCACAAATTTGAATCTAAGAGCAGGTATGATAATATTTCTCAAATTACCCGAAATAAATAGTACGTATACAACTGGTCCTCAATCAGGTCTTTATATGATTTCTAAATTATGCCATCAATTTGGTGGTGATAAAGACTATACTGGACTAGAATTGGTTAGAGATTCCTATCAGGAGCTATCATGAAAACTATCGAAGATCACATTGCAAAGGATAAGGAGATCCTAAAAGATCCTACAATATCCGAACCAACACGTCATCACATTGAAGATGAACTCCATGATCTTATAGATTATGAAGAACATCATCATGACGAGATTGAAGCTGGAGATCATCACGATCCTAATACAATAGAATTATGGTGTGATCAGCATCCAGAAGAACCTGAGTGTTTAATTTATGACGACTAATGCTTGAACAAAAATTATCTAAAATTGATTTTGCTGGAAAGGATGGATTTAATTGGTTCATCGCACAGGTAACAACGGATAAAGCTTGGCGTAAATTTGATGAAACCGATGGATACAGGGCAAAGGTAAGAATTTTAGGAGTTCATCCTCCCGAAATGAAAGATAAAGACTTGCCATGGGCACAATTCCTAACCCCTGCAAACTGGGGGTCTGGGAATAATTATGGTGGACAGTCTTTTGCTTTGCAAGGAGGAGAGACCGTAATGGGTTTCTTCTTGGATGGTGATGAAGGGCAACAACCTGTGATATTTGGTTCAATGCCACAGAGTACTTTTGTTGCACCTCCAATAAAATGGGAACTGGCAACAAGTAATGAATCCTCAAAGTATCAACCTATATCATTCAAACAGGCATATGAGTATGGTGCTCACATAAAACTTACAGGTGATGGAATACCACATAGATTGGGTGGTTTCCTAAATGCAAATAATCAAATTTTTGATGAAAGTGGTTCAAGGCAAGAGACTCATATTAAAAAAGTAAACAATGAAAAAATAGTAGTAAAGAAAGCACAGAAGTGTACTAAACCTGCACAGGTTTTTAGTGATGCTATTAAGGAAATGAAAGGGATAATGGAGTTTGTTGAAAGATTGGAACCAACTCCATTTGGTTATATTGATAAAGTATTCAATATTCCTATTCCAACAGAGGATTTTGATAAAGTCCTTGAAAAAGTATCAAGTAAAATAGGTGGTGCTTTGTCAGTCAATCTTAGATTGGCAAAAGCGGAGATGATGGTAAAAATCGACGATGCTGTTGATGGCATGTTGAAATTTACTGAACCTGATTTTTTGTTGAAAAAACTCAAGATAGATAAATCAAAAAACGAATTATCATGTTTATTTGAAAATATATTGGGTGGTCTTAGCAATATGATCAAAGGTTTATTGAAAAATGTTTTAGGTAAATTAGTAAGTCTCCCACTCTGTGCTGCTGAAAACTTATTGGGTGGTCTATTATCTAATATAACAGATAAAATATCCTCTGCAATCGGACCTGCTCTCAATGCTATTACTGGTGTGTTGAACACACTATCAAATCCACTTGGTGCTCTATTAGGTGGCATGCCTAGTTTACCAGATTTTTCTTCAATGATGAAGAAAGCAATGGGTTTTGCACAAGTGGGACTCAAGTTATTCTCTTGTGAGGGTCAGGAATGTGATCCAGAACCTACTGATTGGGATTTGAATGTAGGACCTGATGGTCTTGCAAAACCTAACACGGGTAGACTTGGTAAAATAGCAGATAGAATGAATTTGATACCAAAAATAGAGGGTATAGGAGAATCTATATTTCCTGGTCTTAAAAATGTCAAGACTCCTTTTGCAGGTATTTCTTCTTCGATTGATGGATTTGGTACTCGTGCTGAAAAGAGATTAGCAGAACTTGAAGAGACCAACCCAGAAGCAATGGAACTTCTTGATGAAGTTGGTGGATGTGATGGTGATGACGGACCTTTTGCTAAAAAATGTGGACCTCCTAAAGTCGTATTTTTCGGGGGAGAAGGTATTGGTGGTGCTGGAAAAGCAGTTATAAATGAAATAGGAGAGATTATTGGTGTCTCTATGATTGATATGGGATTCAATTTCACATCTCCACCAGATGTAGCTTTTGTTGATGAATGTGAAAATGGTCAAGGTGCTTCAGGTAAGGCAATAATTGAAGATGGTAAGATAGTCAAGGTTGTAATGCAAGAATCTGGAACTGGTTACTTGGGTGGTGGTATGTCTGATAGTGATGGAGAACAAGTCATTGCAGTTCTTGATGGAATTGATGTTATAGGAACTGGTGTGGGATACGAAGAAGGTGATACTATAACTACTTCTGATGGACAAGTTTTAGAACCTATCATACAAGGAGGACGTATTATTGGTGCTAATCCTATTGATGTGAGAGATGTTACTGAACTTCCTGATCTTACTATAAACAGTGATACTGGTTTTGGTGCTATGGTCAGACCAATATTGAATATTATGAAGGTTGAAGATTATGAAAAACCAATATTACCTACTACAAAGGTAATTCAAGTTATCGATTGTGTTTCCTCTTACTAATGACTAAACCATCTGATTGCCCACCAATTATTTTTACTAATCCTGAAGATGGTTTTCTTCGTATTGGTAAAGAAAAAGAAAAACAAAAAAGAGACAGTCAGGTGCAATTAGCATCTGGATCTGCTGCTAGTTTGCGTTTGTTCAAAGATGGTGGGTGGGAACTAAAGTCTCAAACCAACTCTAAAGGAAGTAATATAATTCAAAAAGGCACAGGTCCTCTCAGTATAAAATCAGAGGGTGATTTCAATATAGATGTAGATGGCACTTTTCACTTGAAGGCAAAAGATATTGTCATGGAGACAACGGATGCTGATGTGGGTGACATAGTATTGAATCCAAAGCATGACTTTAGGTTAGATGCTAAGAATTATGTTATACTAATGGGTAAAGATGTTACATTAGATGCACATAATAAACTAATTCTCTTCTCAGAGGACATGTCCTATCTTGTTGGTAGATACGTGCGAATACATGAACCAACATCACAACTCATACCACCTACCTTTGGTGCCCACATCGATTCCCTTACAGATACTCTTAAGAACTAATGGCTGGATTACGTGACTTAGACTCAGGTAAAATTTACATAGGACCTGAAGAACCAAAAAAACTTGACAAATCAGTAGAGACAAAGAATGGAGACAAACCTTTCGATGGTACTCTTGCTGTCACAGGTCCTATATTTTTAGGTGCACATAGTGACAAAGCTTTAGGTGTTGTCAATATGGGCACAGCATTAGGAGATTTCCAACCGATAGATGCTGGTAAAGCACTCGATATTGAAGGTGATGTCAAGATTGTAGGTGATGGAGGTGGTAAACAAGGTGTCAATGCATTGGTGATTGAGGGTGATGTGCTTGTCAAGGGCAAAATGGATTGTGGTAATAAGGGAGTTCTTGCAGCTAGATTTAATGAAGCAGATCTAAAAGGTAAAACTTTTGATATGCCTCATCCTAATCAAGATGGATATAGACTAAGACATGCTTGTATTGAAGGTCCAGAAATTGCAGTGTATTGTAGAGGAAGGTGTACTGGCACAGAAATTATATTACCTTCTTATTGGAAAAATCTAGTGCATGAAGATAGTATAACAGTTCAACTTACTCCTATTGGATTGCAGCAGAAGATTATAGTAAAAGAATTTGATAATGAAAAAGTTGTATTAGAATCTGATATTGGTAATATTGATTGTTTTTATATGATATGTGGTGAGAGAAAGGATGTAAATCCACTTCTTACCGAATATCAAGGAAAAGACTATCCTGATCCTAATTGGAAGAAAGATAGTCATGATGAGACTAGAAATATGAAAGATCCTCAATATGATTATGGACAAAATACGAAAACCGTGTTATAATATTAGAAAATAACAAAATTATGGAAACTTGTGGAAAAGTGAAGATCGATGGTATCATTGAACTACCAGATTACATGGTAGGTAAGATTGACCCCGAAAGTATTTGTGTGCAACTCACTCCTATTGGTGTATCTCAAGAGTTATTTGTTGAATCAATACCATATGGAGCAAAAGTTGTAATTAGAAATAGTGCAGGTGGTCCTATAAATGCATACTATCACATTCATGCAAATTCCTTAGAGGATGATGATCATGCTCATTATCGCACAACTGATATTTGACTTTGTGGCAGGGTGTGCTATCATAGATGCAGTTACCTTTTTCACATGGAATCCTTTCCTAAATTTCAAGACGAGTACGTTGACAGAGTAGAAATATCTTTGACAAAAAGATTATTCAAGATATTTGGGTCTGATGGTCACGTACAGGAACTATTATGTGACACAAGTGATCAGTTTATGAAAGTATTAGAGGTTTCTAAGATGGCGGAGGAGATAGATAGTGAAATAAAAGTTGTATATGTCTAAAGGTAGATTCCCATTTTCTGATGTGAGATTCCACAGCATTCCTGTTATTGGTCAGTTTTATACTAAAAAAGAGGTAGACAAACTGATAAAGGATGCTGTTGATGAAGCAAGGCGGATAGATGAGGAATCTATGGCAAAACATAATCGTGATGCAACTGTTATTAGTATGATATTAGGGTTTACAACATTAGCGTTATTTGTAGATGGTTTACTAAGGTTATTAGGTATTACTCCTCCGTTTTTGGATATTGATATAAACATCATTGATAATATAGTAGAAAAGGTAGAAAGTGACTTGGTGCCTTTAGTTCAGAAGATACCACGAATCTAAAGGGGTATAAATAAGTTTACGGAATGGTGTCAGGAATAGGTAATGCCTCTTAGTAGACTTGAAAATTTTCTAAAAAATGTACAGGGAAACGTATTATACGTCAACCCAGAAGAACTCGATGCAACAGATGATGTAAGCAATAGGGGTAATTCGAGAACTCGTCCTTTTAGGACGATTCAGAGAGCACTGATTGAGTCAGCGAGATTTTCATATCAGCCAGGTCAAGATAACGATAGATTTGATAAAACAACAATACATGTATCTACAGGTACACACTATATTGATAATAGACCAGGATATCTAATTGATACGAGTGGTAATATAACAGATATTAATGGTACATCTAAGACTATATCTGAGTTTTCTATAGGTACAAACTTTGATATTCAGGATCCATCAAACGTATTACACATATTCAACTCTGTAGAGGGTGGAGTTATATTACCAAGAGGTACATCTATCATAGGTGCTGACCTAAGAAAGACAAAAATAAGACCAAAGTTTATACCACAACCTGATAATAATAGTATTGCTACCAGTGCAATCTTCAGGGTTACTGGTGGATGCTTCTTCTTTGGATTTACATTCTTTGATGGCGATCCAGCAGATAGAGTATTCAGAGACTATACACAAAATACATATAATCCAAACTATTCACACCATAAACTTACTTGTTTTGAGTATGCTGATGGCGTAAACCTTCAGGGAACATCAGGTAACACTGACTTAGACATGTATTATGCTAAGTTGACCCGTGCTTATGGTACCAACTCAGGACGTAGTTTACCACCATATCCAGCAACAAAAGATTTCCAAAAAATTTCTGAAGAGAGTAAGATTGTAGGACCTGTATCACAAATAGGTGCTATTGAAATAGAAGACATATTCTCAGGATCCAATTCTACAGATACAAACGCTACAAAGATTGTTACTGTTATAACCAAGACAGATCATAACTTAGCAAAAGGAACTGCAGTTCTTATCAGTGATGTAAATGCAAGTGGTAATAATGGTGATGAGTATGATGGAACTCATGTGGTAGCACAGGTTATCAATGACACTACATTTACATATTCACTATCAGTTACACCTGCAACAACTGCATTACCAAACCTAACAGGTATCAACCCAACTGTTGTACCTGAGAGTGATACTGTATCATCTGCTTCTCCTTACATATTCAACTGCACCACCAGATCAGTATTCGGTATGAATGGACTTCATGCTGATGGTAATAAGGCAACTGGATTCAAATCTATGCTTGCTGCACAGTTTACTGGTATTGGACTACAGAAAGATGATAATGCATTTGTAAAATACAACACCACATCAGGTGTGTATGAGGATCAAACAACACTGGGATCTACAACTACATTACATGTAGATAGTTTAGCAAGATTCAAACCAGATTATGAAAACTTCCATATCAAGGGATCTAACAAAGCAGGTTTACAACTTGTATCTGTATTTGCTATAGGATATGCAAAGCATTTCGTAACAGAATCTGGTGCTGATTTCTCACTTACAAACTCTAACTCCAACTTTGGTGCTTTAGCACTTGAAGCAAAAGGTTTTAGAGATGAGGCTTTCACAAAGGATGATAAGGGATATATTACTTCCATCGTACCACCTCAAAAGAATACAGTAAAAGAAGGTAAGTTTAACTGGTTGTCAATAGCGACAGGTCTCACCACAACTACAGCAGGTGATACTAAGTTATTCTTACAAGGATATACAAGTAAGGGTAATCCTCCTCCAGATAAAGCAACTAAGTATCAGGTTGGTAATAGAAGAGGAGAAGTTCTTACATGCCTTATTAATAATGTAGCAGAAACTGCTAATGTTTTGATGCCTACTCCTCAGATACCTGATCTAGGTGCATCTGCTATAAAGGAGGTAAGGGTTGGACAAAACTCAGGTATCAATAGTATAACAAGTAATATCTTTACACTTGAGACATTCCACCAATTAGTACCAGGTGAATCTGTAAGAGTCCTATCAGAGAATGGTTCATTACCTGATGGTTTAGAACACGGTCAAAAATATTTTGCTGTAACAACAGGTATTGGTACGCATCAACTGAAGTTAGCAACGAGTAGAAACGCTGCTATAAATGCTAATGCTATCAGTGGTATCAACAACATTGGTGGTAAGTTGACTATCGTATCATCTGTTGCAGATAAAAAACCAGGTGATGAAGGACATCCAATACAATATGATGACACAGCAGGTGGTTGGTATGTAAATGTAAACACTGGAAATGGTTTATCCACATCTATCACAACCAACGCTCTTTTATTAGCACCTGAGACACCAGTCACTACTATTGCAAGAAAGGCAGACGCAAGAATAGATTTAGAGAAGATATATCGCCTAAGATATTCTATACCAGAAGGTTCAACACTTGCTGCAGAACCAATCAACGGATTTGTAATTCAGGATAGTGCATCTGTACTTGATGATAGTAAGTTCCAAGATAATGATGCTTCTCTTACATCTGATACAGATCTAAGAACTGATAATAGTATTATAACTGCATCTTGGGCAAGTAATGTTGGTATTATAACAACAAAACAACCTCACAATCTTCTTGTCGGACAGCCCGTTGAGGTCAAGAGAATTAGAAGTGCTAACAATACTACAGGTGTTGATAATACTGGATTCAATAGAGCATATGTTGTCTCTTCAGTTGATGATCCTAAGACATTCAGAGTAGGACTCAACACAGATCCTGGTGCAATCACAAAGATTACAACTATACCATACACTCAGGTAGATAGAACTATTGTTGGAACAGGAAGAACATTCAATCCATTCTTTACAAGAAAAGATTTTGGACCTGACTTCCAGATATTTGCACAAGAAAAGGTACAAAGATTCCAAAAGTCTGCACAAGATGGTATCTACGATATAACAGTTCTTGGATATTTGAACTCTGCTAATGTATCACCATACACAGATAATTCAATAAAGTTTGCACAGGATGTCAACGATTTCAAGCCAGAAGTAAGTGTTGATAATAACGATGATGATCCTAACGCAGCAGTAAGTTTTGCACTTAGAGATAAGATTGGACAGGTAAAAACCAACGATACATCTAAGAGTATAACAAAGGAAACTATATTCTCATTTATTGAAAACACAGGTATTGGTATTGGTGTTACAGGTGCTAGTGTAACAGGATCTGGAAGTGTAAAAAATCTTAGCGTTGATCTTGGAAGACAACACAACCTCAATGGTGTTGAGTCTGTTACAAATGTAACAGGTGGATCAAACTATGGTACTAATAGTGGAAGTGCTGAATTTTATTATAGTGTAAACTTACTTGGTGGAACTGGACAAGGTGCAACTGCAGATATAACTGTGTCTGCTGCTGCTACTATTACTGGCGTAGATTTAGTTGATGCTGGAAGTGGATATGCTGTGAATGATGTCCTCACAGTCAAAGGCGTTCCTTTCATAGCACCTGGTACTGATTGTCAAGTTACAGTTGGTGCTATTGATAATAAGATTAACGATATTGTCCAAACAGTTGGTATTGGATCTACAGCTTTCAATGGTATTAATAAAATTACTGCTATTGACCAGCAAACACGAGTTACATTCTTAGGACAGTCTATTGGTGACTGGTCTACACCAGGAGGTTTTGCATATCATGTTGGTGTGTCTACACAAATTACAAATATTGTTCATGATACTACAAGTGGTATAGCAACTGTCACATTATACCAAGATATTGGTCTAAGGCGTGGTGACATGATTGTCATCAATAATGCTAATAACGAGTATAATGGAACTCATCTTGTTGAAGATAGAATAGGATATGGTTCATCACTATCTGTGAATATAGGTGCATCATCATCACCTACTTTCGCACCTTCAGGTACAGCATATGGACATGATGCAGGTATCTCGATGAGGGGATTCAATCAGAATGTTCCCATCTATGGTGGACAAACAACTGTGATTGACTCTGCTATGTCTGCAACCTCAACCACAATTGGTTTGCAGAAGAAGGCAATGTTTAGGCGTGGTGATTATATAATGATAGATGAGGAGATTCTAAGAATTGCAAATAAAAACTGCACAGAAGTTATAAGAGGACTCTTTGGTACACAAGCAGTAGCACATATAAGATTCAATGCTGTAAGAAAGATAAGAATCGTAGCTGTAGAAAATAGAAGAAACTCTACTATACGTGCTTCAGGACATACATTTGAATACCTCGGATTTGGTCCAGGTAACTATTCAACATCATTACCACAAACACAAGATAGAGTTCTAAGTGAAGATGATCAGATTTTTGCTCAGTCTATCAACGTAAATGGTGGTGCTGTTGTTTACACAGGTTTGAATGATAAAGGTGAGTTCTTTATAGGACGTAAGAAGATTGACGCTATCACTGGTGAAGAGACATCAACTATTGCTCAAATAGATCAGACTCCTTCACAAAATAGACTACCTCTTACAGCAAGTTTCAGTGATATAGACGTAACAAATAGTTTGACCAGTGGTGGTGATACGGAAGTTATTGATCTAAGACTGAAGGGTAATAGATCTGGTGATCAAGCTCAATCAGTTTATCTTGGTATAAGTCAGAACACACCTTCAAGTAGTACAGATAATATTATATTTGCTACATCTTACGATAAAGGTGGATATCTTGGATGGGTCAGGACAACAGATGCAAGTAATCCTTGGCAACGTTTCGGACCTATATCATACGAGGCAAGCTCGGAACACTATGCTTTTGATAAGTTAGCTGTTGGAAAAACAAATGCAGAGAATGATAAGGTAGTTGATGTAACTGGTAATGTTGCTATTACTGGTAACATAACCATATCAGGTGTTACTACATGTACTCTTGCAGCAAGCAGTGCAAAGGTAGAAGATCTTACTGCTGGACGAGTTGTAATCGCTGGATCAGGTGGAGAATTAGAGGATAGTTCATCACTTACATTCTCAGGAGCAACACTTACTGCAAATACATTAACAGTTACAACCACCGCTAATGCAGCAAATCTAACCGCATCTCAGACAGTCACAGGTGAACACTTAGTTTCTACTGACGATGCAGTAATTGCTGATGATCTGACTGTTGGTGGTGATGTTGCTGTTACAGGATCTGTCACAGCAACAGGTGGTTTCACTGGTGGTGGTGCCATACCGTTGGGTGGTATTATAATGTGGTCTGGAACTGATGGAGATGTTCCTTCAGACTGGAGGCTATGTAATACTGCTAACGGAGGAAATGTTGTCAACGGTATCACTGTTCCAAACTTAGAGGATAGATTTGTAATTGGTCGTGGTTCAACTTACGGTGCTGGTACCACAGGTGGTTCAAAAGATGCAGTATTAGTATCTCACCAACACGGATTTAGTGGAAGTGCATCACACTCTCACACTCATACTGTAGCAACACACCCAAGTGGATCAGGACCTGAACAGAACCAGAGTGGTGGACCTGAAGATAGAACAAACTTTAGTGATACTGGAACAACCAGTACAGAGACTGTTACCATAACAGGTAATACTGGTACAGAGGGTGTTTCAGGAACTGATACGAACCTACCACCATACTTTGCTATTGCTTACATTATACGAGTAAGTTGATAAATACACATACTAAGGAGCATTGTAGTAGATGGCATCAGTAAATAAAAAATTTGCTGTAGAAAAAGGTCTTGAAGTTGGTGATGACGCACTGGTCGTTGATGCTGATGGTAGAAAGACTGGTATTGGTAAAACCGATCCGAAATACGGATTAGATGTTGCACTGACTGCAAATTTTGACGGGATAGTCGCAGCAGAATCTGTGGGTATTGGTAGTACCCAACCAGGTAAAGACTTTGATATAAACAAAGATACTATTATAAGAAAGAAACTCTTTGATTCTAATGTATCTGAGGGTACAAATGGTCAGGTTCTTATCAGCACAGGCACGGGAGTTTCATTCACATCTCAGGCAGATATAACCACAAACGCTGCAGGTGGTACAAAGACTGTACAATTCAAAGGAGCAGATGGTAAGTTTGGAGGAGCAGATAATTTTGTTTATGATTCAGGAAATAATAGAGTAGGTATTGGTAGTACTATACCTGAATACTTACTACAAACAGAAGGTGGTCAGGTTCATTTTGACTCCCAACTATTAGATAGTAATAAGACTGTTGGTGCTGCAGGTTCAGTGTTGGGTGCAGATGCATCAGGTAAATCTGTATGGGAACCAAAGGGATCAGAAATATCAAATGTTATATTTGTAACTGAGAATGGAAATGATGAAAATAATGGACTATCGCCAGGAACTGCTAAGAGAACCGTTGGCGGTGCCACAAGTATAGCGGTAGCTGGTAATGTTATTAGAGTTGCAGGTGGTATATACACAGAAAATAATCCAGTCTTGATACCAAGAAATGTCACGATTGATGGTGATGACCTTAGAAATACACAAATAGTTCCAACAAATGTTGGTAAGGATCTATTTCATGTTACTAACGGAACACTGATTCAGAACTTATCCTTCGTTGGTGCTGCAAATACAGGTGCTATTATAGCATTTCCACCAGAGGGTGTGGTCAATAGACATACATTCTCTTCAGGATATGGTGCAACTAATGCAGTAAAGGTAGGTCCTAATTGGCACACTGGTTCATCAGTCACACCTACAGATGTATCGTACGATCCACTTACAGGTATTACTACATTTACTAAGTCATCTCATGGATTGACAGTCAGTGATACAGTTGGTATTGTTACCAATAGTATAGCATTTTCTTGTGATCAAGATTCACATGCTTCAATTCACTCATATCCTAGAGCATCTGACCCTGTAGCAGGTATATTCACTGCAATTACAGCAGCAGATACAGATACATTTACTATAAATGTTAGTGATGCTGGTACTGGTGCAAGAATTGCAGGTATCATCACACAGGGACCTTACGTTAGAAACTGTACAAACTTTGTACCAGATTCAATTGGTATGAAGATTGATGGAAACGCAGTCATGGGTCTGAAAGCCATGAATGTTGACTCATATACACAATATAATCAAGGTGGTATTGGTGTTACTATATCTAATGATGGATATGCTCAGTTAGTTTCTATCTTTACTATATGTGATGAGTCTGCTATCACTTGTGTATCAGGTGGTCAGTGTGATGTCAACAACTCTAACGCATCATTCGGTACTTATGGTCTTATAGCATCAGGTGTTGGAACTGTTACTCAGACAGGAGCATTGGCACAAGCAGCAGTAGCAGAAGATAATCAGGTGGTGGTTTCAGGACTTACAGTAGAGAGACCATATACAGGACAGGTATTATATCTTGGAGAATTATTCAACGGTGTTAGTAAGGTAACTGTAGGAAATCCTGGTTCAGGATATACCAGTTCTAACCCACCAACAGTAACTATAGGATCACCTACAGGTCCTAATGGTATTACTGCAGAGGGTGTGGCAGTTGTTAGTGGTTTTGGTAGTATAACTGCTGTAAATATGTTTGCTACTGGTTCCCAGTACAGGTCAGCACCGACAGTTACGATTGCTGCTCCTTCATCTGGTATCACTGCAACAGCAACAGCATCATTAGAACCATCTTATTTTACTATAAATAGTACGACCCCAGTTACAGCTGGTGTTTCTACTATAACTCTTGACCAAAATCTCCCATCTAATGTGGGAGTAGGTTCAACAGTTCCATTTGCAAGACAATCATTGATTCTTGCTTCTTCCTACACCTTTGAATACATAGGTGCAGGTCTTACTATCGGGCAAGCACTACCAAGAAAAGGTGGTACTACAATACCTGAGAATGAAACAACTTCTGAGGAAGGTGGTAAGGTAGTTTACACATCAACAGATGAGAGAGGAAATCTGAAGGTTGGTGATCAATTCACAATCAATCAACAGACAGGTACTGTCACTGGTGATGCATTTAATAAGAGTATTCAAGCAACACTTACACCACTCATCATAGCACTAGGACAATAAACAATGGCTGCAATTCCTTTAAATAGGTTCAAGACTATAACCCACACACTTACAACCTCTGCAGTTGGGATTTACACATGCCCACCAGGTGTTGCAGCGTTGATCATTTATGGTAATGTATCCAACGTCGGAAGTAGTTCATCTGTAAGAACCTTTACCGTATCACATAGTAGAAACTCTGTTGATACTGAGATAGTATCAAACATTGGAGTGCCAGCTTCTGATGCGATGTCTTTCATAGAAGGACGACTTGTATTAGAAACAGGAGATATATTGAAAATTTCTGGTGATGTCAATAATACCATGAAAGGTATCATCAGTGTATTAGAGAACGCTAAGTAAAATGCCAAGACTCTTATCGGGAAAGGTTGGTGTAACCAGTTTTGCTGGATTATCAACTACACGAAATCAGACCACATCAGATCCCCTTAAGTTTTTGGGTGTGGGAGACATGGAACCCAACCTTGGGTTGCCATCTAATAATGATTATATTTTATTTGGTAATACAGATGGTACTCGAAGATGGGATGTCTTTACACCATCAGGTGCTGTTGATGGTATAACTGTATTAGACGAGAATATAACTCCTTCAGGTTTCGCTGGTTCAATAACAAAACTAAACTTTGAGGGTAATGGTGTTACAGTAACACAAATCAAAGAACAGGTTGGCGATGCACAGATAGGTTTAGCAACAGTATTCATAAACAAATCAACTAATGATGTGATGGATCCTTCAGGATTTGTCTCAGTTGTTGGTGTAACTACATTCAAAGTTGGTGCAGGTTTATCCTTTGTACCACTAGCAGGTCAGGCAGGTATAGTATCAATATTCAATACAGCAGAGGCAAAACTTACATTCCAAGATGATAGAGGACTAACCACTCTTACTGACATAGGTCAAATAAGAGTTGGTGCAGGTTTGACTGTGAGTCAATCTGCCACTGGTATTGCATCAATCAGCCCAACGGGTCAGTTTGAACATGTGAATGCCACAGGGTTTGTTACAGCAACACAGGGGTTTGTTGGTAACATAACTGGTAACGTAACAGGTAATACAAACGGAACTCATACAGGAGCTGTCAACGGAAACGTTACTGGTAATGTTGTGGGTAATGTTACTGGTAATGTGACAGGAGATTTGACAGGTGATTTCAACGCTGGTATCTCAACTGTCACTGAGTTGAGAGCAACAACAATCAACGCTACTGGTATTATAACAACATCCACAGGTTTTATAGCACCAGTAGGAAGTTTTGGATTTAGTGGGTCATTGAATTCTACAGGTATTTCAACTGTGGCATTCTTTAGTGGTACTAACATCAATGTTAGTGGTATAGCGACTGCTGACGGAGGATTTGTTGCCACACCTGGCGGTTCAGGATTTACTGGTAGATTGACAGGAGATGTTGTTGGAGATATAAAATCTTCAGGGGTTTCTACCACCACCTACCAACAAACAACTCATGTGAATGCGAGTGGTATTATAACTGCTACAGGTGGGTTTGTTGGTAACGTAACTGGAAGTGTTGCTGGTGCAGCATCTCTTGTTACTTTAGCTGATGAGTCAGCTGACACTACTTGCTTCCCAGTGTTCGCTACTGGTGCCACTGGTGATCTTGCTCCTAAAACAGATGGTAGTGCGTTATTATATAATGCAGCGACAGGAACATTTACTGCTGCTGTATTCAGTGGTTCAGCAGCATCATTGACCAATATACCAGGTGGTCAAATTACAGGAGCACTTGCTGCAGTTGATGGATCTGCTTTGACTGATGTTATATCAGAAAAAACAAAACTAACTGCATCTAATACTACAAATGCTACACATTTTCTAACTTTTGTAGATACTGCAACAGGTAATGAGGATGTTCGTACAGATACGAACCTTACTTATAATCCTGGTACAAATATTTTATCTGCCACCACATTCAATGGTAATGCCACAGGATTGACTGGAACTCCTTCAGTTACAGTTGGTGATTTGACAGTGGCAGGGTCAGCAGTTCCCGATGCTGATAATACTAGAAACTTAGGAGGTCCCTCTGCTAGGTGGGCAAATATATACACAGCAGATATGCATTTCTCTAACAAAGATATGAGAAATTCAGTGGACGGAACTTGGGGTGACTGGACTATGCAAGAGGGCGAAAATACGCTCTTCCTATTGAATAATCGTAATGGAAAGAAGTATAGTATAAACCTCACTGAGGTATAAATACAAACGATAGGATTTTAACAAAATACCCATTATGTCTAGAGCTAGAGAATTAGCAAAGGTCGGTGGAAAGAATCAACAGGTAATAGCAGGTCTATCCTCCCACGTTGGTGTATCTACCTTTCTGAATAATGTACATATGTTCGCTAACCTAGATGTAGGTGGTAACGTTACTGTGACTGGAACTACTGCCTTCAACGGTGGAACACTTACTTTAGGAGATAGTGCTTCTGATAACGTTGTATTTGGTGCAGACGTAAACTCAAATATTATACCAAATACAGATAATGCATATGACTTAGGTTCTTCGAGTCAAGAATGGAAAGATTTATTCATAGATGGCACAGCACATATTGATACTTTAGACGTTGATGGTAATGCAGGGGTCATCGGTAATCTTACACTTACTGGCAACGGTGATTTCAATGGTGACTTAGATGTTGATGGTACAACAAACTTAGATGGAACCAACGTAGTTGGAACCCTTGCTGTCACAGGTGCTGCAACTGTCGATAATTTATCACTGAATGGAAACACAGTAACAACATCATCGGGGAATCTTACGATAGATTCTGCAGGTGGTACTACAACTGTCTCTGACAACTTGACAGTTTCTGGAACAGTTACTTTCAATACTGCTTTGGCGAGTGGAAACTTGGCAACATCAGGTGTAAGTGCTAACACTTATGGTAGTTCAACTGCTATACCTATATTAGTGGTAAATGACAAAGGATTGATTACCTCTGCAAGCACCACTGCAGTTGATAGTACAACAATTGAGCAATTGAATACATCCGTTTCATGTACTGACACAGGTACGAATGGATTGGTAACAGTTGTTGCCGACGGATCAACGGTTGCTGTATTTGATCAAGCACTGATTACTGTAACTGGTAATATATTACCAGAAGCAAACGGTACTAGAGACCTCGGTGCTAGTGGCACAAGATGGGCAAACATCTACAGTTCTGACTTAGATTTATCAAACGAGGCAAAAGGTGCTAACAGCATTGACAACACATGGGGTTCATACCTTATAGAAGAAGGTGAGAACGATCTATTCTTGAAAAACAGAAGAACTGGTAAGCAATACAAGTTCGTACTTCAAGAAGTATAAATAACAAGGAAGGAGAATTTGAACTAAATGGCTTTTTACGGAAATGCTGCTAATGTTAATGTTACAGTTGACCCTGCAGCAGGTAATTACGGTTCTAGCAACGCAATACCTGTTATAACAGTTGACTCAGATAAAAGAATTAGTGCTATTAATACAGCATCACTAACATTAGATGCATCAGTGAATACTAATTCATCTACAGGTGACTTAGGAACATATGGATTCTTGATGCAAGCATCAGGAAATACCTCATATGAACCAGGTCAAACTCTAGCAGGTTCTAACTTACGTTATGCAGACTCTACAGGTAGAGTATCCAGTAACGTAACACCAAGTGGAACTTGGAAACTCATGGGTTATGACTCAGGGTCACCAAGAACAAACTCAGGTTCAGGTTCTGGATCAGGTTCTGGTTCTGGTAGTATATCTGGTAACGTTGAGGGTAATACATCATTATCAAGTGGTGAAGTTCAAGGTAACGTTTCAGGTGCATTGCAAGGTGGTGAAGTTCAAGGTAACTCTTCTCTTTCTTCAGGTAACATCCAAGGTAATACAAACGTAAACGTATCTGGTAATATTTCGGTGAGTTCACACTCTCATGGTGTTCCATCCGCAGGTAACCAAGCTAGAATTGGTGACTCAAAATCTGCTACTGCAGGTGGTAACTTCTCTGGTTCTGGTTCAGTATCTCTTGATAACATGGGAGTTGGTGGTAACGTAAATACATCAGGTTTGAACGTTGCTGGTAACACAAGTATCACAACATCTGGTTTGAACGTTGCAGGTAACGTGACTACTGACAACTTGAATGTTGGTGGTAATGCTACAGTGAACGTCAACACAAACGTAAACGTAAACACTACAGTTGCTTATCCTACTTCTCTTTGGATGCGTTCTGCATAAATAAAATCGAAGGTTCTAAAAACTATGGCAGTTAATTTTACAGTCACCGATGCAAGAAACCCAGTTTGGGCAAATGACGATAAAAATGCTATTACATTAGAAGTTAATTTTGCTGAAATTACTGATTCAGATTATGTCTCGTTTACAGCAAGTCCAACTGATGTGGTAGAACATTCTCGTACCATTTATGCAAATGCAGTGAATGGTGATTATGGTACGGTATCAGATTATACTCATCATAGATTATGGCACCCAATTGATCAAAGTACTGTTGACATTTCTAATGTAGGTTTGGTACAAATCTTACTAGAAAAAGGTTTGTTGGATGATTATGATGTAGATGCAATTCTTGTGGAGAACACAGAAACAGTCGCTTTTGCTCGTACTACTACCAATTCATCAATGAATGGTGATTGGGACGGTATATAAAAAAACACAGTCTTTAACCAATGATTACTTCAGAAGGAAATTACCAAAATAGTCATTTGACCACCATTGGTGATGGTTATGCCACTACCATAGAGACTAATGGTAATGGTGGTCAAATGATACGAAACAACCAGCAGGTAAATTTCGTGTCTAATACAAAGGGAATTCCAACTTATAATGTTGGATTTGGTTCTACTGTATCGACTGCTGCATGGGTTGAATGGACTGCAAGAGAATTTGATGCTGCTGGAATATCAACTTCTGAGTTCGATCCAACAAAACCAGATGAGAGAAAAACTGTACAAATAAATGTACCAGCATCTAATATTTGGACTGTATCTCTGTATGGCGAGACCACTAAATTGAGTGGTAGGAAACCAAAATTCCAAGGATTCTTTGATTTATATGAAAATGGAGACGATAGAAAGGCAAGACATAAGGCACTGAGAGAAGCAGGTTTGACACCACCATTCCCAAGAGCAGATAAATTCTCAAAAAATAAACATCAAAATTTTGTGAGATCAGGTGTAACAACGGAGGGAAGTTACTAAAAACTAAATTGATTTCTTTATAATGGCAGATAGATCAGATAAGTGGCATCATACCATGTGTAGGTATCTTGGATTGCACCAAGATACCTTTTTTGATTTTGGCATTCTGCCAGGTGTATGCAGAGAAGCATTAGGTAGGAATGATTACCTTTATACTAAGAAAGGTACATTCAATAGCAATAAAGTATATGCTTGGTCTGACTATCACTATAAGAGACTGGTAAATCAACAAAGAGGTGTCGTACCATATTACGGTACAGCACCTTTTTTATGGGAACTTGGTAAGATAGCATATGCTCAAGAGAATACGCCAGAGTTTTATGCTTTACCTGCTGGATCGTTATTTTTTCTACCGAGAGATGATCAATGTACCATAAGAGAGGAAGAATATGAAAGTGTACAACGTATTATAGATGATATACCAAGACCTGTCACTTTCTTAGTACCATGGCGTAGTTGTGACATATGGAAGTATTGGGATAAATTGAACCTGGGTGAATCCAGCACTGTGATCCAGATGTCTGATCCAGAAACGAGACAATATACATTAGCAACACTTTTATTACAACATGAGCATATCTTTATACCATGGCCAGGTACAGATGTATATTATGCTGAGTTCTTAGATCGGCAGGTACATGTCTATGATGATATTACAAAATATAGAACCAAGAAACCACATGAACAAGAAAGATTTGGTTCGACTGTCTTATTATATCTGAAGTGGGGATATGATTATCTGAATGATATGCAAAAAGAATTTTTTCATCTCACGGAGAAGTGGGACACTCTTCACCAGCAGGATAGAAAGTTTCTAACAAGTAAAATGTTAGGTCTTGATGCTATAAAATCTCCTAACGTATTATACAATGAACTTGTAGAGAATAAATTTATAACTGACGGCAGGTTTGGATCACCGATCCAGAGTGAATATGAAAACGCTTATATTTACTTAAAGGAAAAGATTGAAAAATCTTATAATTCTAAATGTTCTCAGGTAGTATTAGACCTTTACAATAAACTCTAATTTCTCATATATCCGAAGTGTTTTGAAATATCTTCACTCATAAAGAAATCATTATCATGTATGCCTCGGTCATCAATATATTTGTTTGCTCTTGGTTTACCAAAGAATAACTTATGATACTTTACACCCCAACTAGCAAGTTGTGCTTCAGTTCTTGATCTACAATGATAATCTGCTTCACGTTGTTGGCAATTTATGTCATCTGGATACCTACCAGTACTATGAATAAATCCTCTTGCAGTCATAAGATATATTGTAGCACCATCCTCATATAGTTTATTTACTTTTTGAATACGATCTCTTCTTGGTATAGCATCCCATGGACTACCATCATGAGGTTCAGTCAATGTGCCGTCAATATCAATACAGTATATGTCGTCTCTTTTCTCAGTTACATCATCATATCTTTGTACAATTTTGGGTAGTTCTGGTAATATAACTCCAGTCTGTTCCATTATTTCATATATTGTTGACAAAGCTTTCACTTCAAAATGATGATAGTGTGTCGCATCAATTACAATCGTTTCTATCGTTTCATGTTTATCTGGTGCTATGAGTAGTGTTTCTGTTGAACCACCATAGGGTGCGGTGATTGATATTTTTTCCAATTCTTGTGTAAGAGGACTATTGACACGACAAGTGATACCTATGATAAGATCAGCACCTTCATTAGCATATCTTATCCATTCGTGTTTCCAATCTCCATCACCACCTAAAGCAGTAAGACTAATACTATCAGGAGCAAAACAAAATTTACCAGTGTGACGATAGATATCACTTGCCATGTGTTGAGCAATGGCAAGATTACCACCATTACCTATCAATGCAATTCGTTTTGCATCAGAAAATAATTTTAGTGATTCAGTAGATAGTTTTCCGTCCATGTTTTTGCTTTTTCTCGTAGTATGTGAGGTAGAAAGGTAAAACGATTATCATGCAATGATATATCTATACTTTTACTCAATCCGAAAGTTTTACAATAATCTCCTGTATCAAGACTAAAGGTCTCATAAGGTATTTTATAGTACTCTAGTAAATTTTTCAAGTATTTTTCAAATCTTCGTGATTCATTGATATTATTCGTGATAAATTCAACATATCCATCTTCTCCTCGTTCTTCTAATACTTTTGTAGAACCCTCAAGAAAAAAGTTATGAACCCAATCATACAAATTTTCTTTATACACTAAGATATTACATCTATTCCTAAGTTCGTTCAAACTATATTCCAAATCTACATTCATTGGTGGTTGTCTCATTCTCATATTCCAATTCATTTCCCTGCTACCAACACCAGAGCAATATCCTAATGATGTAAGTGGGTTGACTACTATATCTGACTCATATATTCGTGGAAACATTTTATATAAATTTATTGGAAATTGAGCAAACTTACTTTTATCAGTAAAACTCATGCCAGAGTTCTCCGATCTTTGAGACAATACTTCGTCTATAGTTTCTAAATGTCTTACTTCATACCAACTCTTGAGTTCGTGTGAAAATTTATTTTCCCAATTCCATTCGTATGAGTGATAACCATTACCACATGGTTTCGTTATGATAGTAAATGGAATGTAACCTGCATTTAAAAGTGAGTAAGATTTCTGATTATATTGGAATAAACTTCTGATAAAAAACTTACCACTTTTGACACCGCCAAAATAGGTATATTTCATAAATTTTTTTCTACTTCGTCTATATGATGTGGGCGATCAACTGCTCTGACTTTGCCACACTTCAAATCAAATGGCACTACATCATACTTACCACAGAATCCTATGGTATCGAGACCATGCCAATACTGAACAAATGTCATATCACAATTAGGAAAGTCCACGATCACATCTTTCTTATACATGTATAACCCTAACTGAGTGACAATATTATCACATATCACATCACATTTTCTTTGCATGTGAGTGACCACTCCGTTATTCAAAATCATTTTGACAACATCTTCGTCCTCTATCTCCTCTGGTTCTAGTTCTCTAGATGATTGAAGTACGTCTATATTATTATCAACACCATATCGTATCATATCGTCTATCCATTTCGGGTTGGTGAGTGGTTCATCACCTTGCAGGTTGAAAATAAAATCCGCCAGCAGATCTCCAGCGACTTCAGCAACTCTATGAGTACATGTATAGTGTGAAGAGGTAACTATACTGTCAAAACCATTTTCATTTGCTAAATCTTGTATGATCTTATCTTCAGTTGCAATAATTATTCCATCAAGATACTCAGACTGCTTTGCTATATCTGCCACTCTCAGCACCATTTCCCTACCCTTGATCTTAGCAAGTGGTTTATTAGGAAATCGACTAGAACCCAATCTAGCAGGGATAACACAGATAATTTTTTTGTTTTGATACATGTGGTACTATATCATGTCAGTTATTCTACCCGATAAACGAGTGTCTGTCAATCCACGAACTGTCACATATTCACTTGCCATATCTTCAAGCATCTTACGTTTATGCTCTGTTACTGGATTATTCGTGTCAAAATTAGGGTGTGAGTATTTTTTATCTAGAACTATTTTACAACCAAACTGACTATAATCGTCCTCATCAAGGTTGAAGTGGTCGTAAGGTATATTATAGTCTTGTAATGCTTGTTCTATATCTCTTTGCTGTCTAGTAAAATCGTCTAGATGATTCCATATTATCTCCTTATCCCTTTTGTATGCGTCTATAATTGTATTGAAAAATACAGGTCTACCCGTTAGTTTCGTATAATTCTTAGATTGCTTTGGTGGGTCAAACATATTTAATTTACTTATCATACTATCAAGGATATTTACTTTATAAGGTATAAGATTCGTGGTATTTTTGAGAAGTGATATGATTTTTGGTGTTGTGATATATATTCTTTGATAGTTGACAATACCTAATAGATGATGTGGTCTTATGAGTATCTCTCCATCAAACATATAGTCTAAAGCAAACTCCCATGTATTTGGTGCATGATTCAAGAATGGTTCATAATCATCAATATTAGTGAATTGTTTATCTAACCCTCGTCTATCAGAACTGTCTGTGATAATTTTATTTTTATAAAATTCTGTGGTTCTATGATCTACAAAATTATATTTTTCCATATAACTATACGATTTCTCTTTCAAAGGGTTTTTTACCCTAGTTGTTCTATATAATACTCGAACTAATTTATTTTCATTTCGTGGTTTGTAATAGTGATACCACTCTTGTTTCTTAGGTTCTGGATAAATATATCTATCGAATTTATAGGTATTATTAGTAAAGAACACATGTTGTCGTTCATTGAACTCAAACATTCTGTTCAAGTGGTCACTACCACTATTTACAGCACCCCAGTAGACAAATTTCATAATATTATCTATACTACTTCCATATATTAGCACCTTCATGGCGATACCGCACCCACCCAGAGCAGAGAACTATGGAAATCAAGATCTAGACCCTCGTTGGGAGATAGGAGATTTCAAGGTTGGGGATATAGTTGAGTGCTTTCTTTGTCTCAATGGTACAATGCAACCAAGCAAACCTGACTGTGGTGTCATATCATTTGTATCAGGTGGGTACATGAGTTTGTGTGTTGGTTGTAATGCAGAGGGTAGAGCAATCAATGTTTGTATCAATCAACTCTATCATATAAGAATACTACAGGAACATGAATATACCAAACTGGATACATCACTCCAAAAAGGTTGCCAAACCAAGAAAGCGACCACAGGCATTGAGACAGGCGAGGAAGAGACGCTCGCAGTTTCTCACACGCTTGAAAAGAGAATCGAAACTTATCCTCTCGAAGCGAAATCATACTAGACAATAATAATATTGGCACATGGGGGTGTACATATAGAATAGTTGTGACTATAATGAATAGTATATACACCAAATATAATGCCAGTCAACATTGAAATCAAAGGCAACCTTGCCAAGTTACTAGCAACTGAGAATCTTATCATTGAGCATAAGGCAGTTGACACAGCATCATTTGATGTTCAGAGAAGAGTTCTTACTCTTCCACAATGGGATACAGACAGCAACTATATCTATGATATGCTTGTTGCTCATGAAGTGGGTCATGCACTACACACACCTAATCGCAACTACAAGTTAGAAGAAAAATACAAAGACATACCACATGATTATGTCAATGTAGTTGAAGATGCTCGCATTGAGAGATTGATGAAGCAGAGATTTGCAGGGTTGAATAGAGACTTCTATAAAGCATACGAAGAACTACATGCTAACAACTTCTTTGAAGTAGATGATGAAGATGTCAATGATCTCAAACTTGTTGATAGAATCAATCTATACTTCAAGATTGGTGCATATCTTTGCATTGACTTCAATGATGAAGAGAATCAAATCATCACAGAGATTTCACAGGCAGAGACATTTGACCAAGTTCTTGAAATATCTAAGAAGTTACATCAATTAGGTAAGAAACAAAAGCAAGAAGTAGATGCACAACATCAAGTAAACATTGAAGTTGCTCTCAAAGAAATGAAAGAAGATGAGAACGGAGAACTTGCTAATCCACTTACATTTGAACCAACTGATGAGTCAGATGATGATGCACTTGAGATCGAGGGCAAGGGTAATACACCAGATCAACAAACTGATGAAGATGTTGATGATGAAGAACCAGAGGTAGATACTACCATCAAGGCAGGGAATCATGGCAACATTGAAGAGTCTGATACACAGAGATCATTTGACAAAAATGCTCATGAACTCGCACAGTCACAAGATCGGAGAGAAATTACTTATGTAACTATTCCTAAGATTGACATTGACTCAGTAACTATAAAGTTTGAGACAGTCAGAGATTCACTCAAGAAACATTTTGCATCTAAGAGTTTTGATACATCATCTGAACATCAATATTCAGTAACTTCATGGAACAACTCACTTGATGAAATGTTCAAGAGATACAATGACTATAAGAAGTCAGCAAGAAAAGATGTCAACAACCTAGTCAAAGAGTTTGAAATGAAGAAG
>CESQ01039152.1_pt1 | contig 31641 bp, 26 predicted proteins | sample 361401 | NCBI WGS metagenome assembly CESQ01 (sample SAMEA2622119, study PRJEB7988) | marine metagenome | isolation source: saline water (ENVO:00002010), including | reverse complement strand
GTACTAAATAAATTAAATATACAACCTAAATTTAATATTAAATTGATTATAGATTTTCAGGAAGAAATGGGGTCACCCACTATTGTAGATGCAGTATCAAAGTTCAAAGAAAAACTTAAATCAGATTACCTACTAATTATTGATGGTCCAAGACACCCATCAAATAAACCTACATTGACTTTTGGTGCAAGAGGAATTAGTAGAATTACTTTAACATCTTATGGTCCTATAAAACCGCAGCATAGTGGACATTTTGGAAACTATGCCCCTAATCCAGCAATGAATTTATCTAAAATTCTTTCTTCAATGAAAGACTATTCAGGAAGAGTAATAATTCCAGGTTTTTATGATGGAATATTTATTTCTGATAAAATAAAAACTATTCTTGATGCAGTTCCAGATGATGAGAATGAAATCAAGAAAGATCTTCTAATTTCAACTCCGGACCTAGTTGGAAATAATTATCAAGAAGCAATTCAATATCCATCTTTAAATATTAGAGGTCTAAAATCAGGATGGGTTGGTAAAGAAGTTAGAACAATTGTTCCAAGTACTGCAATAGCAGAAATAGATGTGCGATTAGTCAAAGAAAGTAACCCAAATAGACTTTTAAAATTAATAAAGGATCACATTATTAATGAAGGTGCCTATGTAATAGAAAATAGAGAACCTACAATTGAGGAAAGGTTAAGTCAAAATAATATTATTAGATTTGATTCTAAAGTCAGCTATCTTGCCTATAGGACAGAAATAGATTCCCCTATTGGGAAATGGGCATCAAGTGCTTTAAAAAAAGCTTTTCAAGAAGATCCTGTTAAAAAAAGAACATCTGGTGGATCTATACCTATTTCACCTTTTGTTACAACTTTAAATGTTCCAGCTCTTACATATCCATCAGTAAATAAGGACAATAACCAACATAGTCCTAATGAAAATATCAGAGTTGGAAATTTTATAGATGGAACGATTGGTATGGTTTATCTATTATTAGAAAATCCTTAGTAATTTTTATTTGGAATAAATGTCCAAGCAATAATATATGTTATAATTCCACCACCAGCACTTAAGGCAAATGCAAAAAACAATAGTCTTATAATAATTGGATCAATTTCAAAATATTCTCCCATACCTTCACATACCCCTGCAATAATACCTGCTTTACTATTTCTTTTTAATTTTTTCATTTTTTTTAAAATTAATTAGATACCCAAATGAAAATTGACTGCTAATATTTTTCACTACATTTCCTTTACCACCTCCAGGTCTATTATTTAACAAACCGTAACCGAAATTTATGGCAAAAATAATATTTCTTAAATAATAATTAGCTCCTAAATTCAGACCCATATCGATTGGTTTTAAAGTATGGCCTTTATCTAAATCATTTCCAATTTTTCCTTTAATATTTTCTTTCATTATTGAATTTCTGATAGATTCTTTTATTGCATAAGCAAAGTATGGGCCGAATTTTATCTCAACATTTTTTATTGAAGGCAAATTATATACAAGAGATATTGGCACCTCTAAATATGTGGAATAATTATATACATTCACTCCAGAAAAATCAACTACTTTATAACCCTTAATATTATAAATTAGTCCATATTCAAAAGAATATTCTTCATCAAGCAAATTATTTAGCAAAATACCTATATGAAATGCTGGGACAAAACCAGATGGTTGATCCAAATTACTTCCGTTAGAAATAGCTACTGATGATAAATTAAAACCGCTCTTTACTTGAAAATTTTCTTGAGAATATACATTAAACAAATTTGTTAGATAAAAAAATAATAAAAATTTAAACTTTGACTTTAAATTTATTTTCATAATTAATTTATTTCAAAATAATTTTTTTTACGCCAATAAAAATTACTGGAATAACAAATATAATCCAATATGCCCAAGTTAAAGTTCCATATCCTTCTGCTATAAGACTAATTAATCCAAATTGTTCTGCAAAAAAAATGCATATTATCATTACAAATGAACTAATTATAAATCTGTTTACCCCTGATAAAATTACTTTTTTTTCCTTAAGCCAGCTTGCAATCCTTTCATTAAATCCGTGTATTAGTCCCAATCCAGTTTCAACAAATGTTCCAAATAAAATAACTTGAAATATAATTTTAAAAGAATCTGATCCCAGTTTATTAAATAAAAAATTTATGGGAATAATTTCAGAGTTTATTTCAGGATAGTGACTCAATAAACTAAAATAGATCATAAAACCAGGAATCATTGCAAGAAAAGCAGCAATAACACCCGATACCATTGCTTCTTTTCTAGTTTTAAGATCTTTTAAACAAAATAACATAGCAGGAACAATCCCAACATTATATGCTGCATATTTAAATCCATTAATTATCCAATTTGATTTGTTATCTGAAATATTAAAGTTTGAAATAATATTTTCACTAAATATTGAGCCAATAGATATTACCAAAATTAAAAACACAAAATAAAGCGCTATTGACCAGTAAGAAAGAAATTTCATTATAACTTTAGATCCAAAGTATGAAAAAATTCCAATAACTAAAATCATTAAAAGAATACCATAAATACTTAAAATATTAAATGCTTCCTTTAAAAGATTTCCAGAAGCAGAAGCTAATACCGAAATAACAAGTACTAAACCAATTAAATAAGTGATCTCATAAAGAATCCAACTTTTTCCTAAAACTTTTTTTAAAAAAGATCTATAATCATATGCATGAAATTTTCTAGATAAATCAAATGTAAAAGAAAGAACAATACACCATATAAATAGTGATACAATCATCCCATATAATCCACTTTTTGGACCTAACAAAAGAAAAAATTCAACAAGTTCTCTCCCTGTCCCATAGCCTCCACCTATAACCAGTGATTGAAAAATTAATCCAGGTAAAATAAATTTTTTGAAAAAAATATTTCTAAACATGTAATAAATACATTACTTTAAAAATGAATAATTACTTTTACACATTCTATAATTATGATTAAAATTAAACGATTAAATTTAGATTCATCTTGGTATATAAAATTTAACCAGCTAAATTTTATTTTAGACCCTTGGTTAATTGGATCAGAAATAGATGGGTTTAAATGGTTGAATGAACAATGGCATATAAAACCCCCCGTTACCATAAAAGATATTCCTAATTATGATTCAATTATAATATCTCAAAATTATGAAGATCATTGTCATTTAGAAACCCTTAAAAAACTACCCGATGATAAATCTATATTGGCTACGGAAAAAGCATATAGTAAATTAAAAAAACAATTTCCAAATAGAGAAATAATTCATATAGATACTAAAAATAAAATTGAAAAAAATAAAATTAATTTCATTAGTATAAAACCCCCTAAAATAATGGACCCAATTTATTTTGCATTACTAATTTATGATCAAGAAAATAATGGTATATTTTATGCTCCACACGGATTCACTTTAGATGAAAATCAAAAAAAATTAGTAAATAAATTTAAGATTAAACTAATGATAACTACTTTCACAGAGTTCAAACTTCCTAAAATTATGGGAGGTTATGTTAACCCTGGGATGAGTAATGTATATGAATTATATAATCAAATATCTCCAAAGTATATTGTTAATACTCATGACGAAAAAAAAAAAGCAAAAGGTTTGGTATCTCTATTAGCTAAAATCAAATATCCTGATTTAAAATCAATTGAAAATGTTAAAGATTTTAACTTTATTAATATTGATAATTATAAGACAATAACATTAAATTAATATACAATTATTAAAATGAGATCTATTGTTATACTAAGTTTCTTTTGCTTATCATTTAAAATTAATGATGTTGTTCCAAAAGAAAATTTAGTAGGAACATGGGAAAGAGTCTGTTTAGAAAATTCTGCGTTAGGTTTTTCATTAAACCATTGTAATTATTTTGGAGATAAAATAATGACAATTAAGGAGTGGAATTATATTGAAGTGGAATATAGAAATGGTCAAAGAAGATTTATTGATTATTTATTAGAAGAAGATAAAATTAAATTTTTTTTCCCTTCAAAAGAAAGCATAGAAAGTTTTGTTTCTATTGAAAATGATACTCTAATTATTGAAACCTTTGAAGTTTATAATGAATTTATGAACAGAAAATATATTGCTGATATTCATAAAACATATTTTGTAAGAAATTAAATTATATATTTATATATCATAAAGTAATGACTTGCTGATCCACCCAAAACAAATAGATGCCAAATAGCGTGATTATATTTAATTTTTTCTAGAGAATAAAATATTGTTCCTACTGTATATAATACACCACCTAAAATCATTAATAATAATGCGTCACTATTAAAATATGTGATAAGACTATTAAAATCTACAACAATTAACCAACCCATAATTAAGTACAGTGCTAGAGAAAATTTTTCAAATTTATTTAGAAAAAAAATTTTAAAGAACATTCCAAAAATAGCAATTCCCCACACTACAAAAAATAAATAAACTCCAAGACCTTCATTTAATTTTAAAAGTAACCCAGGGGTATAAGAACCAGCTATTAAAAAATATATACTTATATGATCAGCTAATCTTAAACTATTTTTATACTTTGTATTATAATAGTAATGATATAAAGTTGAACATAAATACATAAAGGTTAATGATAAACCATAAATCAATGCACAAATAAAAAATAATTTATCAGGGTTTTTAATTGATTTTTCAAGTAAAAAATATAACCCAACAATACTTAATAATAATCCAACTCCATGGCTTATTACATTTAAATTTTCTTCTTCAATATATTCTTTTCTTATGCTCATTAATTTAAATAAATAGATCTATATTATATGAATTAATTGTATGGGTTGTATATTTATAATATGACCCAATTTATGAAATTTTTTATTAGTATTTTTCTAAATATATTATTTTATAACCATCTTCATGCACAAACTACAATTAGAGCTCGGGATATAGGAATCCCTCTTAACGGAATAACTGGTGAATTCAATTCAATAACTGATGTTGAGGGAGTGTTAGTCGGTCATGAAACCATAATAAAAGGAGATGGTAAATTAGTAATTGGTAAAGGTCCAGTAAGGACTGGTGTAACTGCAATTTTACCCCGAGGTAAAGTATTTGATCCAGTATTTTCTGGATGGTATTCCCTAAATGGAAATGGCGAAATGACAGGGACTACATGGGTAGAAGAATCAGGTTTTCTTGAAGGACCAATTTTGATAACAAATACTCATAGTGTCGGTATTGTTAGAGACGCTGTAATCGAGTGGCAATACAATAATAAACTATTCAAGACTCTTTATGATATAAAAGATTTGTTTTGGTCTCTTCCAGTTGTTGGTGAAACATATGATGGATCATTAAATGATATAAATGGTTTTCATGTAAAAAAAGAACATGCAATTAAAGCACTAGAAAACGCTCAAGGAGGAGTTATTTTAGAAGGTGGAGTTGGCGGTGGTACAGGTATGATCTGCCATGGATTTAAAGGAGGTATTGGAACTTCATCAAGAAAAATTAATTTAGATGGTAAAAATTACACTTTAGGAGTATTAGTTCAAGCTAATTATGGAAATAGAAATGATCTTATAATTTCTGGGGTACCCGTTGGAAAAGAAATACAAGACTTAAAACCTAAAATAACTTATGGAGAAAAAACAGATGGTTTAGGATCAATAATTGTAGTAGTTGCAACTGATGCTCCATTTCTTCCTAACCAATTAAAAAGAATAGTAAGAAGAGTCCCAATCGGAATTTCAAGAGTTGGTGGATATGGTTCTAATGGATCTGGAGATATATTTATTTCATTTTCTACTGCTAATAGTAAAGCTTTTGATAGGGAAAACGAAAAATCTATAACTTTCTTACCAAATGATGAAATGAATCCTTTTTTCATTGCAACTGTTCAAGCTACTGAAGAAGCCATTTTAAATGCTCTAATCTCTGCTAAAACAATGATTGGAATAAATGATAATGTTGTTTATGAGTTACCTCATGATAGACTAAAAAAAGTTTTAAAAAAATATAATAGGTTAAATGAATGAAATAATTAATAATTTTATTAACGGTAAATTTGTCTCTTCTAAAAGTGATCAAATATCAGTATGGAATCCACAAAATGGAAAAAAATTAACTGAAGTAACAAACTCTTCTTTAAAGGAATTAGATCAAGCTGTTAATGCTGCAAAAAATGCATATAAAAGTTGGTCAAAGTTTACATTAAAAGAAAGAGTAGAGTTTTTCTTTGAATTTAGAAATCAATTAAGAAATAATATTGATTCTTTATCAGATTCAATATGTCAAGAAAATGGAAAAACTTTTGAAGAAGCAAAAGCAGAAGTTTTAAAGGGAATTGAACTTACAGAGTTTGCTTGTTCAATGCCACAAATAATTCATGATGAAATACAAGAAGTTAGTAGAGGAGTAGAATGTAGATCCTCACATGTTCCTGTTGGAATTGTATCATCAATCACTCCATTTAATTTCCCAATTATGGTTCCTATGTGGACAATACCTAATGCTTTAGTTCTTGGAAATTGTATGATACTAAAACCTTCAGAGCAAACACCAGTAGGTGCTTCTAAAATTGCTGAATTGTTAAAAATCTCAGGATTACCCGATGGAGTTTTTAATGTGATTAATGGTAATAAAAAAGTTGTAGAAGGAATCTGTAATCATAAAGATATATCAGCAATTTCTTTTGTTGGCTCCACAAAAATTGCAAAAAATATTTATAAGAAGTCTACCGCTAGCCTTAAACGATGTCTTGCACTTGGAGGAGCCAAAAATCATTTAATTGTTTTGCCTGATGCTAATAGTGAAATGGCTTCCAATGATATAGTAGCTTCAATGTCTGGTTGTGCTGGTCAAAGATGTATGGCAGCTTCTGCAATGATAGGTGTAGGAAAAATACAAGAAACTATTGATAAAATAAAAAACAAAGCAAAAAATGTAATTCCTGGTAAAAATTTAGGTTCTGTTATTTCAAAAGAAGCAAAAGAAAGAATTGAAAAATATATAGATGAAGCTGAAAAAGAAGGAGCTAAAATAATTTTAGATGGAAGAAGTGCTAAAGTCATAGGTAAAGAAAATGGTTACTATGTTGGTCCTACTATAATAGATTATGTAACCCCAGAAATGAAAATAGCTAAGGAAGAAGTATTCGGTCCTGTTCTAGCAATCATGCGAACTGAAGAAATTGATAATGCAATTAAAATTGAAAATAATTCTAATTATGGAAATGCTTCTTCAGTATATACTCAAGATGGAAAGTTAGCAAATTATATAACAGAAAAAGTTAGTGCCGGTATGGTGGGAGTAAATATTGGAGTTCCGGTACCAAGAGAACCATTTTCATTTGGAGGATGGAATGAATCAAGATTTGGAGTTGGAGATATAACCGGAAAAAGTTCAATTAATTTTTGGACTAGATTAAAAAAGAGAACATCAAAATGGAATGCTAGTGCAAAAAAAAATTGGATGAGTTAATATATGAAACATAACAAATATTCACTTTTACACAAAGCATCTAATGAGCTAAATGAATATCAATCTATTTCTGCTAAAAAAGCAGGGTGGAATCTTTTGAATTTTAATTCTAGAATTTTAAAAAAAGGTGAAGAATGGAGAAATAATACTGGCAATTATGAATATGGAATAATTTTGATGTCAGGAAATTATTCTGTAAAATCAGATAAAGGAAATTGGAAAACTTTTAATGGCAGAAAAAGTGTTTTCCATGGAATAGCTCATACTTTATATCTTCCTAGAAATACAGAATTTAAATTAAAAGCCGAAAGTGAGATATTAGATATTGCTTTTGGTTATTGTTTAGCAGATCAAGATTTTCCAGCTAAATTTAAAAACCCAAATGAAGTTGATATAGAAATAAGAGGAGGTGATAATGCAACTCGTCAAATTAATTCTCTTATAGAGCCTGGGTTTGGTTGTAATAAATTAGTATCTGTAGAAGTATATACTCCATCGGGAAATTGGAGCTCATTCCCTGCACATAAACATGATAAAAGAATATTAGATAAAAATAACAATCTTTTAGAAGCTCAACTTGAAGAAATATATTTCTATAAAATTGAAAAAAAACAGGGATTTGCTATACAACAAGTTTATACCTATGACAAAAGTCTAAATGAAGTAATTGTTACTAGAAATAATGATGTAGTGACTGTTCCAAAAGGATACCATCCAGTTGTAGCAGGTCATGGATATAATATATATTATTTAAACTTTTTAGCAGGATCTGATCAATCTCTTGCAAATTCTGATGATCCGGATCATAAATGGATCTACCAATCTTGGAAAGGAAAAGACCCAAGAGTTCCACTTGTAAAAGCACAAAAGAATGAAAAGAAATAAAAAAATTGATTTAATAACAATTGGTAGATCATCAATAGACTTATATTCTCAAAATATAGGATCAAAATTTGAAAATATAAAAGGTTTTGATGCTTTCGTTGGTGGTTCACCACTAAATATTGCTGTAGGGTGTTCAAGGTTAGGTTTAGATACTGAAATTTTAACTGCAGTTGGAAATGATAAAGTTGGGGATTTTATTTTAAACTTTTTAAAAAAAGAAAATATCAATATCAAAAATATACCTAAAATTAATGGCTCTAGAACTAGTGCTGTTTTATTAGGCATTGAACCTCCAAATAATTTTCCTCTGGTTTTTTACAGAGATAATGCTGCAGATAGCATGATTAATATCAATCATGTAAATCGCTTTCAAATAGAAAGATGTAAAATATTAGTAATTTCAGGTACCGCTTTGAATAAAGAGCCCAGCAGAAGTGCTGTTATTCATGCAATCAAAATTGCTAATAAAAATAATATACCAATAATTCATGATTTAGATTTCAGATTAGATCAATGGAAAAACATATCTTCTTTTGGAGAATTGACTAAATCCATTTTGCCATTGGTTAATGTAATTATTGGAACGGAAGAAGAAATTCTTGCAACAAATATTAAATCAAAAAATGAGGTTAAAATTAACAATCAACAAATTTCATCTCCAAAAATCAAAGGGGATCTATTAAAAGAAATTAAAAATATTCTAAGTTTTGGAATAGATACATTAATAGTAAAAAAAGGAGCAAAAGGTGTAGAAATTTATAATTCTAGTGGTCAATCTCACAAAGTTGAAGGTTTTCCGATTGAAGTATTAAATGTATTAGGTGCAGGTGATGCGTTTGCAAGTGGTTTTATTTACGGATACTTAAAGGGTTGGGACTTAAAAAAATCTTGTAAAATGGGTAATGCTTGTGGAGCGTTAGTTGTTTTGCAACCTGGTTGTGCTAACTTTATGCCAACTCTAAATGAAGCATTAGAATTTATCAATAAACATGGGGGTTTTTAAAATGAATAAAATAAAATTAACTGTAGCTCAAGCAATTATAAAGTATATTAATAATCAATATATTAAAACAGATGGGATTGAAAAGAAATTTTTTGAGGGATGTTTTGGTATATTAGGTCATGGAAATGTTGGGGGTATTGGTCAGGCTATTCAAGAACAAAAAGAACTAAAATATTATCAGTGCAGAAATGAACAATCTATGGTTCACTCAGCAGCTGCATATGCTAAAATAAAAAATAGAAAAAATGCGCTTGTTTGCACTACATCTATTGGACCTGGAAGCACTAATATGATTACAGCTGCAGCAGGAGCAACAATAAATAGACTTCCAGTATTGCTTCTTGCAGGCGATATTTTTGCTAAAAGAAATGTTTCTCCAGCACTTCAACAATTAGAATCAAATTTTTCTCAAGATATTTCAGTAAACGATTGTTTTAAACCTATATCAAAATACTGGGATAGAATAAATAGACCCGAACAATTACAATCTAGTTTACCAGAAGTAATGAGGGTATTATTATCTCCTGCAGAAACCGGAACAGTTACACTTTCTTTGCCTCAAGATGTTCAAAGCGAATCTTTTGAATTTCCAATTGATTTATTTAAAAAAAAAGTATGGTCAATTCAAAGATTAAGACCAGATAAAAAAAATATAGATAAGGCGATTAAGTGGATAATGAAAAGCAAAAAGCCATTAATAATAGCAGGAGGAGGAGTTCACTATAGTGAAGCTACGGAAGAACTTCTTGAATTTATAAATAAAACTGATATTCCATTAGCTGAAACTTTTGCAGGTAAAGGAGCTATAAGATACGATGATTCACATCAATTAGGCGCAATTGGAGCAACAGGTACAAAAGGAGCGGTGAAAATATCAAAAGAATCTGATCTAATTATAGGAATAGGTACTAGATATAGTGATTTTACAACATCATCAAAAACCGCATTTCAAAATAAAAATGTAAAGTTTATTAATATCAATATTAATGAATTTGATGCCTCAAAAAATGGAGCTCTAATGGTTCAAGGAGATGCTAAGGAAGTACTAAAAGAACTAAATATTTTACTTAAAAATTTTAAAGTGAATAAGAGTTACTCAAATGAAATTAAAAAATTAAATCTAGAATGGGATAGTATAGTTTCAAATGTATACAATTATAGAAACCCTAAAATTTTAAGTCAGGGTGAAATCATTGGTGCTGTAAATAATACAATAAATAAAAAAGATATAGTTGTATGTGCAGCTGGAAGCCTCCCTGGAGATTTACATAAACTATGGAGAACAAAAGATCCAAAAGGATTCCATTTAGAATATGGATATTCATGTATGGGATATGAAATTGCAGGTGGACTTGGAATAAAAATGGCATGTCCAAATAGAGAGGTTTATGTTATGGTTGGTGATGCTAGCTACCTCATGCTTTCTCAAGAGATAATTACATCAATTCAGGAAAAACTTAAACTAAATATTGTTTTAATTGATAATCACGGATATAAAAGTATAGGTTCTTTATCTCGTTCATTAGGCAGTAAAGGGTTTGGAACTAGATTTTCTTTTAGAAATAAAAAAGAAAATAATGATTTCGGAGACAATGATTTTCAAGAAAAAGAAATAAAAGTTAATCTTGCTGAAAATGCAAGATCACTTGGTGCACATGTTATAAAATGTGAAAACTATAAGGATCTTGAAAATGCTTTAAAAAAAGCTAAAGACATTGATAAAACTACTCTTATTTATGTTCAATGTGATAGGTTCCACGAAGTTCAAGGTTACTCATGGTGGGAGGTCCCTGTAGCTGAAATATCTAAAATGGATTCTGTAAATGAAGCATATAAAGAATATATAGATCATAAAAAAAATCAAAGATTTTACAATTAAATTATGATAAAAATTGCTAATGCACCTTGTTCTTGGGGTATTTTAGAATTTGATATAAAAAATAATTCTAACTATAAGAAAGTATTAGATGAGATTAAAGAATGTAATTATTCAGGTACAGAACTAGGTGATTATGGATTTCTACCAACTAACCCTAAAGTTTTAGGAAAAGAATTAGAAAAAAGGAAACTCAGCTTAGTTGGAGCCTTTATACCAGTAGCTCTATATAATAAGGAAAATCACAAAAAAGGAATTGAAAAAGCATTATTAATAGCGGATTTAATGAAGAAAGCAGGATTTGATGATTCATTAATAATTCTATCTGATGATAATTGTAAAGTAAAAGAAAGGACTTGTAATACTGCTAGAATAAAAAAAAGTATGAATTTATCAAAAAAACAAAGATTAATTTTTGCACAAGGTGCTAATAAGATTGCTGAAGAAGTTCTTTCAAAATCAAATTTAAAAACTGTCTTTCATCATCATTGCGGTGGTTATATTGAAACACCAGACGAAATTGATTATTTTATGAAAAATACTGATGAAAATTTAATTGGATTATGTTTAGATACAGGCCATTCATTTTTAGGAGGAGGTAATCCAGTTAATATTATAAAAAAATATAAAAAAAGAATATGGCATGTCCATTTTAAAGATTGTAATGAAAAAGTAAAAGAAATAGGGATAAAAAAAAATTGGGATTATTTTCAGTTTATTAAAAATAAAATTTTTTGTGAATTAAGTAAAGGAAATATTGATTTTGAAGAAGTTAAAAACGAATTAATAAAAATAAATTATAAGGGATGGATTGTTGTTGAACAAGATATAATCCATGGAATGGGAGACCCAAAAAAATATGCTATTAAAAATAGAAAATATTTAAAATCTATCAATCTATAAAATATGAATAAAAAAAAAATATCTATTGGGGTAATAGGAATTGGAAGAATTGGGAAAATACATCTAAAAAATTTATTTAATCATTTTAAATCTATAAAAATTGGAGCTATTTCAGATACTAATGAAAAATTAAAAAAATTATGTAAAACATATAATATAGGAAAATTCTACAAATCATATCAAGATTTGATAAAAGATAAATCTATAGATGCAGTTTTAATTTGTTCTCCAACAAGTTTTCATTCAAAACAAATCATATTTGCTGCAAAACATAAAAAAGATATATTTTGTGAAAAACCTGTTGATTTATCTTTAGAAAAAACAATAGAAGTATTAAATATTATCAATAAAACTAAAATAAAATTCATGATAGGGTTTAATAGGAGATTTGATCCAGATTTCATTAAAGTAAAAAAAATGGTTGATAAGGGAAAAATCGGGAAAGTTCAAACAATAAAAATCACAAGCAGAGACCCTAGTCCGCCATCAATTAATTATATAAAAAATTCTGGAGGATTATTTGTTGATATGACAATACATGATTTTGATATGGCTTGTAACATAGCAAATTCTGAAGTAAATGAAGTCTTTACTTCTGTAAACACAATAAACAAAAAAATAAAAGAGGCTGGAGATATAGATACTGCACTAACCACACTAAAATTTGAAAATAATATAATTTGTTCTATTGATAATAGTAGAAAATCAGTATATGGTTATGATCAAAGAATTGAAATTTTTGGATCCAAAGGAATGTGTGGAATTGATAAAAAGAATAATACAAATACTTTTCTAATTAATGATAAAAAAATAAAAAAATCATTTCCAAAAGATTTTTTTATTGCAAGATATAAACATGCTTATATTAATGAAATGAAGGAATTTGTAGACTGTTTAATCAATAATAAAAAGCCTTCAATAGGGATAGAAGATGCTGTTAGCTCAATTCGGATAGCAATAGCAGCAAAACTTTCTTATAAAAAAAATAAAAAAGTAGAATTAAAAACTCTTTACTAAAAATGTTGACATTTATAACCTTTATATTTTTCACTCTTTTCGTAGCAATATATACATGGTACAAACTGAAAAAAGAAAATTTATCATCCAAAGATGGGTATTTTTTGGGAGGCAGAAGTTTAACAGGAGTAGTAATTGCAGGTTCTATGTTACTAACAAATATTTCAACTGAACATCTAATAGGGATGAATGGTTCATCCTATAAAAATGGTTTTATAATTATTGCTTGGGAAGTTACTTCTTCTTTGGCATTAATTTTTGCTGCACTATATTTTGTTCCTAAATATTTAAAAATGGGCCTTATTACAATTCCACAATTTTTAGAATCTAGATTTGATAATACGACAAGAACAATAGTAGCATTATTTTTAATTGTATCTTTTGTAATTACTCTTCTACCTATAGTTTTATATACTGGAGCTATTAATATAGAAAGTATTTTTAATATTTCAGAAACTTTTAATATTTCTAAATCTCAGGGGTTATGGATAACTGCAATTGCTATTGGAAGTTTGGGTGCTATTTATGCTTTTTTCGGAGGATTAAAAGCTGTAGCAATTTCTGATACAATTAACGGCTATGGTTTATTAATTGGTGGCACTGCAATCCCTTTAATTGCATTAGTAAGTATTGGAGATGGAAACGCAATAGAAGGATTAATGAAGGTATATAATAATGACCCTGAAAAATTTAATGTAATCGGAACACGGGATTCTGTAATGCCATTTGAAGTTTTATTTACTGGTTTAATAATTAATCAAATATATTTTTGGTGTATGAATCAAACAATCATTCAAAGAGCTTTAGGAGCAAAAAGCTTAATAGAAGCCCAAAAAGGTTTATTGTTTACTGGTATTCTAAAAATTATAATTCCATTCATAATTGTTTTACCAGGAGTTATAGGATACTACTACTTTGGAGATTCATTATATGAAAATCAAGATATGATTTATCCAGAGCTAATTAAAAAAGTTCTTCCTTTAGGCCTAGTCGGTTTATTTGCAGCAGTAATTATGGGAGCTGTATTAAGTACATTTAATAGCGTACTTAATAGTGCAGCTACAATTTTTAGTATAGATTTTTACAAAAAACATATTGATAAAAATATAAGTGAAAATAAATTGGTAAAAGTTGGGAAATTAACAACTTTAATTTTAGCAATTTTTGCAATTATTGTTGCTCCTATTATGGCTAATGCTCCAGATGGGCTGTATCAATTATTACAGAAATTGAATGGTATATTTTTTATTCCTATAGCATCAATTATGATAGCAGGATTTTTTACAAAAAGTATTTCTGCCATTGCTGCAAAAATATCTTTATTTGTTGGATTACTTTTTTATATAAATGTGACTTTTATTTTTGAATCAGACATTCATTTTGTTCATGTTTGGGGAATTGAATTTATATTGAATATGGTTACTATGTTTGTTTTTTCTTATATTTTTCCACACAAAAAAAAGGAAGAAAGAAAAAGTGAAAATCATATAGAATTAATTGAATGGAAGTATGCAAAAGGAATCTCATTTATTATAGCATTTATTACTATATCCATTTATATTCTACTTAGCTAATTGAATTATTTACTTAGAAGTACAATTGCTTATTTTCTCTAAATGATTCAGTTGCTTTTTCAGCAATTAAAGTAGCCTGTATACCATCTTCTATAGTAATCTCTGGTTTTCTTGATTGAACAATACAATTAATAAACTCTTGGATTTCATTTATAAAGGCTTGTTTGAATCTTTCTTGAAAAGACTGAAAACATTCTTTTGCTATTTCTTTATTGTCAAGAATTTGTACTAAACTTTTTTGTGGTGCAGAAGCAATCTTAATGGTTGCTTTTGTACCGATTACTTCTGTTTCGACATTGTATCCATGAGAAGCAGTCCTTCCTGCAAGAAAAAAAGCCATAGAACCATTTTTGAATTGCATTAGTGATGTCACATTATCACCATCTTTATATTTACTAAATTCAGGATAAGAATAACAACCCCCTGCAGAAAATATAGTTTTTGGTTCACTCTTTAAAAACCACCTAGACAAATCAATATCATGGATTGCCATATCTAAAAACTGACCTCCACTGTATTTAGCATATTTTATTGAATTTGAAATTTGAGATTCTGGATCAACCGAATATCCTCTAAAAAGTATTGGTTTGCCAATAACTCCTTTATCAATATTTTCTTTTATATAAATATATGAAGGATCGTATCTTCTCATAAATCCTAACATAAAAATTAGATTTTTTTTAAGATCTACAAGCTTTTTAATTCCTAAACATTCATTAAGATTTATTCCCAAAGGCTTTTCACAAAAAACATGAAGTCCTTTGTTTAAAGCAATGGTTGAATGCTTATAATGTTGATTTGAAGAAGAAACTATAATTATTGCATCAAGTTTAGCTTGATCTATCATTTTTTCATAATTATCATAGCAATTGATATCATTAATTTTGTTTTTAATTTTATTTAATTCTTCATTATTTAAACTACATGCAGCAACTAATTTGGCTCCTGTAATATTATTTAAAATATTATTAGCATGAATATAACCTAATCTTCCTAAGCCAACTATACCTAATCTAATGTCTTTCATACATTTAATATAATAAAAAAATAAATTGAATTCGTTTTTTTAAATTATCTTAAGCAACTACATTTAGTATTATAATTTAATTAAATTGAGTTATCTATAATTAGAATTAAATGAATAAGTATTCAAAGCAATTTAACCTAGATCACACAATATTTGCTTGGTCAAATCAAAAAGGTCTAGATCCTATACATGTAGAAAAAGCAAAAGGAGTTTATTTATATGATGATAAAGGAAAAAAATATATAGATTTTTCATCGCAACTTATGAATGTAAATGTTGGACACGGAAGACAAGAAGTTACTGAAGCTGTTAAAAAGCAAATGGAAAAATTAAGTTATGTAAGTCCTCCATTCACAACCGATTCTAGGGGGATTTTAGGAAAAAAAATAGCAGACATAACTCCAGAAAATTTAAACAAAACATTCTTTACTTTAGGTGGCGCTGAGTCAAACGAAAATGCAATTATTCTTGCTAGGTTACATACAAACAAACATAAAATTATTACACACTATAGATCTTATCATGGAGCAACAATTGGAGCAGTAAGTGCAGGAGGAGATCCAAGAAAAAATGAAATTGATAATCAACAAGTTCCAAACTGCATTCATGTTGAAAATCCATATTATTATAGATGTCCATGGTATTCATCCTCATTTGAAGAATGTGGAGAAAGGGCAATAAAAAATTTAGAAAATTCTATAAATTATGAAGGTTCAAAAAACATTGCTGCAATAATGATGGAAGGGGAATCTGGATCATCAGGATGTATAAAATACCCTCCAAACTATCTAAAAAAAGTTTCTAAATTATGTAAAAAATATAATATCCTTTTAATAATCGATGAGGTCATGAGTGGTTTTTGTAGAACAGGAAAATGGTTTGGATTCAATCATCATGATATAAAACCCGATATTGTAACTATAGCAAAAGGAATTACATCTGGATATATTCCATTAGGTGGTGTAATTGTATCAAATGAAATTATAGATACTTTTAATAATAAATTTCTTCCTTTAGGACTTACATATTCTGCTCATTCTGTTGCATGTGCCGCTGCAAACTCAGTTTTAGATATTTGTGATAAAGAAAATTTAAATGAAAACGCTACAAATATTGGTTCATATACAGATCAATTAATGAAAAAACTTATTAACAAACATCCATCCATTGGTGATTGGAGAAATACTGGGATGTTGGGATGTATAGAATTAGTAAAAAACAGAAAAACCAAAGAGCCCCTAGCTCCATTTAATGCTAGCGCATCTGAAATGAAACAAATGAATCAAGTCACTTCTAAACTGAGAGAACTTGGGATGTTTACCTACTGCAAATGGAATTTTATATTTGTAGCACCTCCTTTGATTGCTACAAAAGAAGAAATAGATGAAGGAATTGATATTATTTCAAAAGCTTTATCTATTGCAGATGAATTTTATCATTGATTCATTATGATAATTAAACTTTTTATTTTAGTTCTATATTTTGGAGTTTTATTTTTTATAGGTTGGTGGTCTTCAAAAAAAATCAAGGACATTAAGGATTATTATGTTGGCGGAAAAAAACTTGGATACTGGGTAGTAGCATTTTCAACTAGAGCAACTGGCGAATCAGCTTGGTTATTATTAGGATTGACTGGATTAGGAGCAATTGTTGGAATTAGTGCTTTTTGGGTTGTTATAGGTGAAGTAATTGGTGTTTCTTTAGCATGGATTTTTATGGCAAAAAAATTCAAAAGAATTACTGATAAATTTAATTCAATCACAATACCTGATTATTTAGTTAGTAGATTCAATTCAAAAACAAATAATCTCAGAATACTGTCGTCTATATTTTTATCATTTTTTATTATAATCTATGTTAGTGCTCAAATTGATGCTACTGGATCTGCATTTGAAGCATTTTTAAATTGGAACTATTTTGTTGGAGCAATAGTAGGATATGGGATTGTTCTACTTTATATAGTTTTTGGAGGATTTGTAGCAGTAGCATGGTCTGATTTAATTCAAGGATCATTAATGTTTCTAGCACTTTTAATTTTACCAATTATTGGATATATATCTTACAGTAATAACATTCCACTTTTTGAAAGTATTAAAAAAATAGATCCTGGATTGATTTCGATTTGGGGACCTGGTGGTTTTAATTCTATTAATATAGCAACAATCATTGGATATCTATGTATTGGATTAGCTTTCTTAGGATCTCCTCAGATTTTTGTCAGATTTATGTCTATAAAAAGTGAAGAAGAAATTGATAAAGGAAAATGGGTTGCTATTTTATTTACATTAATTACTGATTCTTCAGCTGTAATGATTGGAATATTAGCTCGATCTTTATTTACAGATCTCGGTTCAGATGTAGAGAGTATACTAGGTAATAATGGACAAAATTCTTTAATACTTATGGTAGAGTATTTATTGCCACTTACTTTTGTTGGTATTTATATGGCTGTAGTCTTAGCCGCAATAATGTCAACTGTAGACTCCTTATTAGTATTAGCATCTAGTACAATTGTCAGAGACATTTATCAAAAAATAATTAATCCAAAAACACATGTTAAAGATTTGATAGGAATTTCAAGATTAACTACTTTCATTATGGCTTCTATAGCATTAGCTGTTGCTATTATTGTAGCAATATCAACCCCTGAAAGAACTATTTTTTGGTTTGTTCTTGTTGGATTTCATGGAATTGCAGCAAGTTTTTGTCCTACAATAATTCTTTCGCTCTTTTGGAAAGGTTTTACTGAAAAAGGAGCTATTTCATCTATGATTGTAGGATTTTTAGCTGTACTTTTTTTTAAGTTCGTAATGCCAAAAGTTGAATATATTGGAATTTATTTCGACAAAATTGCTGAGTTGGCTCCTGCCCTTCTTCTAGGTTTATTAACTGGATATATAGTTTCAAAAATTTATCCAAATAAGGAATTGGAAGATGAATTTAAAAAAATAAGTAAATAAATATTATATTTAGAATAGTTTAACCCTAATGAAAAAATTTAATAGAAGACAATTTATAGGATCAATTCCAGCCTTAGCGATGGTATCTTGTTATACTAGTCAGAAACCAGATATCATATTACATAATGCCAATATTATAACTGTTAACCCACTCCAACCAAAAGCTGAAGCAATAGCTATATCTGGAGACAAAATAGTTGCTATTGGAAATAATGATGAAATACTTAATCTTGCATCAGGTATTACAAAAAAAATTGATATTGATAACAAAACTATTACTCCAGGCTTTATTGATGCCCATTCTCACCCAGCATCATCTGGAAGATCTCACCTTAGAAAGGTTGACTGTGATTTAAGATCAATTGAAGAAATTAAAAATGCTATATATGAGAGAACAAAAATCACTCCTATAGGAAATTGGATTTCTGGCTTTAAATATGATGATACTAAAACACGAGAAAAAAGATTTATAAATAATAAAGATCTAGATGAAGTGTCTCCAGAACACCCTGTGATAATTACTCATAGAGGTGGGCATACTGCTTATGTGAATTCTTTAGCGTTATCACTTGCGAAAATTGATAAGAATACCTCCAATCCAGAAGGAGGTCAAATCGGTCGATATAATGAAACAGGTGAGTTAAATGGCAGATTATTAGAAAGCGCTACATATCCAGTGGATAGACTTGTCCCAAATGAGTTTACAAGAGAAGACTATCAAGAAGGAGCTAAACTTATATCTGAAATGATGTCAAAATCAGGAATAACATCTGTAACTGATGCTGGAACAGGAGTAAAAACATTACAAAGTTACCAAGATGCGTATGATAATGGTGAATTAAAAACCAGAATTTATTGTATGATAAGGGGATATGCTTTTGATGAAATAAATTCATCTGGGAAAAAAACAGGTCATGGAAATAATTGGGTTAGAATAGGTGCATTAAAGTTAGTTTGTGATGGATCTATTTCAGAAAGAACAGCTAGATTATCTGAGCCATATATAGGTAGGCCAAATGATTATGGTATTATAGTTAATGATGAAGATCAACTATATGAACAAGCTATAAATGCTCATTTACAAGATTGGCAAATTGGAATTCATGCAAATGGTGATGTTGGTATTGATATTTCCCTTCGTGTATTTGAAAGGTTACAAAAAGAAAAATACAGAAAAGATGCAAGATTCAGGCTAGAACACTGTACAATAATTAATAATAATTTAGTTCAGAGAATTAAAGCTTTAAATGCAATTCCTAATCCCTTTTCAACATATGTTTATTTTCATGGAGAAAAAATGAAAGAATATGGTAAAAAAAGATTGGAAAACATGTTTGCGCTTAGAAGTTTTCTTGATGCTGGAATAAATGTAACCCAAACATCAGATTATCCTCCTGGCCCATATGAGCCAATGATGGCTATTCAATCAAGTGTTACTCGTACTGATTATAATGGTGAAGTTTGGGGACCTAATCAAAAGATTAGTGTTGAGGAAGCAATTAAAGTAGGAACTATTAATGGTGCCTATGCTTCATATGAAGAAGATATAAAAGGTTCACTAGAAATTGGTAAACTTGCTGATTTAGTTATTTTAGAAAAAGATCCAAGAAAAATAGATCCATTGTCAATTATAGATATACCAATACAAAGAACAATGGTAGGCGGAAACTGGTCATATGAATCTTAATATGAATTTTTTAAAATATATTTTATTTTATTTTATTATTCTTTCTGTAAAAGTAATAGGTCAAGATAATTCTTTGAATACAAATAGCCTTGAATGGAGAAATATTGGTCCAGCAAATATGATGGGAAGGATTGCTGCAATTGATGCAAGCAATACCGATTATCGAAAAGTATTAATTGCTTCTGCATCAGGAGGTGTATTTAAATCTAATAATGCTGGAGTTACATGGGAGAGTATATTTGATTTTTATGGGGCAGGTTCAATAGGATCAGTCAAATTTGATCAACAAAATCTCAATACTATATGGGTAGGCACAGGAGAATCAGCAAATAGAAATTCTAGTGCATGGGGAGATGGAATATATAAATCAACAGATGGTGGAAAATCATTTAAAAATATGGGCCTCAAATCAACACATCAAATTGCGGAAATAGCTATTCATCCTAAGAATTCAAATATAGTTTATGCAGCAGCTGTTGGACATTTATGGGGATATTCCGGAGATAGAGGATTATTTAAAACCGAAGATGGAGGAAAGTCATGGACAAAAGTATTAGGAGGTTTGCCCAATGATAAAAAAACTGGATGTACTGAAATAGTTTTTCATCCAAAAAATCCAGATATCATGTATGCAGGATTTTATCATAGATTAAGACAACCCGCTAGTTTTGTTAGCGGAGGAGAACAAGGCGGATTATTCAAATCAGTAGATGGAGGTAAAACCTGGAAAAAAATAATCAAAGGACTAGCGAAAGGTAAAAGTGGAATGATAGATGTATCTATACATCAAAATAACCCTAAAATTATTGCAATGGCATATGAAGCAGATGAAAATTTACCTGAAAGCGAACCTGGAACAGGTGTATATATATCATATGATGAAGGAGAATCCTGGAATTTTCTTCTTAAACATGCAGTTAGACCTTTTTATCATGGACAAATAGAGATTGATCCAATCAATCCTGATAACATCTATGTAGTATCAAGAGGTTTTATGATTTCAAATGATGGAGGTAAAACTTTTTCACAAAGAAGATGGAGAACTGATGGAGGGGACGATCATGATATGTGGATAGCTCCATACGACAATAAAATTATGTATTTAGCTACAGATCAAGGCTCAAGGTTATCTATAGATGGTGGCAAAACCTGGTTGTCACATAATAATATGGCTATTGGTCAATACTATGCTATCGGAGTAGATATGAGAGACCCGTATTATGTTGGAGGAGGTCTACAAGACAATGGACTATGGATGACTCCGAGTAATAGTAGAGAATATAGAGGAATATTAAATATGCATAGTACATGGATTGCAGAAGGGGATGGATTCCATACTCAAATTGACCCTGAGGATTGGAGAACAGTATATACTGTTAATCATGTTGGATTTGTTGCTAGACAAAATATTGAAACTAGGGAATATACTTTTATTACTCCAACACCTGAGACAATTATAAACTTTAATGACTTTGTTAATTATAATTATGATGAAACAAGAAATAAATATACAATTGATCCAGGCGAACACTGGTTCTTTAGAGAAAGACCTGATAGACCTTTACTTCCCCCTCAATTTAGATTTAATTGGAGTAGTCCATTTATAATTTCTTCTCATAATTCAAAAAAAGTTTTATTTGGTTCAAATCATCTTTTTCAATCACATGATAGAGGTGATAGCTGGAAAATAATTAGCCCTGATCTTACAACAAACGATAAAGAACTTAGAAATACTTCTGATGGAGGTGGGCTTACAAATAGTAACACAGGTGGAGAAAATCATTTTACAATTATAACAATAAGTGACACCCCTCTTGATACTAATCTAATTTGGATTGGTACTGATGACGGAAATATTCAAATAACTAGAGATAATGGAATTAATTGGGAAAATGTTAGAAAAAATATTAAAGGAGTTCCAAATAAAACATGGGTTAGTAGAGTCGAAGCATCAAAACATAAAAAAGGAAGAGCTTATGTTTCATTTGACAACCACCGATTTGATGATAATAAGCCTTATGTTTTTATGACTGATGATTATGGAAAATCTTGGACTAATATTAGTGCTAACTTACCATTAGATTATTCAGTTTATGTTATTAAAGAAGATTATATTGATGAAAATTTACTTTTTGTTGGAACTGAAAAGTCAGTATATTTTACGATAAATAAAGGAATAAATTGGGAAATGTTGGGTGATAAACTTCCAAGTGTAGCAATCCATGACCTAGTTATTCATCCAAGGGATGGAGACTTAATTGCTGGAACACATGGAAGAAGTATATGGATATTAGATGACATTTCTCCACTTAGGAAATTAGATAGAAAATCAAACAATCTTACTCCAACAAGAAAAGTTACCAAATGGATAAAAATAAATACAGGAAGAAAGCAACCTTTCTTTGAATTTAGAGGTAAAAACCCACCAGATGGAGCAATTATAAATTTTTATAGTAATAAAAATTATAATGGAAAATTGACAGTAACCAATATGTCAGGGTTGAATATTTATTCAAAATCAATTTCATTAAATAAAGGAATTAATAGATTTATTTGGCCCTTAGAGCTTGAAAGAAATAAAGAGGAATTAGATAGTTACAAACAAAAATTTATTGACTTAGTTAATTATTTTAAAAGTAATGTTTCAAATAAGAAAATTCTAATGTCATTAGATTTCAATAAAACAAAATCTTTTAATGAAATAAACAAATTGAGAAAAGTTCTTCTTGATAATTATGGTATGTATGCTGAAGGAAAAAAAATATTCGGTGATAAAATTTATAAAAAATTTGATGCATCACCAGGAAATTATAAGGTTTATATAGAATTAGATAATGGAGAAGTATACTCAAATACAATTGATGTTAGAGATGATCCTATTAAATCTAATTAATATCTCCTTTTGAAAGTCTTAGTAAAAAATCAGCAGTAGCTTTATTTACATTCATTTGATTTTCAAACAGCATAAAATGATGAGTATCATCAACTATAACCATTGTTTCAATGTAAACTTTTTTATTTCTTAATCTTTGCACAAGATCTGTACTCTGTCTGAAATCCACATTTCTATCGTCATCCGCATGAATTATTAAAACAGGAGATTCCCATGTATCAACATCAGCAACTGGAGACGATTCCCATGCCGTAGTTCTACCAAGGTTATAATCAGAGGGTTTTTCATAATAATTAGAATTTAGGTAACTATATCTTGTCCAATCATGTACACCATGTATATCAACCCCTCCTGAAAATAATTCCGAATCCCTTCCTAAAGCCATCGCTGTTAAAAAGCCTCCATAACTACCCCCATAAACATAAATCCTTTTTGGATCTATATTTTTTTGAGACTTTAACCATAAACCAGAAGCTTTAATATCTTGATATTCAGAAGCTCCTTTAGCCCTTCCATCAATTGGATTATGAAATTCATATCCATATCCAATTCCTAATCTGAAATTTACTGAAATCACTACAAACCCTTGATTTGCTAAGTATTGATTTAAGGCATAAGCATTAGAATAATAGGATGAATAATGCCATCCTAATAACATTTGTCTTGGAGGACCTCCATGAATATAAATAACAGCAGGTTTATTTTTTTTACCATCATTTTTTTCAAATTTCGTTGCATGAATTTGAATACCATCAAGAGAATTAAATTTTATTTGGGTAGGAACAACCATTTTTTTTGATGGAAAATCATTAGGAATCCTATCTTGTGACAATATTTTTTTTGAACTTTTTTCTAAATTAATTATAGTTGGGAGAGGAGGCCTTGAGGAAGTAGCACTTATATATGCAATATTTTTTAAATCTCCTGTAACTAGTGGCGTCCACTCCAATCCTTTTCCATTTGTTAATACCTCCATATCAGACTTATCTACTGAAACTTTAACTATATGCCTTCTATCAATATCATATTTATCATCACCAGTGTTGGCAGTAAAAACAAGTGATTTTTTGTCTGGTGAGAGTTTTATATATTCACACATAAATTCACCGGGTGTAAGTAGTAACTCTTCCCCGCCATCTTCTGAAATAGAATAAAGATGAGGCCAGCCATCATGATAAGAAAGAAAGACAATTCTATTTTTTGCCCAATGTAAATTTGTTCCTCCATGAGTTCTTGGAAGTGATCCTCTGAGAGTTTTAGGTGGTTCCCATAAAACTTTAGATTTTGAAGAGTTTAAGTTAGTCTTAACAATTTTCCATGGAATATGCCTTGCACCAAGAAATGAATCAGGCTTTCCAGCTGCTCCAGGTCGTCTAATAAAAACAACTTCAGTGCCATCAGGAGACCATCTTGGAGACGAATCTCTATCAAATGATGGGTCAAGCCATTTAATTGGAATATCTTTATTTTGAAAAATCCCTATAAATGACCTATCAGTCCTATATGATACAAATGCAACTTTTGTTCCATCAGGAGACCAAATATGAGATCCATTTCTACCTCTTGAATGAAAAAGTTTTTTTGGTTCTCCCTCACCATTAATAGATGATACCCATAATTGTCCATTTTTAATGTAAGCAACTTTATCATTATTAGGAGAAATCACTGGATTAATTCCTTCGTCAATTAAAATTGGATTTCCACCTGAAAAAGGGAAACTCCAAATTTGTACTTTAGGTGGTAATGGATTAAAAGTTGGATTTACAGGTAACTCATCATCCCAATTAGATCCAAAATCACCTCCTCTAACATAAACAACCCAATTTCCATCTGATGAAACAGATAGACTAGATATTTCTTGTCCATCATCAGACATATATGAAGTTAGTCGCCTAGGTATAAAATCATTTCCTTCTGCTACATAAATATTTCTTTTGCCCTGTTCATCAAATGCCCAAGCAATTTTGGAGGATTTAGAAGATCCAGTTAATTCATTAGGAAATGGATAAGATTTTATTTGATCTAAAGTGAAATCTTGAGATAAAAGATCAAAAGAAAAAAATAAAAAGAATAAAAAGAAATTATTTGTTTTCATAAGAACCTATTTTTATGTGAGCATATAAACTTAAAGTAAATAAAACAAGAGCAGCCCACATCAAATAAATAAAATGTGAACTAGGTATCCAATTGTAAGCTAGAATTAAATTAACAATCAATAAACTTCCTAAAGCGTAAAATATCCTTATTCTAACATAAGAAATTTTTAATATTTTTTCAGAAGAAAATGCTAAAAGCATTGTGCCAATCCCTACTACATATAAACCTAAAAATCTATATATCTGAGTTAAATATCCTGACAAAGTTTTGTTTTTTTCAGATGAAAAAAGCTCATCAAATGTCATATTTAATCTTTCCTCATTAGCAACTTGATCCAACATCCATGGTTCATCTGAAATCATCCATCTAACTCCAGACATTATTAAAGTTACACTAATTAAAAGAAGAGGTATTCTTAATAAATATTTTATCATTAATATCTAATATTTTGCTGAGCTTTTTGGTAATGTTTTAGATATAAACTCTCTAATATCATCATTGGAGTTCTTCAAATCCTCTCTCCTTAGATACATCATATGTCCACTCTCATATCCTTTAAAATACAATCGATCTTTCATCTTTCCACTTGGATCGATATGCCACATAGTATACTTAGCATCATAGTATTGTGTAGCACCATCATAATAACCTGACTGAATCATTACATTAAGAAATGGATTTTTTGCCATGGCCTGTCTTAAATTATCTCCCGTTTTGTCATTATCCCGATTCCATGGCCTAACATTTCCCCAAACATTATAGTTCATATTAGTTTCATACTTTAATTCATTTTTTAAATAATATTGCATTGCAGGTGTAAAAGCATGATCCCATGCATCAAGCTCTGGATAACTACCAACAGTTACTCCAGCATTTTTTTTATCTATACCTCTATATCTTGAATCTAATCTTCCTAGAATAAAACCTTCATTATACAATAATTTTTTCCAAAAGTATTGATTTGTTACATCAAGATTGTTATCAATAAAATCTCTTTCAGTTAAACCTGAATATCTTCCAGCAGCTTTAGCTATTTCTTTTCTTTTTGAATCTGAAACTGAATTTCCAAGAGTGATTGCAGGTAAAAATTCATTGATAGTAAATTTTTCAACCTCATCCAATAAATCTAAAAGTTGTTTATTTTGTAATTCATCCTCTAATTTTTTATGATACCAAGCGGTAGCTGCAAAGTATGGTAATCTTAAAGCAGAATTAACAGGCCCGTCTCTTTTAATTCCAAGACCAGTAGGTGAAACTAAAATAACACCATTTAAATATGTAGTATGCCATCTACTTTGAAGTTCTAATGCAAGGCCCGAGCATCTTGTTGTACCATAACTTTCGCCTATTAGATATTTTGGTGAAAGCCATCTATTATATTTATTTATAAAATCTTCTATCCACTGTGCTAGATATTTTATATCAGAATTTACACCAAAAAAATTCGCTCTATCATAATCTTTATCTAGAATTCTAGAGAGTCCGACATTTACTGGATTAACATATACAATATCTGCTACATCAATAATTGAATACGGATTATCTTTAATACCATATGGTTGTGTCGGAAAACCTTCATCATCAATATTTAAAGTTCTTGGGCTAGTATACCCCATATGCATCCATATAGATGCTGCTCCAGGTCCTCCATTAAAAGAAATAAAAAGAGGTCTTTTTTTTACATCTTTTACATCTGTTCTTTTATAATAGGTATAAAATAAAGTAGCCACAGCTTTATCATCCTCACTCCAAACAGGAAGTGTTCCCGCTGTTGCAGAATAAGGAATCCTGTTTCCATTCACTGTTACAAAATGATTGGTAACCACACTACTTTCTGCCTCGATACTTCTAGTCTGTGCATAAGAATTAGTAAAAAAAATACTTAAAAAAATTATTTGGATTATTGTTGTTTTCATTTTAATAAAAATTTTTATTATTAAATATATTAAATAATTATTGAACAACTTATTTAGCATTGCTAAACTTGCATAAATTATTTCAATGGATTTAAATATACTAAAAGATAAAAATTCTCATCCAAGAGACTCTAGAATAAAATTTGATTCAGAAAATCATATTTATTCGGTTGATGATAAAAATAATTATAACTCAGTTACTCAATTAATTAGTAATTTTTTTCCACGCTTTGATAAAGATTATTGGGCAAATAAGGAAAGTATTAAAACTGGAATGCCTAAAAAAGAAATAATTAAGGGATGGGATGAAAAAGGAAGAAAAGCAAGAGAATCAGGTACTCATATGCACTTACAAATTGAAAAATATTATAACAATATTGAATATGAAAAAAATATTGAAATCTTAAAGTTTTTAGAATTTGAAAAAAAATATATTAAAGATAAACACCAACCATATAGAACAGAATGGAAAATATTTGACGAAGATAGTTTTCTTGCCGGAACAGTTGATATGGTTTATAAAAAAAAAGAAGGCGAATTATTTATTTTTGATTGGAAAAGAAGTAAGAATATTATTAATAAAGATGGAACAATAGACAATAAGAATCCTTTTGAAAATGGTAAAAAAGGATTAAGTCATCTTAGTTCTACCGATTACAATAAATATACCCTTCAACAAAATATTTATAAATATATTTTAGAGAAAAATTATGATAAAAAAATTTCAAGTATGAATTTATTAATCCTTCATCCTAATTATTTAACCTTTCATATAGTTCAAGTTCCTGAAATGAAAGATGAAACTGAATACTTAATTGAGAAAAGTAAAAAAAATATTACATTATGAATATTAGTTATCCTGCCATTTTAGATGGTGGATTATCATATCCATTGGAAAAAAAAGGATTAGATATTAAAAACGATTTATGGGTATCTGAATTATTAATTTCCAATCCAAAAGCAATAAAAAAAGCACATATTGATTATATAGACTCTGGAGCTGAAATTATAACTTCTTCTAGCTACCAAGCATCATTCAATTTGTTGAAAAATAGAGGATATGATGAATCAAAATCCAAAGAAATAATATTAAAATCAATAAAAATATTAAAGCATCTAAAAAAAAAATATAAGAAAAATTTCATCATAGCAGCTAGCATAGGCCCATATGGATCATCACTTGCAGATGGTTCTGAATATAAAGGTTTAAAAGATATTGATGAAGAAAAAGTTTATAAATTTTACAAAAAAAAAGTTGATATTTTAGATAAATCAGAAGCGGATTTATTAGCATTTGAAACAATCCCAAGTTTTAAAGAAGCCAAAATAATATCAGAAATTATAAAATCTGCAAAAAAAAAGTGTTGGATTTCATTTAGTTGTCAAAATGAAAAAGAAATAAATGACGGGACTCATATAGAAAAATGTTGCATCCTTCTAAAAAATCATCCTAAAGTTTTTGCAATTGGAATTAATTGTACATCCCCTATCTATATATCAAATTTGATTCAAATTATCAAAAAAACAATTATAAATAAAAAAATTATTGCATACCCAAATTCAGGTGAAGTATATGATGGTAAAAAAAAAGTTTGGAGAGGAAGTGTAATCCGTTCTTTTGAATCATATATTGATGAATGGTTAACATTAGGAGTTGATATTTTAGGAGGTTGTTGTAGAGTTGGGCCTGAAGAAATAAAAAAAATTAAAAAAAAAGCTGATTTATTTAAATTATATGGGGGAAAAAAAATTTTCTAAACCATTTGAAAAGTTAAAATCTGATCCAGTTATGAAATTTTTAATTTCAAAATTTGGAAAAAATATTGATTTAACGGACAGATATAATTCCAATTATTCAAAAGCATTATCCGATCTAATAATTGAGCAACAAATAAGTTTCAAAGCTGCTATAACAATAAAAAAAAAATTTAATTCATTAATTAAAAATTTGACAAATAATGAAATTATAAAATTGCCTTCAAAAAATTTTCAAAGTATTGGAATTTCAAAAAGAAAAATTGAATATATAAAAAATGTATATGAGTTTTTTAAAATCAAAAATAATAACTTAAAAGAAATGTCTGATCAAGAAGTAATACAATATTTAACTAAAATAAAAGGAGTTGGAAAATGGACTGCAGAAATGTTTTTGATATTTATATTATTTAGAACGAACATTTTTTCTAATAATGATCTTGCCTTAATTAATAGTATAAAAATTAATTATGGAATTAAAAACTTAACTGAAAATAAACTTGAAAAATTAATTAATTTATGGAATCCATATAAAACCATAGCTTCATTGTTACTATGGAAATCCATTGAAGAAAAGGTTTTTTATAAAAAATAAATTCTATTGTGGAATTCTTATTTTCTCAACTAATTCTTCTATATGTTTTGGAGGTGGAGATGATAATTTTGAAACAATTATTGAAACAGAAAAATTACATAACATAGCAATAGTTCCAAAGCCTTCAGGAGAAATTCCAAACCACCATTCAGATTTTGGAGGAATATCACCTAACCATCCTAACTTAAACTTCATCATATAAAATAACATAAGTGTAATACCCACAATCATTCCACTTATTGCTCCCTCTTTATTAATTCTTTTTGAAAAAATCCCTAAAATTATAGCTGGAAAGAATGAAGCAGCAGCAAGACCAAATGCTAATGCTACAACGGCTGCAACAAAATCTGGAGGGTTATAAGCAAAATAACCAGCTATAAGAACAGCAATGAATGCTGATAATCTAGCTATTAATAATTCATTTTTTTGGCTAATATCTGGAAGTAATATTTTTTTAATTAAATCATTAGAAACTGCTGTAGATATAACTAATAATAAACCGGCAGCAGTTGAAAGTGCAGCAGCAAGACCACCAGCTGCAACTAATGCAATAACCCATGGTGGAAGATTAGCTATCTCGGGATTAGCTAATACCATTATATCATTATTAATTATTAACTCATTTTCATCTGAATTTATATAGTTTATAATACCATCATTATTCTTATCTTCAAATTTAATAAGTCCAGTATTTTCCCAATTTTTAAACCATTCAGGCATTGTTAAATATTCTTTATTGCTTACCGTCTCGAGTAAATTAAGTTTTGAAAATACGGAAACAGCAGGTGCAGTAGTATATAAAATAGTTATAAATAATAAAGCTAATCCTACTGATTTTCTTGCATCACTAACCTTCCGAACAGTAAAAAACCTAACAATAACATGAGGCAATCCTGCTGTTCCTACCATTAATGCCAATGTAATGCAAAAAACATCAATTATTGATTTTGAACCAGTTGTATACTCATTAAATCCCAAGTCTTTAGATAATAAATCTAACTTTTCAAGCAGAAAAACTCCTGATCCATCGTTAAGAGTAGATCCCATACCAATTTGGGGAATAATGTTACCAGTCATTTGTAAGGAAATAAAAAATGCAGGTAACATAAAAGCAAAGATCAAAATACAATATTGTGCAACTTGAGTATAAGTAATGCCTTTCATACCTCCTAAAATTGCATAAAATAATACTATAACCATCCCAATAATCACACCTAACTCAAAAGAAACCTCTAAAAACCTTGAAAAAACAATTCCTACACCCTGCATTTGACCTGCAACATATGTGAAAGAAACAATAAGAGCACAAAATACCGCAACTAACCTTGCATAAATAGAATAATATCTTTCTCCAATAAAATCAGGAACAGTGAATTTTCCAAAATTTCTAAGATAGGGTGCAACCAATAAAGCTAAAAGCACATATCCACCTGTCCATCCCATTAGGTATACTGAACCATCATAACCAGCAAAAGCAATTATTCCAGCCATAGAAATAAATGAAGCTGCAGACATCCAATCAGCTGCAGTTGCCATTCCATTTGCGAGTGGAGAAACTCCTTTACCAGCAATATAAAATTCACTGGTAGATGATGTTCTTGACCAAATTGCAATAGATATGTATATTAGAAAAGTTATTCCAACAATAATATATGTCCAGGTTTGTACATCCATATATTACTTATTTTTTATCAAATCCATATTTTTTATCTAGTTTATTTATAAGAAAAACATATATAAAAATTAAAATAACAAATACATACATTGAACCTTGTTGAGCAAACCAGAAGCCTAACTTAAAACCACCAAACGTTATTGAGTCTAATTTTTCTTTAAATAAAATTGACAAACCAAAAGAAACAAAAAACCATATAGATAATAATATAATAACATATTTAAGGTTTTCTTTCCAGTAATTATTATTTTGACTTTTCAATATGATAAAAATTTATAAATTTATACTTTCTATAAAAAAA
>CESQ01141623.1_pt1 | contig 31963 bp, 26 predicted proteins | sample 361401 | NCBI WGS metagenome assembly CESQ01 (sample SAMEA2622119, study PRJEB7988) | marine metagenome | isolation source: saline water (ENVO:00002010), including | reverse complement strand
CCAGCCACAATATCGGCTATGGTTACGATGAAGACTGGACCTACACCGGTTTCCACCCGTGGGGCTATACGTCCACCGACCATTACTACCGCGAAGTGGATACCAATACTGCCGAAATTCGTTTTGTTGGCAGCGAGGCAGTGTCCCTGTTCAATGATACAACCCGCTGGGTCGTCGGTGCGCGCCTCGAAGGTACCGAGGAGGACCTGTTGCGTGAATATACTTATGCCGATGGTGATTTCGCCAGTCAGTACAAGCCAGTAACGATTGCATTTTACGGTCAGCTCGACAGTCAACTCGCAGACAACCTGAGTTTGTCATTTGGATTGCGTGCAGAAAACTACAATTTCTCTTATGCAGACAATGAAGGGCTGGCCCGTGAGCATGACGAAACCATGTTAGGCGGTAAGCTGGCGTTGAATTACCTGATGGGCGATCAATTGTGGTACGCGAGTATTTCACGTGGTTTCAAAGGGGCAGGCATTAACCCAGACCAAAACGTCCAGGAAGTGAATCGCTTTTTCGATGCTGAATACAACTGGAACTATGAAATCGGGGTGAAGGCACCCTTAGCCGACAGCGTTAATCTGCGTGCTGCGGTATTTGTCATGAAGCGTGAAGACACGCAGGTGAGCGATTTCGACCTGCAGTACCGCGAGGACAACTCGGCTGAATTTTTCAGCATTATTACCAACGCCGACTTAGGCACTAATCAGGGCGCTGAAGTTGAACTGAGCTGGCAGGCAAATGATCGCTGGTCACTGAATGCATCTGCTGGTTATCTTGACGCGTATTTTGAAAACTACACGCGTGTGGACGACAGTTTCATTGCGAAGCAAACGCTGGCGCAATCGCCATCTGTGACTGCTAACGTATTCAGTCAGTACAGCATCACCGACAGTCTGACCTGGAACCTTGAGGTCGATTATACGGCCAGCTACCGTTTCTCAGATGGTCACGATGTGAAATCGCCAGCCGCGACCCTGGTGCACACGCAGTTGGTATGGCAACAAAACGATTTGGAAACCACGCTGTGGGTTAACAACCTGTTCGACGAGACCTATTACACGCGCGGTTTCGGCGGATTCAGTAACGACCCGCGGGATTATTACGAGTTTGAAGAACCTTATTATCAGTTCGGCAATGGTCGTCAGGTCGGTGTCACGGTTCGATATCAGTTTTAGGAGAATATCTGATGCAAGTCATGGTTGAGTTGTCGCTTTATCCTTTGGTGAACGAGTTTATTCCGCCCATTAAAGCCTTTATTGAACGGCTGAATAGTCATCAGGCACTGACAGTGACAACCTGTTCTACCAGCACGCAGGTAACCGGCGATTACCAGACCGTAATGCAAATCCTGGGAACGGAAATGCAGCGCGTTCATGAGGAAGTGGGCCAGGCAATCTTTGTGGCCAAATTCCTGAATTTTGACGCGATGCAGAGCAGGTAACTCACCATGGAACAGTTGGCTACACAGTTTGTGTCACAATTTCTGCAGACCTCGGTGTTGGAATGGTTGGCAGTAATACTGGCTATAGCGTATGTGTGGCTGGCTGCTCGTCAGAACGTATGGTGCTGGGCTGCTGCATTTACCAGCACCGCACTGTATACCTGGATTTTCTGGCAGGTGTCCCTGCCATTCCAATCTGCCTTAAATGTCTTTTATATGGTGATGGCCGTTTACGGCTATTGGCAATGGCATCACAAAGCAACGGATAACAACCAGGTGGTAAGTTGGCCCTTCTGGCTCCACGCGTTGCTGGTAATGGTGTTGGCAGGCGTTGTTGTGCTGTTGGGAAAACTGGCGGCCTCGCAGTTTAATCACGAGCATTTATGGCTGGATGCGGCGGTCAACGTGTTCAGTGTGGTGACTACCTTTATGGTTGCCCATAAAGTGCTGCAGAACTGGGTGTATTGGTTCTTTATTAATTGTGCTGCGGTGTACTTGTACTGGCAGAGCGGACTGGCGTTGTCTGCTTGCCTGTTTGTTGGCTATGTGGGATTCTCTTTGTACGGATATATACAATGGAAAAAAGAATGGGTGAGTCATTCCCCAGTGATGAATTAGTACGGACACTGGTACCCATCTTACCTAACGCATCAGCGTTTGACTGGCAGTTAGTGCGTCAAGGGCCGGCGAACCGGGTATTCAAAGTCTCTGATGGTCATCAGGCCTGGGCGGTCAAAGTACTTGGCCCGGACACCTTCAGCGCCGTTGATTATACAAACGTGTACGGTTTGCAGAAACAGTTGAGCGAGCAGGGCGTTGCTCCGTCTCTCTGCGGTTTTGACAAGCACGCCAGAATTTGGGTGGAAAGCTGGATTGAAACGCCGGAACAAACTCACCTTGATACCAGGTTACTGGCCAACGCGTTATGGCGGGTACATCAGTGTGACGTAAACGCACCGACCTTAGCCCTTGTTCCAGTATGGCAGCATTACCTGGAACAGCTTTCCTCACGGGAAGCCAGGCCATTTGTTGCACAGCGAGACAAGCTGACTCAGTTACTTGCTCGCTACAGTCACTATGACGATTACTGTTTTTGCCATAATGACCTGTCGTTTGCCCATTTGGTGGGGGCGCAGCGAGACCTGATTATTGATTGGGAATACGCGGCAATTGGCAATCGCTATTTCGATTTAGCCGCGTGTGTCGTGATCAATGAAATGGATAGTTTACAGCAACAGGCTTTATGTGAAGCCTATGCGGATGTCTCTGCCATTTCGCTTCATACCGTAAAGCAGCAAACCGACATATTTCTACCCATTGTTCAATTTACCAACGACTTATGGATGGCGGCATTACCATAAGGTTTACCGATATGGTTATTTATTGCCCGGTTGGCTCAATTTTGACGATTTTCCGTTAAAAGTGCTTTACCTTTGATCGGGCATACGTATAATTCACAGCGCGCTAGGGGTGTAGTTCGAATTGGTAGAACAGCGGTCTCCAAAACCGATGGTTGGGGGTTCGAGTCCCTCCACCCCTGCCACTTCTCTCTTTAATCTGATACACTTTTCCTACTTCGTTTTTTCCATCAGGTGTCGTAAATGACGACAGGATTGTCTGATTATCAAATTGCTGTATTGCAAGCCATGAATATTCCGGTATTCCAACGCCAGGATGCACAAAAGGTAACGCAGTCAGCAGAACAGGTTGCCAGCCCGGTACCTGCTGATAAGCCCAAACGCACACCCGTTTCAAAGTCTGATGCACAATCTCGTCTGGCCAGTCTCAAAGCAGCCATGTCGTCAGAGGGTAAAGCCGATAAAAATCAAACTACCGCCGCTGTTTCTGTAACCAATTCAGCACCTGCAAAGCAGCCGGTTGGCGAACAGTTCAGCGCATTTACTGATGATGTCTCTAACGCCTTAGCATCTCTCAAGCTTAATGAGAAAGCAGCCGTCCGGATAGGTAAAGAACTAAGCGTAAACCAGCAAGAGTTGGTACTACCTGCCCAACCTGACAAACTAACAGCAGAGCACAAACGTGCGTTATGGCAAGCGTTGGTTGCGCTGTCAGCAAGCTGAACCCTGTTATGACATTACTCCCTCTGTTAGCGGCCGATGCAGAGCAAGCTCACGCCATACACACCACTGTTCAATACAAGCCATGGTCGAGAAAAACCTTTGAAGATTGCCTGACCCAGCCCTATGAAGGTTGGATGCTTAAGCAAGATGGCAGCATTAACGGCTTTTGTATTTTACTGTACGTACTGGACGAAGTGACGCTAATGGAGATCGCGGTCGCACCGGAGCAACAGGGCAAAGGGCTGGGCAATGAGATGCTGGCATTTGTGCTGTCTCATTGTAAAGCCAAAGGCATGCACAGCTGCTGGCTTGAAGTGAGGGCGTCAAACGCACCTGCGATCCACCTGTATACTAAACAGGGGTTTGAAATCGTAGAAACGCGAAAAGGCTATTACCCCACGGCGTCGGGTCGAGAAGATGCAATTGTTATGAAGCGCGATCTACTCAGGTAGCTTTCCCGATACTTTTTGACGTTCTATGAACATGTTTATCCGATACTTAAGGTTTCTCATCAAAGAACTGTGATTGGAATGTCGCCCTTTATTTACCCGCTCAATATCACTCTCAAACTCGCGGTTCACTTTGATTTTGTAGGGTTTTATTCCAATTACATTTAATTGAATTTCTGAATGAAATTGAATATCTATATCCACAGGACGGAAAAAAGGCTTTCTGGCCAAGAGTTTCTTTGCGCCAGTTAAACTAACTGCATATGCCTGACAACCGTTGGGTACAGTTTTGTAGTTTCCCACTGAGAATTCATTGTCTATGGGCGTTGAATGATAAAATGGAGTGGGTCTGCCATCATAGAGTTTTATGAGATCCCAACTTTTAGGCAGTGTTTCTATTGTCTCGATAGCAGACGTAAAACCAGGATCAACATTTAAGTCGTCTTCCAGCACGATACAGGCAGAAATATTGTCTTCTACAATCTTTTCCCAGGCCCGGTAATGGCTTATGTAACAGCCAATTTCACCATCCGTGAGATTACGGTGATGTTGCTTGCGATTTTTTTTGTGATTCGCCCATATTGACTTGTCCTGTTCGCTTAGAGCGCACCCCAAGGTGCCGGCAAGTCTGATAGGATTGAGTCCGATATGAGAGAGTTGCTTACTCAGACTTTCCCATCGCTCAATGCTGTCATCTAAATTTATTATTATTATTGGAATCAAAATTTAAACCATTGGATTTTAGAAAGAGATTGAGTTGCTGTCGTTATTGTTAAGAAAATTACAACAACTCTCACACCGAATAGTAAATAGTTACGACCTCCAAGGCAACATAACGTGATTAATTAAGACTGTTGGTTTAAAAATCCATACTGGCGAATAACACAAATGATCGTTTCGATGCCGGTTTTACATCAAACGAGTCATTTTCAGGGTAAAGCGACAGACCCGTTACGGCTTCAACATACCGCACATCAGCATAGCGTACTTGCCCACTGCCATGTTTCGCATACATGCCGATTGTCAGCGGGTAACTCATGATATGCGTCTCAAATGCCACACTGACGCCGGTTGTATCAATGGCTTCTTCGCGCTGGAATGGTTGGGTCAGGTCAACCACACTGTTGCTGTTATCGGTGAATACACCGAAGGTGACTGCCGAAGTGTTGCTAACCGGAATTTTTACGCCCAAGGCGTAGTTGGTCACTTGTTTTAATTCCCGGTTTAGTGGCACGCTGTCGGTGGTTTTGTTGGCTAAATCTACTTTAGTGAAATAGTTAACCTGCCCGGTAATCAGCCAGCCATTACTTTCATAGGCAGCACCGGCAGACAATTTAAGCGGTTGCTTTTGGTCTTTGTCGGTGTTGATTTCATCGCGGAAGGTGGTGTTTGGGGAACCGGTGAGTAAGGTCACCATCGGCGCCACTATGACACTGTTTGAACGATAGCTTCGATTTAATGATGCCGTGTAGGTAGCAGAAGCACCCAGTCGCCAACCGTTTTCTTTGTAGAGCACACTGAGCTGAGGAGAAATAAAAAACTGCTTTTCCGTAATACGTCGCCGCGCATCAAACCCGGTATAAATCTCCCCCAAGGGGGAATCTATTACAATAGCCGCACCTGATGACTGATTAAGTACTGTCTCGGCATATTGTAGGTTCAAACCAAAGCCAAGTGAAAACGTTGAATTTATTTTATAGGCAGCAACACCACCTAAGCGGTAGGCCGCATTGTCGAAATCGTAAACGACCGATTCTGTTACCTGCTGCTGTGCACTTACGTCCGAAGCGGGGAGAGTATAGTCGGAGCGACTGTCGACACGTTCCTGAGAAAAGTCGGTGACGGTAAAGTAGCTGCCAATGTGCCAGTTTTCCAGTTCTGTGCTGATCCCCAGAAAACCGGGCACAACCGCAAATGAGGCGCGCTCAAAATCGTCGCCGTTTGAATAAACTTGCTCGAAGCGCGTGCGTTCGAATGCCATGGTGTTTACAGAGGCTGATTTGGCTCCCGACTGAAAGCTGAGACCTGCAGGGTTGTAATACATTGCAGACTGGTCATCAGCTACTGCGATAAAAGCGCCTCCATAACCGATGGCACGGCCGCCGACTAACAAATTACCGTAGTGGTATTGATCGGCCATCAGGGAGGGCGAAATTGCGAATAAGCACGACAGCATTCCGGTTTTAAGTCGGTTCATGTAGCCACTCCTTTGCGAGTTTTATTGTTATTTATTGTATGTTTTCTATACGTTACGCACACAGCCTGTGAATCGCAAGATGTAACCTGTGCATTTGCGGAAATAAAAAAGAGGTGCGTAAAGCACCTCTTGTAGAAAGTTAATTGTGATTACTGGATTTGCCCTCGAAGCTCACCGGCAGTGTAAGCTGGTGTGTGAACATTCACATAATGTCCGCCTGAGGCCAGTACCGCAAAGATGGCCGCGTCTAGCATTGCACCACTCGGCGCCATCCAACGATTTACATCACTGGCGTCTTGTTCAAGTGCCAACAGGACCGGGCCATCTACACCGACTGCACCGGTATGAATATGCGCAGCCGTAGCATCTGCCACGCCACTGGTAACCACTTGCAGTTCAAGACTGTAATCGTCGGTGTTGACCAACGCATAGCCGCTGCCCGTTGCAGTTGTTGTCACTGCGTGAGTTTCCTGTTCACCGCTCAGCCCGAACGCTACCATTACGTAATTGTCGGTAAGGATTTGACCGCGTAATTCGCCGCTCGTATTGGCTGGCGTATGTACATTGACATAGTGTCCACCTGAAGCCAGTACCGCAAAGATCTCAGCCGTTAGCATTGTGCCTTCCGCTGTCATCCACATGCCCGGATCGTCCATAGATTGTTCAAGGGCAGCCAGCACATCACCGTTCATGCCGATACGACCAGTGTGAATGTGAGCAGCCGTTGCGTCATCAACGCCTTCGGTGTGCACAACAAGATCTAATGCGTAGGTCATTGTATTCACTAATGCATAGCCATTGCCTGACGCCATAGTCGTTACAGCTGGCACTTCCTGAGCGCCGCTCAGTCCAAAGGTCGCAATAACATATTCAGGCGTTACGATCTGACCACGGATTTCACCACCCGGGAATGCTGGCGTATGCACGTTCACATAATGGCCGCCTGAGGCCAACACTGCCAGAATATCAGCGTTAATCGCTGTATCCGCCGGTGTCATCCACATGCCTGGATCGCTCATTGACTGTTCCAATCCCACCAGAACATCACCGTTCATGCCAATACCACCGGTGTGAATATGGGCAGCTGTTGCATCGTCTACGCCAGTGGTATGAACAACGAGCTCTAAATCAAATGTCGACGTGTTCACAACGGCATAACCATTGCCCATCGCAGATGTCGAGGCTACGGGTACTTGTTGATCGCCGTTAAGTTCGAACGTTGCCAAAGCATAATCATTGGTTAGGATCTGGCCTCTTAATTCTCCGCTGCCGTTGGCCGGGGTGTGCACATTCACATAGTGACCGCCTGAAATGAGCACGTCGACAATTGACGCTTCGATGGCGAGATTTTCTGGCGTTACCCATTTGCCCATGTCATCGGCCGACTGTTCAAGCGCGACCAGCACATCACCGTTCATACCCACACGACCAGTATGAATGTGTGCCGCAGTAGCATCGTCTACGCCCTCAGTCACCACCGTAACCTCGACGGCATATGTGGAAGTGTTAATTAGTGCATACCCACTACCATACGCATCGGTATCAACTGCGGGTACTTCTTGAGCGCCACTAAGCGCAAACGTCGCCAGTTGATAATCGTCAGTCAGGATTTGACCGCGAATTTCACCGCTTGGCTGGCTGGTGGTATGTACGTTGACATAATGGCCGCCTGACGCCAGTACTGCGAAGATATCTTCGTCAATCATGGTGCCTTCAGGCGTCATCCACATGGTCATGTCGTCCATTGATTGCTCGAGAGCCACCAACACATCGCCGTTGTTACCAGCGCGACCGGTATGAATATGAGCCGCTGTTGCGTCGTCAATACCATCGGTATAAACAACTAAATCAAGATCGTACGTTGCAGTGGATACTAATGCGTAACCATAACCGTCGGCGAGGGTGGAGACGGCCGGTACTTCTTGTTCGCCGTCCAGCATAAAGGTTACAACAGCCATGTCATCAGACACTATCTGACCACGGAGTTCACCGTCTGAAAAGGTCTCAGTATGCACGTTCACATACCATTCGCCTCCCAGCAAGTCTTCAATCAGGTCTGCGTCAACACTGGTTTCATCTAAAGTGTAGGTGCCGTCGCCAGCACTTTCAAAACCAAATGCTACATCACCATTTCGACCAATATCTCCATCATGAATGTGGACCGCCTGTACCCCTTCAACATTGCTCACGTCAACTGAGGCACGAATTAGTCCGAGGGATTCGTCCAGCTCAATGGTGGCGGTGCCCATTTGCATCGACATGTTGGCAGGGACTTGCTGCTTACCACTCAAATCAATTTCGAATGTTGCGCTTGCGCTGAAGGTGGGGGCAGGAGGTGGAATGACCACTTCCTCTTTTTTATCATCGTCATGCATACAAGCAGCGAGGAATGCCGCGCACCCCACGACTGCAAACTTGTGTAACTTCATGGTGTTCTCCAGTGTCGTTTACATTGTTAACAACTATTTAACGCTGGAGATAACCTAAAAGATCATAGGATTTTATAAATTCAAATTTACAAACAATTGAAATTCGTTAATGTGTTGAATTTGTTCAAATTAGCGTTTGGCAATTTTTACGGTTGTGTCTGATAACGAGATCAGAGAGTCACCATACAGTGAAAAACGATTCAGGCGGACTAACCTACCAACACCGGCCAAATACCTATATAATCGCGGCCAATAAATTATTGGAGCAACAGCTTCAATCTGCAGTTCTTTAACCGAAAAGCATTGGATTAATGAGTACAGTTCAACAAGAAATTAGTCGTCGCCGCACGTTTGCGATTATTTCGCACCCCGACGCCGGTAAAACCACCATCACAGAAAAAGTGCTGTTGTACGGAAATGCCCTGCAAACAGCGGGTACCGTGAAAGGCAAAAAGTCAGGTCAGCATGCTAAATCTGACTGGATGGAAATGGAAAAGGAACGTGGGATTTCCGTAACCACCTCGGTGATGCAGTTTCCCTACGCCGATAATCTGGTGAACTTACTCGATACCCCCGGACACGAAGACTTTTCGGAAGACACCTACCGTACACTGACTGCGGTTGATTCCTGTTTAATGGTTATCGACGCGGCAAAAGGGGTAGAGGACCGCACTCGCAAACTAATGGAAGTTACCCGTCTGCGCGATACGCCAATCATTACTTTTATGAACAAGCTTGACCGCGATATACGTGACCCTATGGAGTTGCTGGATGAAGTGGAAACCGAGCTGAATATTGCCTGTGCCCCTGTTACCTGGCCCATTGGCTGCGGTAAACAATTCAAAGGTGTGTACCATATTCACCGCGATGAAACGATACTGTATCAGTCTGGCCAAGGCCATACCATCCAGGACGTGCGAATTATCAAAGGGTTAGACAACCCGGAGTTAGATGAAGCCGTAGGCAGCGGATTAGCAGCAGAGTTTCGTGATGAGCTTGAGCTGGTGATGGGCGCATCCAATGAATTTGATCAGGAGTTATTCCTGGCCGGTGAAATTACACCGGTATTCTTTGGTACGGCATTGGGTAACTTTGGTGTTGACCATATGCTGGATGGGCTGGTGGCCTGGGCGCCTGAACCTCAGGGACGCGAAACCGACAGCGGTGCAGTCGAAGCGACTGATCCGAAATTCAGTGGCTTTGTGTTTAAGATCCAGGCCAACATGGACCCGAAACACCGTGACCGCATTGCATTCTGCCGTATTGTGTCAGGCAAGTACGAAAAAGGCATGAAAATGCGCCACACGCGGATTGGCAAGGATGTACGAATTTCCGATGCACTGACGTTCCTTGCTGGCGACCGTGCACTGCTTGAAGAAGCGTACGCAGGTGACATCATTGGTTTGCATAACCACGGCTCAATTCGCATTGGCGATACGTTTTCTTCCGGCGAGGATTACCGTTTTACCGGTATCCCTAACTTCGCGCCTGAATTGTTTAAGCGTATCCGCCTGAAAGATCCTCTTAAACAGAAGCAACTGCAAAAAGGCCTGATTCAGCTATCAGAAGAAGGGGCTGTGCAGGTGTTCCGCCCGTTAATTAACAACGATTTAATTGTAGGCGCAGTGGGTGTGCTGCAGTTTGATGTGGTGGTTGCCCGCTTGAAAGCGGAATACAATGTTGACGCGATTTATGAGCACGTCAGCGTAGCGACAGCGCGTTGGGTTTACAGCAAAGACGCTAAAAAACTTGACGAATTCCAGCGTAAGGCGGAGCAAAACCTGGCACTGGATGGCGGCGATAACTTAACCTATATCGCCCCGACCATGGTAAACCTGCAGTTAGCGCAGGAGCGTTACCCGGATATTGAATTTACTACAACACGCGAGCACTAATCACCGATATGAATATTCACGCTTTACTAATATCACGTTTTTCCGAGGCATTAACCTCAATGGGTATTTCTGACGCACCAGTACCGGTTGCGCGCAGTGGTCGCCCGGAATTTGGTGAGTATCAGTTCAACGGTGCTATGGCGCTGGCAAAAACGCTGAAGCAAAAACCTCGCGATATCGCACAGCAAATTTTAGAACAGGTAAAACTGGACGACGTTGCCAGCAAGCTGGAAATTGCCGGTCCGGGTTTTATTAACATTCACCTGCGCGATGACTGGTTAGCAGAACAATGTAATGCGGCACTGGATGATGCGCGGGTAGGTATTCCAGCTCAACAACCGCAAACTGTTGTAGTCGATTACTCTTCGCCCAACCTGGCCAAGGAAATGCACGTTGGCCATTTACGCACAACCATTATTGGTGATGCGGTTGTTAAGTTGTTGGAATTTCTTGGCCACAAGGTGATTCGTCAGAATCACATGGGTGACTGGGGCACGCAGTTTGGCATGTTGCTGGCACACTTAAGCGACAAACTCAGCCATAACGAAGTTGCAGAAACGGCGCTGTCTGATCTGGAAGACTTCTATCGTGAAGCCAAGGTCCGCTTCGACGAAGAAGACGGCTTTGCCGACCGTGCCCGCGAGTACGTTGTAAAACTTCAAGGCGGTGATGCACAGTGTTTGGCATTGTGGAAGCAGTTTATCGATGTCTCTATCTCACACAGTGAAGAAGTGTACGACAAGCTAAATGTTAGCCTGACCCGAAAAGACATTATGGGCGAGTCAGCTTATAACGACGATTTAGCCAACGTGGTTGCCGAGTTAAAAGAAAAAGGCATTGCGGTAGAAGATCAGGGTGCACAGGTCGTGTTTATTCCTGAACTGGCCGACAAAGAAGGCAATCCAGCGGTGTACATTGTACAAAAATCCGGTGGCGGTTACTTGTATGCCACCACGGATTTAGCCGCAATCCGCTATCGTAGCGGTACACTGAACGCCGACAGAACCCTGATTCTGACTGATGCGCGTCAGGCTCTGCACTTCAAGCAAACCGAAATTGTAGGCCGCAAAGCGGGCTTTATGAAGCCAGAGCAAAGCTACGAGCATTGCCCGTTTGGCATGATGCTGGGCAGCGACGGTAAGCCGTTCAAAACCCGTTCTGGCGGCACTGTAAAACTGGTTGAGCTACTGGATGAGGCGGTTGAACGCGCGGCGAAATTACTTGCTCAACGTGATACGGAATTGTCAGAAGATGAACTGAACGCGGTAGCCCGTAAAGTGGGCATCGGTGCGGTGAAATACGCAGACCTGAGTAAAAACCGTACCACAGACTATATGTTCAACTGGGACACCATGTTGAGCTTTGAAGGTAATACGGCACCGTATTTACAGTATGCGTTTACCCGTGTGCAAAGCTTGTTCCGCAAGGCAGATGTTGCGCCAACACAGCTGTCTCAGGCTATTCATATTGAGCACCCTCAGGAACATGCATTGGCTGTTCAGCTATTGCAGTTTGAAGAACAATTGGCTGTGGTTGCCCGCGATGCAACGCCACACGTACTGTGTAGCTACCTGTACGATTTGGCAAGCCACTTCATGAGTTTCTATGAAGCCTGCCCGATTCTGAAGGACGACGTAGACAGTAACACGCGCCAAAGCCGTTTGGCGTTGTCTGCTCTGGTCGCCAAGCAGCTGAAGCTGGGCTTAGACCTGCTGGGCATCGAAACGCTGGATAAAATGTAGCGGCTCAGAGAAGCCGCACTCTCACCCTATTGACAGATAACAGACCTAGGAAGGCTTATACCATGACTAAGATTCTTGCGTTTTCAGGCAGTACCCGACGAAATTCTTACAACCAGGCCGTGGTTGAATGTGCGGCTCAGGCTGCTAAAGATGCCGGTGCGGAAGTAACCGTGATCAACCTGGCTGACTATGCGATGCCGATCTTTAACGAAGATGAAGAGGCTGAGTACGGTATTCCGGAGCGCGCTCAGGCTTTTAAACAGCTTATGATTGAGCACGACGGTATCCTGATTGCCAGTCCGGAATACAACAGCAGCTACCCTGCGGTACTGAAAAACGCCATTGACTGGGCATCTCGTAAAGCGGGTGATGAGCCTGTACTTGCGGCATATAAGCAAAAAGTGGTTGGCTTAATGGCGGCATCTCCGGGCGCGCTTGGCGGCATGCGCGTGCTGGTAGTATTGCGCATGCTAATGCAGAACCTGAGCTGTATTGTTGCGCCAGCCCAGGTCGCAGTAGGTAATGTCGCCGACAAGCTTGATGAGTCGGGTGCTATCAGCGACGAGAAAACGAAAAAGCAACTGGCGAATCTGGCGAAACAGGTTGTCGACCTGGCCACTAAGCTGAAAAGCGAATAATCCATAACGCGCGGTACTGACAAACGGCTGTTAAATATCGGCTAAATTCGGTAATATCGCGCGTCTTATCTACAACACCAACGTATTAAGGTTACCCATGTTTGAAGTTAACCCAGTGCAAAATGCGATTCGGGATATCCGGGCGCGTAGTGAAGCGCTTAGGGGGTATCTTTGACTTCGATGTTAAGTCGGAGCGTTTAGAAGAAGTTAATCGCGAGCTGGAAAGTCCGGATGTCTGGAATGAGCCAGAGCGCGCGCAGGCCCTTGGTAAAGAAAAAGTCGCACTAGAACAGGTTGTCGAAACCATTCAGCGACTGGAGCAAGGTGCCGAAGACGTCGAAGGTCTGCTTGAATTAGCCGTAGAAGCCGAAGACGAAGACACCTTCAACGAAGCGAAAAGTGAGCTCGATGAACTGATAGAGCAACTGGAAGTGCTGGAATTCCGCCGCATGTTCGCCGGCCCGAACGACAGCTGCGATTGCTACCTCGACATACAGTCTGGTTCTGGCGGCACCGAAGCGCAGGACTGGGCCAATATGCTGCTCAGAATGTACTTGCGCTGGGGTGAGGAGCACGGCTTTAAAACTGAACTGATTGAAGTGTCAGACGGTGACGTTGCTGGTATTAAGAGTGCGACGATTCGCTTTGAAGGCGAGTATGCCTTTGGCTGGCTACGCACGGAAACCGGCGTGCATCGCCTGGTACGTAAATCGCCCTTTGACTCAGGCAATCGCCGTCATACGTCATTTGCATCGGCCTTCGTTTATCCGGAAATTGACGACGATATCGAAATCGAAATCAACCCGGCGGATTTGCGCATCGACACCTACCGCGCGTCAGGCGCTGGTGGTCAGCACGTTAACCGGACTGACTCCGCGGTGCGGATCACGCACGTACCTACCAATATCGTAGTGCAGTGCCAGAATGACCGCTCGCAACACAAGAATAAAGATCAGGCAATGAAGCAATTGAAAGCCAAACTCTATGAGTATGAGCTGCAAAAGCAAACTGCCGAAAAACAAGCGATGGAAGACAACAAATCTGATATCGGCTGGGGTAGCCAAATCCGCTCTTACGTACTGGACGATTCCCGTATTAAGGATTTGCGCACCGGCGTTGAAACCCGCAACACACAAGCGGTTCTTGACGGCGGATTAGACAAGTTTATTCAGGCCAGCCTTAAGTCAGGTCTTTAAGCCATTTAACAGAAAGTGAACAGATTATGAGCGACCAACAACTCGACGAAAACAAATTGATTGCCGAGCGCCGCGCGAAACTGAGCGCGATTCGGGAAACCTGCCGTGCCAATGGCTTTCCTAACAGCTTTCGTCGTGAAAATTACGCCGACGAATTGCAGCAGCAATTTGGTGAACTGGACAAAGAAACCCTGATTGAACAAGACAATCAGGTGAGTATTGCCGGCCGTATTATGGCTAAACGTGGCCCATTCCTGTTATTACAGGACATGACTGGCCGTATTCAGGCTTATGCCGACAAAGACACGCAAAAAGACATCAAAGCGCGCTACGGCTCGCTGGATATTGGTGACATCATTGGTGTGGCTGGTGCGTTGCACAAGTCAGGTAAAGGCGATCTTTATGTCAACATGAGCCAGTATGAATTACTGACTAAGTCACTGCGTCCGCTACCTGAGAAATTCCACGGCCTGACCGATCAGGAAACCAAGTATCGCCAGCGTTATGTTGACCTGATCACCAGCGAAAAAACCCGTGAAACGTTTGTGGTTCGAAGCAAAATTGTTAACGGTATCCGCAACTTCCTGACTACCCGTAACTACATTGAAGTGGAAACGCCAATGTTGCAGGTGATCCCAGGCGGTGCGACTGCAAAACCGTTCGTTACGCACCACAATTCACTGGATATCGATATGTATTTGCGTATCGCCCCTGAACTGTATTTGAAGCGCCTTGTAGTAGGTGGTTTTGAGCGCGTGTTCGAAATCAACCGTAACTTCCGTAACGAAGGTCTGTCTACGCGCCACAACCCTGAATTCACCATGCTGGAGTTCTACCAGGCATACGCGGATTACAATGACCTGATGAACCTGACAGAAGACATGCTGCGTACACTGGCAGAAAATATTCTGGGGACAGCAATCATTACAAACACCACCAAAGACGCCGAAGGCAATGTACTGAGCGAAGTGAAGTACGACTTTGGCAAGCCGTTTGACCGCCTGAGTATGGGTGAAGCTATCCTGAAATACTGGCCGGAAGCGAACGAAGCGGCAATCCGCGACCCGGAAGCGCATCTGGACGAGCTAAAAGCAATGGCTAAACAACTGCACATCAAAGAGCCTGAAGTTGACGGTATCTGGGGTGCAGGTAAATACCTTTGTGAAATTTTTGAAGCGACGGCGGAAGAGAAGCTGGAGCAGCCTACGTTCATTACTGAATACCCGTGGGAAGTATCACCGCTGGCTCGCCGTAACGACAACAACCCGTTTATCACTGATCGTTTCGAGTTCTTCGTTGGCGGCCGTGAACTGGCAAACGGCTTCAGCGAGTTGAATGACCCGGAAGATCAGGCAGAACGTTTCCGCAAACAAGTGGAAGAGAAAGACGCGGGTGATGACGAAGCCATGCACTACGATGAAGACTACATCCGTGCACTGGAATTTGGTTTACCGCCTACAGCCGGTGAAGGCATTGGTATTGACCGTCTGACCATGCTGTTTACAGACAGTCCGACCATTAAAGACGTGATCCTGTTCCCGCATATGAAACCAGAGAGCCAGGATCAGTAAGCGACGTTTATAACGCTTTAATCGCGAGTAACATCTGGGTATTGACGGGAACGTCAATACCCTTTTTTTGTGCTTGTTTTACTACGTAGCCATTTATCGCATCGATTTCTGTGGGGCGCTTATGGGCGATGTCCTGGTGCATGCTGGAATAATTCTCAGCGGTATTTTCGATGACATTTAAGACCTGCTCCAATGCTGATTTGGCATCGATAAATATGCCGAAAGCTTGCGCAGTGAGGCATACCTCTTCACATATGGCCTGGAGGGTAGGCCGATACGAGGCGTGTGACAGCTCACCGTTTTTAACATCGGCCAATGCGGTCAGCGGATTAATGGCACAATTAATAAGCAGCTTTTGCCACAGTGCGTTGTGCATGTCATCACGCCAGGTAACCGGGCCGATACAGGCTTCCATAATTGGGGTGAGCTGATTTTGCAGTGACGGTGCCCGAGGGTGGTGAAAAGCCATACCCAGCATGGTAGAGCCCAAACCGGTGTGTTTCACGGTATCTGCATTCAGCTTTAATGCTCCGTGACTTGTAGTAGCCAGCAATACCGGGTTGTCAGGAATGATATCTCTGGCTAGTTCAACGCCACCCATGCCATTGTGCAGTAGTAAAACAGGCGTATTCAGACTGATTTTCCCCTGCCACTGACGAAGCGCGTCTTCGAGCTGAAAGGCTTTCAGTGGCATGATCAGCAAGTCAGAGTCACTCAATGGGTAGCTGTCATTTGACGCATAGTCCAGCGTTGTTATCTGGCCGTCCAGCTCCTCTGCGTAGCGCAGGGGATTGCGACCCTGGCGTACAAAACACCGATAAGTGAGTTTAGCCTTGTGGGCCCCGGCTGCGCAAAGACCACCGATGGCACCACTGCCGAGTATATTAATACGCCAGGACATCCATTTTTCCTTTTATTAAGCGTTGGGCCTTCCTGGCGCGGTTGGCCAGGCAAGTAGGGCCGGGTCTGACTGGCTGTTGAGCCAAGTTGAAAATACCGGATTGATGAACGCTTCCCCCTGCTGTGGACAGCTAAACACAGCAATTGACTCACCATGCCACTGGAAGGCCACGCACCATGCATGTAAATAAAGCCTATCCGAATGCGTCCCACCATACAATGCGTCGCCCAAAATCGGACTGCCGAGACTTTTCAGGGCCACGCGAATTTGATGTGTCTTGCCGCTTAATGGGCGAACGACAAACGCTCGGGGAGCCCCGTCAAACCCATAACTGAAGAATTGTGTAATGGCCGGATTATGTCGGCTTTTCAGCAGTATATGCTGGCCCTGACGGCGATTTTTCATGTCACCAAGGATGGTGCCTTGTTTCTTCTTCGGCTTTTTGTCACTTAGCGCAAGGTAGTATTTTTGCACCTGGTGAGTGCGGAAAAGCAGCTCAAAGTGAGCGGCTGCTGCTCGGTTTGTTGCCAGAATCAGACAGCCCGATGTGCCGTCGTCAAGCCGGTGTACCAAATGAAGATCAGACAAGCCAAACGCCATTTCAGCCTGATGAACCACACCTTCTTGTGGATCATGCATAGTTGTTCCCGGCGGTTTATCAATTACGATAAAGTCGGGATGAGAAAACAGAATGTTCAACCTGATTGCCCGCGATTAGGCTAATTCAGACAACAGCGCTTTAGCGGCATCGTAATCCAGTTCGTCGATGGCGTTGGTAATTTGCTGTCGCTGCATCGGTGAAGCGGCCATGGCGTCTAACCAGCTATTAAGCTTGTCGTTGCTGATAAACTCATGGTTGTTTAGCGCGACAGTCAGTGCCTGCAGCGCAATTTTACTTTCAGGCTTTTCTTCACTGGTACTATTCGTTGCGTCATCGCCGCTGGGCAACGCGTCTATAAGGGCAATAGTCTGGTTGACCTGCTGCAATAAATCGGCAATATCATTGTTATTCACGTCAGATGCTTTGAGTTGCTGATTGATCGAGCGACTTGCTTCGAACACGGCATTGCAACCCAGGTTTCCGGAAACGCCTTTTAATGTGTGTACAAGAATTTCAGCGCCAGCAATATCCTGAGCGCTTAACAGTGCAGGAAGCCGGGTGCCGATGTCTCTGTATTCATCGGCGAACTTTCGCAACAGGCGATGGAGTAGCGCTTCGTTGCCGTTGAGTTGTCTGAGTCCAAACTCGAAATCAATAGGTTCGTTTGTTGTTGTCATAGCGCCTTTCGTTTCAACTGTGGAGTTTTGTGTAATGTATTTGTATATGGTATTCGTATTTGCTGTACACTTTTAGTTATATTTATTGTTAAAGTGCTCAACTTTAGTTTAACGTTTTCCTATCTTCAGCTACTGGCGATCATTTTCCTGGAATTACTTCATGTTGTTTAGATTCATTTTAGTCGGTTTGTGTATTTTTGTGGTGTCAGCTTGCCAGTATGCGAATAACACAACCGATTCTGCCCTTGTTGCTGTATCAAAGGCGTCGTCTGACAGTGTAGCACAGCCAGTTCACATCAATTATGAAAAATATAAACTGGCCAATGGGTTAACCGTTATTTTGCATCAGGATAAGTCTGATCCACTGGTGCACGTTGATATGACGTATCACGTTGGCTCTGCCAGAGAGTTACCGGGCAAAACCGGTTTTGCCCACTTCTTTGAACATATGATGTTTCAGGGCTCAGAAAATGTGGCCGATGAGCAGCACTTTAAAATAGTGACGGACGCAGGTGGCACCCTGAACGGCACAACCAACCGCGATCGTACGAATTACTTCCAGACCGTACCCGCGAATCAGCTGGAAAAAGTACTTTGGCTGGAAGCCGACCGAATGGGTTTTTTATTGCCTGCGGTAACGCAGGAAAAGTTTGAAATACAGCGTGAAACCGTAAAAAACGAGCGGGCCGAGCGGGTAGACAATCAACCTTATGGACGTCGCCATGAAAAAATTGCCGAGGCCCTGTATCCCGAGGGCCATCCTTATGGGTGGCTGACTATTGGTTATGTTGAAGATCTGGACAGAGTTAATGTAAACGATTTAAAAGCGTTTTTTCAGCGCTGGTATGGGCCTAACAATGCCGTACTTACCATCGGCGGCGACATCGATATAGCACAAACAAAAGCCTGGATTTCCCGGTACTTTAGTGAAATACCTGCAGGACCCGATATTCCGGCCCAAGCGCCTGGGATAGCGCAATTATCTGACAATCGCTTTGTCACGCTGGAAGACAATATTCATTTACCGTTGTTGCAAATTGTGCTGCCAACAGTACATGCCCGACATAAAGATGAAGCTGCGCTGGACGTACTGTCGAATATTCTGGGCAGTGGTAAAACGTCACTGTTTTACGAGTCGTTAGTGAAAACCGGTAAAGCCGTTCAAGCGGGCGTATCGCACCCCTGTAGCGAGCTGGCCTGCGAATTTAATCTGATGGCACTGATTTCTCCGGAGTCCGGAGAAAGTCTGGCCGGCATGTACGATACCATTCAAACCATGCTGGATACCTTTGAGTCGCGTCCGTTTGACGACGACGCACTCCTGCGGGTAAAAGCGAGTATTAAGGCGTCTACTATTTATGGTTTGCAGAGCGTGAGTGGGAAGGTGTCAACAATGGCTTATAACGAAACCTTCTTTGGCAATCCGAACCTGATTAACGAGGACATTGCCCGTTATAACAACGTCACCAAAGAAGATGTTTACCGCGTGTTCCGTAAATACATCAAAGGTCAGAAAGCGGTTGTATTGAGTGTAGTGCCTCACGGTCAGTCTGCACTGGCAGCAGCGCCACAAACCTTTCAATCAGCCCCGCGTGAATTCGCAATTCAACAAGAAACCACTTCAATTGACGTTGCCAGACAAACGTCCCGGACATCGTCCGCCGGCTTTGACCGCTCCGTGGTACCAGAAGCCGGACCTGCGCCATCCGTTACCGTACCTGAGTACTGGCGCGACCGTTTAGACAACGGTATACAAATTATCGGTGTGACCAGCGATGAGACGCCTACAGTCAGTTTTACCCTGGACATGGAAGGCGGCATGTTACTGGATCCAATGGAAAAAGCCGGGCTGTCACAAATGACAGCTATGATGATGAACGAAACGACTCAGGGCTACAGCAACGAAGCCATGTCTAATGAGTTGGCTAAACTTGGGTCCTCTATTAGCTTCACCAGTAATGGACGATACACCCAGGTATTTGTATCCAGCCTGACAGAAAACCTCGACGCCACTCTGGCTTTACTGAAAGAGAAATTGTTTCGCCCTGCATTTCTTGAGTCAGATTTCGACCGATTGAAAAAGCAAGTGATTGATGGCATCAATTCCCAGGCTAAAAATCCTTCTGCGCTTGCCGAGCGAGCCACGTCGTTAGTGTTATGGGGTAAACAAAACCGTATTAGCTTGTCGCAAACCGGAACAGCAGAAACCATACAAAACATCACACTCGACGATGTTAAACGATTTTATGCAAACTATTATGTGCCGGCTAAAAGCACCCTAGTGATGGTGGGGGATATATCGCAGGCGGCGCTGATTGACCGTTTGGCTTTTTTATCTGACTGGCAGGGCAGTGATTATACCATTCCGGGCTATGCCAGCTTCCCAGAGTATCAGTCTAACCAGATTTATCTGGTCGATGTGCCCGGGGCGACACAAAGTACGGTAAGAATGGTCTCGCGTTCTCTGCCTTATGACGCCACGGGTGACTATTTTCACGCCCAATTAATGAACTTCCCGTTGGGTGACGACTTTAACAGTCGCATCAACCAAAACCTGCGGGAAGACAAAGGATACACCTACGGCGCTTATTCTTCGTTTAACGGTGGCAAATCATTAGGGTGGTTTGAAGCGGGCGCCGAGCTTAAACAGCAATATACCGAAGCGGGTATTGTTGAGCTAATGAAAGAAATTAACCAGTATAAACAACAAGGGATCACCGAAGCAGAGCTAGCGTTTATGCAGAACGCGTTTACGTTAAGTGAAGCACTGGAGTATGAAACGCCAATGGATAAAGCGGCTTTTCTACGCCGTTTGGTGGCGTATGATTTGCCCAGTGATTACAAGCAAACACAAAAGTCGATAATTCGAGGCATTGCCAAGCCTGAGCTCGACAAAGTGGCTAGCCGCCTGTTAAATACGCAGGATTTACAAATTATTATTGTCGGTGACAAACAAGCGTTGCAACCGCAGCTGGAAGCATTGGCGATGCCAGTTCACGATATTTCCTTTGCTGGTGGTTAGCCACACCAGGCATTCGTCAAAGCAAGTGATCCAGTGACTTGTTTGAGATAACCACAGACCCACGTGAAATTCAGACAATCAGGCATTAACACTGGTGATTTATTTGATAAGATACCCGCAGAACTAACCACTCCGCAGCACGTACGCTGCGGGGGTACACCTGGATATTGACATTGCTTCCATTGACTTCAGATTTTACCTACGACCTAAATGCGTTAAGTCATTCCTCTGCCATTAATAGTATTCAAGGCATTAAACGCGGCGTAGAAAGAGAATGTCTCAGAATCAACCCCACAGGGTCGTTGGCACAAACACCCCACCCGGTGTCACTTGGCGCGGCGCTGACGCACGATAGTATTACAACTGACTACTCAGAATCCTTGTTGGAATTTATTACTCCGCCAGAAACCGACGCGAATAAAACCCTGGCGCAATTGGCTGACGTACACAAGTTTACCCTCGACAATTTAGGTGAAGAGCGCCTTTGGCCGCTTAGCATGCCGTGCTTTATTAAAAGCGAAGCTGAAATCCCGATTGCGTACTTTGGTGAGTCAAATGTCGGTAAAATGAAAAAAGCGTATCGGGTTGGTTTGCGCAACCGCTATGGCAGCATGATGCAGGTTATCGCGGGTGTGCATTTTAACTTTTCGGTACCTGACAGCCTGTGGCAATACCTGGCGGAAAAACAAAATGTTGAACCGACTCAGGATTGGATCTCTGCACAGTATTTCAGCCTGATCCGTAACTACCGCAGAACCTGTTGGTTAATTCCTTATTTGTTTGGTGCGTCGCCGGCACTGTGCAGTTCGTTTGTCGCCGGGCGCGAACACGGTCTTGATTTTAAGCAACTGGGCAAAGGTACCTTGTACTTGCCCTATGCGACGTCACTGCGTATGAGCGGACTGGGCTACACCAGCACCGAACAGTCATCGCTGAGGATTTGTTACAATGAGCTGGATAATTACATCCGCGTGCTAAGAGAAGCGATGTATCAGCCATCGCAGCGCTATGCGGGATTTGCTGCCGGTGAGGGCGGTAACTACCAGCAGCTCAGTAAAAACGTGCTACAAATTGAAAACGAATTCTATTCTCCGATACGTCCTAAGCAGCCAACCCGCTCTATGGAAAAGCCAACCGATGCGCTGGCTACCCGGGGGGTTAGTTACATAGAAGTACGTGCGTTGGATGTTAACCCTTTCAGTGCGACAGGCATTTCCCGGGATCAAATCGATTTTCTTGACGTGTTTTTGATCAGTTGTTTGCTTATGGACAGCCCGGAGTTCACCGCAGATCGTTACAAAGAAACGGAAGTGAACTTAAATCGCATTGTATTGGAAGGACGTAAGCCTGGATTAACCTTGCTGCACAACCAACAGGAAGTCAGCATGCAGGTGTGGGCTGAGCAATTGTTTGCCAGGTTCGGCGACGTAGCGCAGTTAATGGATAACGCCTATGATGACAATCGCTATAGCCTGGCAATTGAACGAGAGTGGCAAAAAATCACTGACCCTGATAAAACTTTTTCAGGTCGCTGGTTAAATAAATTATTAAGTGAAGGCGACAACGCGGTGGTAGGGCGAGAGTTGGCAAATAGCTATCGCAATGACATCAAAGCCTTTGAATACCGTTTTAAGACTGAAGCGGACTTTGTTGAAGAAGCCACGCGTTCTCACGCTGCTCAGCAAGACATTGAGGCTGCGGACAAGGTGTCATTTGACGCGTTTATCCAGGAATACTTTGCCCGTCCGCCACAAAATTAGGGCAAAAAAAATGCCTGACACGGGTCAGGCATAAAGAATTCGTTCCAGGGAAACACACATTCGGAACACTAGGTTGGACAATGTATGTACAAAAAGTTCAAACAATTTTGTATTTTTTTTTCGGGTTGGGTGGTGTTAATGCCGCTGATGCTTGTGGGATGTGCCACAACGCCACCCAAAGACATCAGTAACCTGTGTGAAATCTTCTACGAAAAAGAAGACTGGTACGACGCTGCTGAAGAGATGCGTGAAAAGTGGGGCGTACCCATTCATGTGCCTATGGCCATGATGTATCAGGAAAGCTCATTCCGACACGATGCGTTACCTCCTCGCGATTATATTCTGTTTGGCTTAATTCCCTGGGGCCGCGTGAGTTCAGCTTATGGATATTCTCAGGCTAAAACACCCACCTGGAGCGACTATATTCGTGAAACGGGTAACAGTGGTGCGGACCGCGATGATTTTGAAGATGCCATAGATTTTATGGGCTGGTTCATTAGTAAAACACACACGGTAAATGGCATTTCGAAGTGGGACGCTTATGCGCAATACCTGAATTATCACGAAGGTTGGGGCGGCTACCGCAAGAAAACATACAACAGAAAGGCCTGGTTAAAACAAGTGGCTAAACGCGTTAAAGACCGCTCACTGCGTTATGCGAGTCAGTTGAAAACCTGCGAAGCGGACTTGCAAAAAAGCTGGTTCTGGAAATTGTTTGATTGAGCCACAAGCGCTTGCAATATGAGTGATGTTAGCCTACATGATGGCGACAAAAATGGCTTCGGTATAAAGGCAGAGTAAAGAAAAAGAGTAAAGAAAAATCGGGCAGGCAAAGTGCCTGCCCAAAGAAATGGGTATCTGCCCAAGACCGTCAATCATCAGATACCCAACAGGCATAACTACGGTAATCTAAATGATAATTATTATCAAGTCGTGATTTGATTTTTTTTCATTTTTTTTGTCATTAAATAACATAACGCTATCACAACGTGATATTTAAATGTGTTTCATACGACTCAGTTGCTACAAATCTCGTTATTCACTCAACATCATCAAGCCATAGAAATTCGAAAGGGAATTTAGGTGAGTTGTTGTTTTGTATCGTTTTTTTCATATGTGAACGAAACCAAAAGCAAAAGTGAATGTTGTTTTGCAGGTAGTGATATGTCTAAGGATGAGTATGTCAAATACGTTTAGTAACAAAGCGTCGACAGGCAAATACCGTGTGGTTGGTTACGATCAATACGACTACAGGGAATATTTCATCGATGAGCTGCCTATCCTGGAGCAAGCCCTTCAGTTACTTAAGACAAAATGCGCAGCACCTAACGCTACCCCTACCTCGTTTTCAGATGTCTACTTTATTTATAATGATAAAGAGGAAATGCTGTATAAGGGGACGTTTGCTAACGGCATTGAACAGCCGGGGCGGTAAATCAAAGAACGATCACATTCACCAAGTTCCCATCACCAGTATTACCTCTCATTTACCGCGCAAACAGGACTAACATTCCTCGAATAGTCTGTGCTAACAAGGCTTCTTTCACACAACGTTATCAGGATTTACCACAACCTTTGATCTACATCATATTGCACGCGAGGTCAGCTCGGGGGGATTGATTTGGATCAGCATTTTTGGAAGGGAATGGGGGCAAACTTAACCCATAGAAATTGCAAAAAAGGTGAACGTTATGTGGAGCATGTTATTTAAAGATCCAGTGGTATGGGGCTCTCTGTTAGGTATTTTTATTATCTGCGTGATGATGGCGTATTACGCCTATATGTTTATTCACAACAGTTCCGATGACCACAAATAACCCTCAGTACTACTAACGAGGTTACTGTTAATTACGGTTGGCTTAGCGCTTTTTGGCGAACGGCGAGTCAACCGTCAGTAATACCAATAGTGCCCCCTGGCCACCGTATTCCAGCGGGGCCTGGTGGAATGCACGTACTTGCGGGTGCTGAATCAGGTAGTGGGGCAGTGCTTGTTTTAGCACGCCGGTACCGTGACCGTGCACCAGACAAACACAGTCGACGTGTTCTTGTTTGGCTGTATGGAGCAGACCGGCCAGTTCCATCTTGGCTTGTTGCCGGGTCATGCCGTGTAAATCCAGAATATACTCCGGGCTGTAGTCGCCCCGTCTTAGCTGTTTTAGTTCGTAAGCTGGGACGTCTTCCCTGCAGTAACGCAGTGCACCCTGCGGCGGAATAAAGCCTTCAAAGGCATCGGAGAATTCGAAGCTGGCATGGGCGTTGCGCTCTGCCTTTTGCTGACGCTTTACAGCGATTTTCCTCGCCGGTTGCGGGGGCACATAGGTATCCTGCGTGAGCGGCTTAACCCCTTTTACTTCTGACTGAAAAAGAGACAAGTCGTCCGGTTCTTCTGCGGACGGTGCCGAATACTTTTTCACGCTCAACATTCCTCTGGTTACGAACTGCATATATTGGACAAATTAAGCATGTCCGAAATGGTCAACATTATGTATCATACCACCTTTCTTAAAGCCGGGCATATTAAGCAACATGACAGACAAATTTTACCTCGACGAGGCCATTGCCGATTTGCACTCAATTTTAGATATGGTGCGCTGGGCGGTGAGTCGGTTTAACGACGCAGATTTGTTTTTTGGACACGGTACCGACAACGCTTGGGATGAAGCCGTCAGTCTGGTGTTTCAGGCGCTGCATTTACCCCATGGGTTAACGCAACAAACCGGTGACGGTCTGTTTGCTGCCAGGCTAACGCAAAGTGAGCGCAGTAAAGTGGCTGAGTTGGTGTTGCAGCGCGTGCAAACCCGCTTGCCGTTGCCATACATTACCAACGAAGCCTGGTTTTGCGGGTTGCCATTTTACGTCGACGAGCGCGTATTGATTCCTCGCTCACCGTTTGCCGAACTCATCGAGAACAAGTTTGCTCAGTGGTTGAGTGAGCCACCGTCACGCATTCTGGATTTGTGTACCGGCGGCGGCTGTATTGCTATTGCCCTGGCGTATGCGTTTGACGAAGCCGAGGTTGATGCGGTGGACATCAGCGAAGATGCGTTAACCGTGGCTGAAATGAATATTCAGGAGCACGGGTTATCACATCGTGTGTTCCCGCTGTATTCAGATTTGTTCAACCAGCTTGAAGGACAGCAATACGATCTGATTGTGTCTAATCCGCCTTATGTGGATGCACAGGACATGGCCGATTTGCCAAACGAATTCCAACACGAGCCTGAGCTGGCACTCGCCGCAGGCGACGATGGTCTTGATCTGGTTGAGACTATATTACAACAGGCCCCACAACACTTGTCTGATAACGGTGTGTTGTTAGTGGAAGTGGGTAATTCACTGGTGCATATGGACAACCGTTTCCCGGAGTTAGAACTGGAATGGGTTGAGCTGGCACAAGGGGGCCATGGGATTTTTGCCGTAACCAAAGCGGCACTTGAACGATTTAACAACAGGAATAGTGTGTAAATGGCCGGAAATACATTCGGAAAGTTTTTTACCGTTAGCACCTTTGGTGAAAGTCATGGTATCGCTTTAGGTGGTGTGGTTGATGGTTGCCCGCCAGGATTAGCGTTATGTGAAGAAGATTTGCAAGTCGACCTGGACCGCAGAAAACCGGGTACCTCGCGGTATACTACTGCGCGTCGTGAAGACGATGAAGTACAAATTCTGTCGGGCGTGTTTGAAGGTAAAACCACGGGCACCAGCATTGGTTTACTGATCAAAAACAAAGATCAGCGCAGTCAGGATTATTCCAATATCGCTAACCGTTTTCGCCCGGGGCATGCGGATTATACCTACCAGCAAAAATACGGTATGCGAGACTACCGCGGAGGTGGCCGCTCATCGGCTCGCGAGACTGCGATTCGGGTTGCCGCGGGGGGAATTGCTAAAAAATTCCTCAAGCAGGTGTACGGTATCGAAATTCACGGTTTCTTGTCGCAATTAGGGCCGATTGGCATCGACAGCGTTGATTACGATGTTATCAATACGAACCCGTTTTTCTGCCCCGATGAAAGCAAGCTGGATGCGCTGGATGAGTACATGCGTGACCTGAAAAAATCCGGTGATTCAATTGGTGCCAAAGTGTCGGTAGTAGCAACCAACATGCCGGTTGGCTTGGGCGAGCCCGTCTTCGACCGCCTGGATGCAGATATTGCCGGTGCAATGATGGGCATTAACGCAGTGAAAGGCGTGGAAGTGGGTGACGGCTTTGATGTGATCACACAAAAAGGCAGCGAGCATCGCGATACGCTGACACCGGAAGGCTTTACCTCAAATCACTCGGGTGGTGTATTGGGTGGTATTTCTACCGGACAGGATCTGGTGGTACACATGGCACTTAAACCAACTTCGAGTATCTCGGTACCGGGTAAAACCATCGATACCGACGGCAATGCCATTGATATCGTTACTAAAGGTCGTCACGATCCGTGTGTGGGCATTCGGGCAGTGCCAATTGCTGAAGCCATGCTGGCATTGGTATTAATGGATCACTGCCTGCGTCATCGTGCGCAGAATGCCGATGTAATGAGTCAAACCCCCGTAATTCCTGGCAACGCAGCCAAGTGATTCGACCTGCAATATTAAATCTGTCATGACAACGGTAAATCGCTTTACCGTTGTCGCACTCAGCCTTACCTACGCGCTGTATTTCGGCCAACTTGGTGTTATTACCCCTTATCTTGGCGTTTTCTTAGACGGACGAGGATTCACCTCAGCCGAAATTGGCGAATTGTTCGCTGTAATTACCCTGGCGCGCATTATCGGGCCTTCGCTGTGGGCGGGGATAGCCGACAAGACCGGTAAAATCCTGTTTATTCTTCGCCTTGGTTGTGCACTCACGGTGTTTAGCTTCATTGGTGTGTTCTGGGCGTTTTCATTCTGGTACCTCACATTGACTATGGGGTTGATGATGATGTTCTGGACTGCCGTGTTGCCGCAGCTGGAAGTGTTGACCCTTCACACAGTGGATGGCGACTCAAAGCGCTATGGCAGAGTGCGGCTTTGGGGAAGTGTTGGTTTTATAGTGCTGACCGTGTTGGTGGGGCAGGCGCTGGACTTCTTTTCTACAGAAACACCGATTTATGCCTCTATGCTGGTTCTCAGCGCGTTGTTTGTCAGTACGCTGGCACTCAGGCAGCCTGACACTATGCAGCGCAATCACAGTCAGTCTGGCAGTATCTGGGGCTATTTGCGCAATAAAGTTGTGATTGTATTTCTTATCGTCAATGGTTTGCTGCAGGTGAGTTTTGGGGCCTATTACGGCTTCTTTGCCCTGTATATGCGCGATCTGGGGTATACGGGTATGGAAACCGGCCTGCTGATTGCGCTGGGCGTGTTGGTTGAAGTGGGTATCTTCCTTATCGCACAAAAATTGATCGCCCGTTTCGGCGTGTGGCGATTGCTTATGCTGTGTTTGCTAGCTACCGGACTGCGCTGGTGGGTGTTAGGAACGCTGGCTGAGCATTTCTGGCTGGTGTTCTTCAGCCAGTTTATTCACGCATTGAGTTTTGGCTTGAATCATTCGACTTCGATGCAATTTATTCATCACTATTTTCCGTCACACATTCACGGGCGTATTCAGGCCGCTTACATTGGCCTGGCTTTCGGCTTGGGGGGCGCTATCGGCAATTACGCAGCCGGACAAATATGGCAACAGGGCAGTGGGGCATTCGAAACGTTTGCCGCGGCATCGGTATGTGCTGTTGTTGGTGGGCTACTTTTACTGTTGATCAAGCCAGCTCAAATGAGTCAACGACACCCTCTGCACAGTTAAAGACCACTGCGTCTGCATTGCATTTAAGTGTTGGTGGCAGTGAAATTGCAGGTAAAGTGCAAGCCGGGCAATTTGATATGCCCGGCTCTGATGACTTTAGTTCAGGTCGCGCCATTGACCCTCAGGCAACTAGCGAGGACTTTACTGTCTCCGTTTTCGTCAGCTTGCTCAAGTTTTACATCAAATTTCCAAAGGCGGTGCAGGTGACGCATGACTTCGTCTTTGCTGTCCGCCAGCGGAATACCGTTTTGTGGCACATAGCGTAACGTCAGCGAGCGATCGCCACGCACATCAACGTTGTAGATTTGAATATTAGGCTCAAGGTTGCTGAGGTTGTACTGGGCCGACAGTTTTTCTCTTATTGCGTGATAACCCTGTTCATCGTGAATAGCCGATACGCTGACATAGGGTTTGCTATCGTCGTCTTCAACCGCAAACAGCTTAAAGTCCCGCATTACTTTGGGCGACAGAAACTGACTGATAAAGCTTTCATCCTTAAAGTTATGCATGGCAAAGTGCACGGTGTCGAGCCAGTCTTTCCCGGCGATGTCAGGGAACCAGTAGCGGTCTTCTTCCGTTGGCTCCTGACAGATGCGTTTAATATCCATAAACATATTGAACCCGAGGGCGTAGGGGTTAATCCCACTGTAATACGGGCTGTTATATTCGGGTTGGGTGACCACGCTGGTGTGGCTGTGCAGAAACTCCAGCATAAAGCGGTCGGTAACCAGGCCTTCGTCATACAATGTGTTTAAAATATGGTAGTGCCAGAAACAGGCCCAGCCTTCGTTCATCACCTGCGTTTGTTTTTGCGGGTAAAAGTACTGTGAAACTTTACGAACAATCCTGACGAGTTCCCGTTGCCAGGGTTCAAGTAATGGGGCGTTTTTCTCAATAAAGTACAGCAGGTTTTCCTGAGGCTCTGCCGGGAAGCGAGGGGCTTCTTGACTGGATTCGTGTTTTACCTCAGGCAAGGTACGCCATAATTCATTTACCTGTGACTGCAAATACTTTGCCCGTTGCTTCTGGCGACTTTTTTCTTCCTGAAGAGACAATTTTTGTGGGCGCTTATAACGGTCTACGCCGTAATTCATCAATGCGTGGCAGGAGTCGAGGGTTTGTTCAACTTCCTCATAGCCGTATTTTTGCTCACATTTCGCGATGTAATTTTTGGCAAATACCAGGTAATCGATAATGGAACTAGCATCTGTCCAGGTTTGGAACAGGTAGTTGCCTTTGAAAAACGAGTTATGCCCATAGCAGGCGTGTGCCATTACCAGCGCTTGCATGGTGATAGTGTTTTCTTCCATCAGGTAAGCAATACACGGATTGGAATTGATCACTATCTCGTAGGCCAGCCCCATGTGGCCACGGCGGTATTGTTGCTCAGTTTGAATAAACTTTTTGCCGAAGGACCAGTGCGTGTAATTGATGGGCATGCCTATGCTCGCATAGGCGTCCATCATTTGCTCAGCGGTGATCACTTCTATTTGGTTGGGGTAAATATCCAGTCGAAAGGCTTTAGCAATGCGGTCGATTTCGGCTTCGTATTGCTCCAGCATGTCGAAGGTCCAGTCCGGACCGTCACTCAAAGGCTGTGTTTTTACAGCAGAATTTGCAGCCATTAACTTCCTCCCGAAGCAGTCGATGAATTGGTCTTTTCAAACAACTCCCGGAATACCGGATAGATGTCATTCACCGACGTAATATGTTTACACACAAAGTTTTCGCAGCCTTCCTCCACGGTTTGGTATTCACGCCACAAGCTTTGATGCTGGCGCTCGGTGATTTCGATATAAGCAAAATACCGCGTTACCGGAAGTAGCTTTTTCGTCAGGAGCTCACGGCACTGGGGTGAGTCGTCAGCCCAGTTGTCGCCATCGGATGCCTGTGCGGCGTAAATGTTCCAATCGCTGTCCTGGTAGCGGGCCTGAATAATTTCATCCATTAGCTTGAGTGCACTGGACACAATCGTTCCGCCGGTTTCCTGGGAGTAGAAAAACTCCTGTTCGTCGACTTCTTTGGCCTGAGTGTGATGGCGTATGTAGACCACCTCAACGTTTTCATAGGTGCGGGTTAAGAACAAATACAGCAAAATATAAAACCGTTTTGCCATGTCTTTGGTGGCCTGATCCATTGAACCAGAGACATCCATGAGGCAAAACATAACGGCTTTACTGGTGGGAACCGGCTTCTTGGCGTAGTTTTTAAACCGCAGATCGAAGGTGTCGATGAACGGCACCCCGGCAATTTTGGCTTTCAACTTCGCGATGGTCTGTTCCAGTTCCAGTATGGCAACCGTGTTGTCGTGCTTGTCGTTGCGAAGCGCTTCGAGTTTTTCTTCACACTCGCGCAATTTACGACGATCACCGGCGGTTAATGCGATTCGGCGGGCCATAGAGCCTTTCAATGAACGCACTATATCCAGATTGCTGGGTACCCCGTCGGTTTGAAAACCAGCCCGATAAGTTTCGTATTGCACCACCTGATCAAACTGACTGTTTTTCAGGTTGGGCAGGGCGAGGTCTTCGAACAACAGGTCCAAATATTCGTCTTTTGATATTGAAAAACTAAAATCATCCTGACCTTCGCCTGAATCACTGGCGTCGCCCTGACCACTGCCACCACCACCTTGTTGAGGCGGACGGTCGATTCGGTCTCCGGCAGTAAACTGGTCGTTGCCAGGATGTACCGCTGTGCGCTTTCCGCCCTTGCCGGTATGAAATACCGGCTCGGAAATATCGCGCTTTGGAATACTAATTTGTTCGCCAGAATCAACGTCGGTCACTGAGCGTTCGCCCACGGCGTCAGAAACGGCGCGTTTAATTTGTTGCTTATAGCGTTTTAAGAAACGCTGCCGGTTAAGCGTACTCTTTCCCTTACTGTTTAACCGGCGGTCGATAAAATGTGCCATACAACCCCTTCATTCAAGCTTTACTCGCGGAATGCTACTGGCTTACGATGCTTTGCGGACGCGAAGGTACCACTCGCATAATAAACGCACTTGTTTTTGGGTATAGCCTTTCTCCACCATTCGATTGACGAAGTCATCGTGTTTCTTCTTGTCTTCCGCGCTGCCTTTGGTGTTAAACGAAATAACAGGCAGCAGGTCTTCGGTATTCGAGAACATTTTCTTCTCAATCACCGTGCGCAGTTTTTCGTAGCTGGTCCAGGTTGGGTTTTTACCGCCGTTATTGGCTCTGGCACGCAGTACAAAATTCACAATTTCGTTGCGGAAGTCTTTCGGATTACTGATACCGGCTGGCTTTTCAGTTTTTTCCAGTTCGGCATTCAGTGAAGCCCGGTCAAACAACTGGCCGGTTTCCGGATCGCGGTATTCCTGATCCTGTATCCAGAAGTCAGCATAAGTGACATAGCGGTCGAACAGGTTTTGACCGTACTCTGAATAAGACTCCAGGTACGCGGTTTGAATTTCTTTGCCAATGAACTCCACGTAGTGGGGGATCAGGTAGCCTTTCAGGAATTCTTTGTAGCGGTCAGCGGTTTCCTGTGGGAATTGCTCGCGCTCGATTTGACGCTCCAATACATAGAACAGGTGCACCGGGTTGGCCGCCACT
>CESQ01026619.1_pt1 | contig 32530 bp, 21 predicted proteins | sample 361401 | NCBI WGS metagenome assembly CESQ01 (sample SAMEA2622119, study PRJEB7988) | marine metagenome | isolation source: saline water (ENVO:00002010), including | reverse complement strand
CGTGACATTCGCCCTTCACGAGGACGACCCGATTTTCTTGATTAGCGCACTTGCTGAGCACACTAAGAATCTGCAGGGCTCCCCGGAGGCATCATTGCTGATTGCAGAAGCAGGGGAGGGAAATCCTCTGGCACTTGGAAGGACGACGCTGATTGGAAAATGCGAGAAGATGGCGGAAACCGAAAGAGATTCGGCGAGGAACGTGTTCATAGAGGCTCATCCAGATGCCACTTTTTACGCAGATTTCAAGGACTTCTATTTCTACAAGCTACGGGTTCAATCCGCCCGATATATAGGAGGTTTCGGAAGGATGTCATGGATAGAGGGACAGGATTGGAAGAGTGCTGAGCCAGACCCTCTTTCGGAATCTGCGGCAGGAATCATCGAGCATATGAACGAAGATCATAGAGATGCAATGGTCGTATGCTGTACCAGTTTTAGCAAAGCGACTGATACTTCTGACGCAGTGATGACAGGAATAGACAGGTACGGCTTCGAGATGTCTGCGGTCACTGAAGATGGGCCCCGACCGATAAGGCTAGCCTTCAACAAACAGGCGACCACGTCAGAAGAAGCCAGAATAGAGATTGTAAAACTCGTCAAAGAGGCACGAAAGAAGTCGAATTAAACCCCAGGCGCTAATGATTAGGCAGAAGGGACGGTTAGGACTGATGTCTCATTCCTCTGAATCAGAGGTAACCCCATTTCTGAAAGGCTGGGAAGAACGTGCAAGACACAAGCGTTACCGCAAGCCGGAGCTAAGTAGTCCATTCCAGTATCCGACATGACTAGCCTAACTCCGTGTCCGGCTGGGACGAGAGCGTCTATTGCTTGGAACTCCATCATCATTGTAACCTCTTGCCCGGGAGTCACCGTTTGAGGTTCCGAACCGCCCTCATGGTACCTAACGTCCATGGTCGCATGCCCGATCCGAGTCCCCGTCATCATATCTTCCATCAGAATGAATACTTGCCCTCCATCAAATGTAGGCACCGCTGATAGGTGTACTGTGGCCAGTCCAGAGATGTGCATGTCGAAGTCGGGATTAATGTCTGGACATTCAACTATGATTGACTGTTCGGCACCGATACCTGGGACTGCTCCACCAACAACAGGCGCCCCTCCAACAAACACTCCGCTGTAGGTGCATGACCCCAAAGGAATCGTGTAGACTTCTGCGTCACGAGGCGGCCAAACCTCCTCGATTCTCCATTGTCCATCATTTCTTTGTATCTGCGCAATCATATCTGGTTCATCACCAATACCTTTCAGGTAGTACTCAAACCACTCGAAAAGGTCCTGTGCCCAGTCCCACCTCGTCATATTTTGGAGTGCTTCGGCCCCGAAACCTTCCCCCAGATTCTCGTGCTTCTCCCACTGGTCGGGATAGTCGTGACCCCACTGACCAAGCATTCCCCTAACAGCATAACCGGCTTCTAGATAGTCAGTGTACCAGTTCGTTCCTGGAGGGCCACTAAACACTTGATGAGGATCAACGTTCCAGTCTTGCATCCCTTGGACCCAGTATATCGAACCGTTCCAGTTCCGGAAGGCCTTGTCTATGTGGCTCCTTTCTTCATAGTAGTTTTGCATGTAAGGGTCCATCTCGCCTCCGACGTAGGTCACTGGACCAGCGAACAGACCCTCCACGATATCGGGACAGACATTGTCCAGATCATCAGCGTCGTAATCGACTGTGCTTGAGAAGTAGTTCATGTGCATGATTTGGCTCCTAGCCTCAGCGCTGCCGTTTTTGTACAATAATGGATGAAGTGCGGTAGTCCCGGAGACAGGGACAATAGTCTTCAGGTACTCACTTCCCATCGCAGCCGCTTCCCATTGTGTTGCCCCTTCGTATGACTTTCCGTACAATCCAACATTGCCGTTGCTCCATTCCTGGGATCCTAACCACTCCACAGCTTCGTGTATCCCTAGTCCCTCTCCCGCCCCTCGATAGTCGAAACACCCAGAAGACATCTCAGTTCCGAAAACGCTGACTTGTGCAAAGGCATACCCGTGAGGAACGAAATTCTCGAATATGAACTCTCCACGACCGGAACTCACAACGTTTGTAGCCGAGGACTCGCTACCTGGCTGACCGTAGGAAAAATATGGACTTATGACGGCTATTACGGGTACAGTATCCCCCTCCAATGTGTTGCTAGGGAGCCAATACGATAAGTGGACCTCAGAGGTCTCAGGACCTATCTCCCAAATTTCACTAGTATCGACCTCAATATAGGCTTCACGAACCTCTAAATGAGTATACGGACCTCTTTCCAAGACATAGGAGAACGTATGGTTCATTTCCCAGTCAAGATTGTGACGGTCCCAAATTGAAGGATAAATAGAATCAGAATCACCTGTGTTTTGTACCTTATTTCCGGAAATACAGCCCGTCAAGGAGGACAAAAGCATGAGAAACGAGATTAGCAAGGGCAACAATGGGGCACGCCCCGCATCGCTCATGTTGATGTCACCCTGTTATTCCCAATCAACCTCACGGATAACCGATACAATATATCATAAATCTAGTGTGATCAAGTCGGATCAAGAGGGAGACGTACTTTGCATTACTACTTCCCTGGGATGGCTGTTGGGCTTATTCTGTTGCAAACTGCCATAGTTGCGCCTAGTTTATTTAGAAACCTAAATATTGACGATTTCGGTAGGGCAATAAGAGATCTGTGGCCTAAATTTTTTCTTGCCCTGATTGTGATTGGCTTACTTTCAACTGCATCATCGTACTTGGAGGATGATGCGAATACACTGCATTACTCCATCGGATTGACAACCGTCTTTCTTTCAGTAATTTGTTATCTAATAATCCCGGCAACAAACAGAGCAACTGATGAGGGCAACCAAAAAAAGTTCTCGATTCTACATAGAATAAGCGTCACTTCCACCTTGGTGATACTTATCATAAACATCTCGTTTTTGTTCGTTTAGACCACTTCATTACCATCTCAATAGTGAGCTCCATGTGATATTTTTCGATTTATCAACCCCTGAAATCTAACTCATAATTTAAATTACAAATAATTAAGTGGAGAGTTTTGATCATATGTAGCGTGTCTAAGAGAGGTGTTCTGATGATTAATGTTGGAACGCCGGACGAACCCACGGTTGAATCAGTTAGAAGCTACCTCCGAGAGTTCCTACTAGATCCGGATGTCATTGACGCGCCCTATCTAATAAGGCAACTTTTGGTGAGAGGAATAATATTGCGCGTAAGGCCGGGTAAGGTCGCCCCCCTTTACAAGAAAATATGGATGGAGGAAGGGTCCCCTCTCAGAGTATATTCTGAAAGAATAGCCGAGTCTGCCTCAGAAATTCTTGATGACATAAAAATAGAACACGCGATGAGATATGGCAATCCGAGCATAAAGATTGGTTTGCGGAAGTTGATGGAATCCGGAGTGGACGAATTGCTCCTTCTACCGATGTTCCCACACCACGCTCAAGCAACCACTGAAACAGCATTGAAACACGCTTACAGAGAACTCAAGGATCTAGGTTGGCAACCTAACATAATCGAAATGGGCAATTTCCAAACGGATGATAATTACATTACCCCATTAGCGGGTTCAATCGAGCCACACCTCGATGATGACACGCACCTACTCTTCTCCTACCATGGTCTTCCTGTTTCTCACGTTAAGAGGGTGGACAGGTCGAAAAAACACTGCCAGAAAGTAGATGGTTGCTGCAGCATATCCTGTGATGCTAACGAGCTTTGTTACGGACATCACTGCATGGAAACAAGTATTGCAGTCTCCAAAAAACTGGGACTATCATCCGACAGGTGGTCTATCAGCTTCCAAAGTAGGCTGGGACCGGTGAAATGGCTCACTCCTTCTACTTCAGATATGGTGAGGACACTGGTCGAGAGAGGTGTGAGGAACCTGGCGATCGTTGCGCCTGCGTTTCTGGCAGACGGCCTCGAGACACTAGAGGAACTGGACATAGGGATTCGCGAGGAGTTCGAGGAGCATGGGGGGGACAATCTCACAGTAATCAAGTGCTTGAATGATAATCCAGATTGGATTGCCGGCCTCACGGAGATGGTGGAGCAAAAATTCAGTCTTTCCGTCCCTGTGTGAATAGCTCCGATATCCGCTCAGCTTCATCTACGACGTGAGTCACGGACACTCCGCTTCCAGTCCATCCAGAGAGCGAAAGCCTTCCTCTGTAATTCATCAGTGAGGAGAGATATCCTGGAGGGTATCTAGGTATTTCCCTCTCTCCGATTTTCTGGAGTATTGCTGGCTCTCCTGAGAAACCGTCCATTTCCCTAAGCGCCTCCCTCACTGACTGCTCGTTACCATCCCAGCGACTGTGAGGGACCATCAATCGGAATAGCCTGTGACTTTCCGGCGCTCTACTAGAGGAATGGATGTCTGACTCATGTAAGATGCCACTTATCGGTAATTTAGAGTCTGGTATCAACGTCCCGTATCCTGTTTCCACTCCAGATACTTCTTCTTCCGGGTAACCAACCACGAAAACGGATAGAGTGGTCTGCCCGTAGTTCCTCCCAGGTGGTTTTGAGGCCCAGATCATTGAAGATATTGGAATATCGTAAGCGGAGGATAATTCGTCCGGACTCCCCTCTCCACTTTCCATGATTATCTCTATATTCCCCATCTTAGAAATCGCGTTATGGAGACCTCGTATTATGTCCTCCATACCCCCTTCTAGTGATGCCAGACTTCCCCTTCGAGGGGTGAATATAGGATATGATTCCGATATCTTCCTCCTCAACCGTCTCCTACTGATTGGGGCTTTCGGTCCGAACCCGGTCAAACTTGGGAACAGAAAGTTTGCATCAACCTCAGCAGCTGTATCGTTGACTATCCCCAAAGTCATCGCATCCGCGATTTCAGAGTTCTGGATAACATCCAGGACCGAGCTGTCACTCTTCCTCGAATTCAATGCGCCCCTGAATAAACCCAGTGCTCCTATTTTGAGGATGGTGGCAGGGGAGATCATGTGTTTACCACCCCTCAAAATAACCCACCTGGAGGATGCAGTACTTCTGGAGGGGTTGAATGAGCCGCCCATGTCGAGGTCATCCACCAATCTCCAGAAGGATGGGTGGGGCCTCACTGCGTTGACCGATAAGTCGCAAACCCACTCACCTTCCCTCCATGTTTCGATTACTCCTCCCAGTCGCCCAGTCTTTTCTATGAGTTTGATTGGTAGGTCCGGCCTCGCTGTCCCTATGCGGTAGGCCAATGAAAGCCCGGAGAGGCCTCCTCCAACGATTCCAACAGACTCGGAGCCAACCAAACCATCACTAACAAGCAGAGGCCTCCGGAGCTCATCACCGTGACGAACCCAGTCCTCTAAGGTGTACATCTTCAACCCAAGCCTAGATCCAGTCCCTCGGTTCTCTAAGGACTGCGACCATTCGGGCCTCGTCGCTGCCTTCGGTCACCTGGTGGCAGTACTCCCACCTCGCCTCGAGCGGTAGTGACATCAGTATGCTCTCTACACGGCCATCAGTCCTTAGGCCGAACTTCGTGCCTCTGTCGTGTATGAGGTTGAACTCCACATATCTGCCTCTCCTTATTCTCTGCCAAACTTCCTGGGCCTGGTCGAAAGGCATATCCTTCCTGCGGTCCAGTATCGGTATGTATGATTCCAAGAATCCCGATGCGCAATCCTCAACGAAGGCGAAGCAGTCATCTTTTCCCCCTTCCCTGAGGTCGTCAAAGAAAATTCCGCCCACTCCTCTCCCTTCCTTCCTGTGGGAGTTGTAGAAGTACTCATCACACCAGTTTTTGAATCTGCCATAGTCAGCTACCGTGTGCCTATCGCAAATCTTCTTGTAAGCTGTGTGAAAGTGTATCACATCCTCTTCGAAGAGGTAAGATGGAGTCAGGTCTGCGCCTCCACCGAACCACCAGCTATTTCCATTCTCGCCCTCTCCCCTTTCGAAGTATCGGTAGTTGGAGTGGACCGAGGGAGCCATAGGGTTCTTCGGGTGCAATACGAGACTAATTCCAGTGGCGAAGAACTCCAGATTCCCGTCCGGACCAATTCCCCCGCCCATTCTGACCGCTGTTTCCTCGCTAAGTACTCCGTGGACTTCGCTTACATTGACGCCTGCTTTTTCGAAAACCGAACCGGAGGAGAAGACCCGGCTTCTGCCGCCACCGCCGCCTTCCCTGGTCCACTCATCCTCTCTGTAGTCAGAGTCGTCGATTGATGCGATGGCATTGCAGATCTCGTCTTGGGCCTGTTTCACCATAGAAACCATTTGTTCTCTCATTCGACTTCCCCCGCAACAGTCCTCAGAACCGCCTTGACATTCTCGATTTTGGAAGCTGGTGCCATTCCATGGCCGAGGTTGAAGATGTGACCCGGACCCTCTCCCGCTTGGTCTAGAACCCGCTTGGCGGCTTCAATTGCGTTCTCCTGTGATCCATGGAGATAGGATGGGTCTAGATTCCCCTGTATGGCCATATGGCTTCCGTGCTCTTCTCTGTTGACCCTCAAGTCATCTCTCCAGTCGAGTGAAATCGCATCGATATCCATCTGCCTGATCTGTTCGTGAAGGTGGCCAGAACCCTTAGCGTAGTGGATGAGGGGGACGCGTCTATTCGATTTCTCTCTGAACACGCCAATCGCTCGCTCAGTTGCCCTTTTCCCGAACTCATCATATTGCGCGGGCGACAGCAGACCGGCCCAGGTATCGAACAGTTGCACCGCGTCGGCCCCCCCATAGTTTACTTGATCAGCAAGGAGACCTCCGACTATGTCCGCCAATCTATCGAGGAGGCTGCCCGCCGCTTCTGGATCGGAGAAAATATCCGACCTCGCGCCATGGAAGTCCTTGTCACCTGTCCCACCAGACAATAGGTACATCGAGATGGTCCAAGGGCAGCCAGCAAACCCTAAACGGGCCTTATTATGTTCAAATTCTCCTATCTCAGCAAGAGCGTCTCCTGCCCAAGGTGCGTGTTTCCTGGCATCGAAGGCAGGCCAGTCGTCAACATGGTCGAATTCAAACTCGTCAATGCTTATGCCATTACCGTAACTCACGTTATAGCCCAGGCTTGGCAGAGGGGTTAGGATGTCGCTGAACACTATTGCTGCATCAATTTCCGGATACCTCTCTAGCGGCTGAGTAGTAATCTTGCTACACAGATCGACATCCATGCACCTCGTCCAGAAGTCGTGCTCCTTGGCGATTTTCCGGTATTCTGGAAGGTGCCTGCCTGCTTGGCGCATGAACCAGATCGGAACTCGATCGACCTCAGTATTGTTCAGGGCGGAAGTCAGCCTCTCTTTCCCCTCCATATTATTCACCTATTTCGAGCAATACATCTTCCAGTGCGGTGGCCATCCCCTTGATATGCTCCTCAGTGTGGGCTGTCGAGAGGAAACCGATCTCATAGGCCGATGGGGCTAGCATGTAACCCCGGTCAAGCATCCCTTTGTGCAGGTCTGCGTACTTCTTTCCTGCTGTTCCAGGTATCTGGTCTGCTCTTCGCGGCGGTTCGTCGTCACCAGGTGAGAACCAGAACAGGCTTTCTATCCTGACAAGTCTGAACGGGTTGCCATTGGCCTCTAGTATGGGGACTAAGAGATTCTCTAGCATACTTCCCAATGAGTCCAGCATGTCATAAGACTCCTCATCTAGAAGTGCTAATGTCGATTTGCCTGCCATCATGGCAAGAGGGTTGCCTGAGAGTGTGCCTGCTTGATAAACCGGGCCTAAAGGAGAAAGTTGCCGCATCACCTCTTCCCGGGCACCATAGGCTCCCACTGGAAGACCTCCCCCGATTATCTTCCCCAGGGCTGTGATATCAGGCACGACTCCACAAACCTCGCTGTATCCTCCGCTCCTGAATCTGAATCCGCTGATTACCTCGTCGAAGACCAGTAGAGCTCCATCTTCCTCGCACAGGTCTTTCACTTGGCGCAAAAACTCATTCCTCTGAATGAGCAGCCCATTGTTCGCCGGCAAGGGTTCGATTAAGACAGCAGCGATTTTTCCCGAATACTCGCTGAACAGATAGCGAAGGGCGTCTATGTCATCCAAAGGGGCGACCAAGGTCGTAGATATGGTGTCATCAGGGATGCCCGGACTGCTTGCTATCCCGAAGGTCGCCAACCCGCTACCTGAGTTGACTAGAAGAGAATCTATGTGGCCGTGGTAACAACCGTCAAACTTCACAATATGATCCCTGTTAGTGACTCCGCGTGCCAGTCTTACCGCGCTCATGGCCGCCTCAGTACCCGATGAAGTGAAACGAACCATGTCGATGTGGGGAAATCTCTCCTTGACCATCTTGGCGAGCTCTATCTCTCCCTCGTGTGGTGCTCCGAAGGAAGTCCCTTTCGCCATTGCCTCTGCGATATTTGCGATGATTTCAGGGTGTGAGTGTCCGTGAATCAATGGGCCCCACGATTGCACGAAATCGACATATTCGTTACCATCCACATCGATAACTATCGCACCACTTGCCTCCTTGAAGTAGACAGGGTTGCCGTGGACCGACTTGAAAGCCCTCACGGGGGAGTTTACCCCTCCGACCAGGTGTACCCGAGCCTCGGAATGCAATGCCTCAGAGTTTTGTCGCTCCATGATGACACCGCACTAGACCCAGCCTTCTCGGATAGCTTCCCTAGAATGGTAACTAACTATGATGTCCGCGCCAGCCCTGATGAATGAGCCAAGAATCTCGAGGACCACTCTCTTTCGTTGTATAGAATCATTCGCGTATCCCATTACCATGGAATACTCGCCACTCACGTTGTATACCGCAACTGGCCGTTCGATGCTAGATGATACCTCCTTCAAGACATCTAGGTATGGTAGCCCTGGCTTGACCATGGCTATGTCACAACCTTCTTCAACATCCGTTTTCGCTTCTAAGATTGCCTCCCTGTAATCCGATCTAACGTCCATCTGATGGCTGGAACGGTCTCCGAAGGATGGGGCCGAGGATGCTGCATCCCTGAATGGTCCGTAGAATGATGATGCATATTTTACCGAATACGACATTATCCCGGTAGAATTGAAGCCTTCTTTCTCGAGTGCCCTTCGGACAGAAAGGACACGGCCGTCCATCATATCAGAAAGGCATACGTAGTCTGTACCGGCCCTGGCATGTGACAGGGATATCCCTACCAGCGTTTCCACCGATGGGTCGTTGACGATGTTTTTCCCTTCCAAGAGGCCACAGTGACCGTGGTCCGTTGAGGTGCAAAGGCAGGCGTCAGTCATCAGAAGTATTTCATCCCCGAACTTCTCCTTTAGGTCCCTGACGACACTCTGGAGTGGCATCCCGTCGTCCGCTGCTTTGGTTCCCCATTTGTCTTTCTCCGAATCACTCATCACCGGGAAAATCATATGTGCAGATAGCCCTAGTGAAAAATCCCGGGAAATCGTCTCGATAAGCACGTCCTTGGATTGTCTGTTTATCCCGGGCATACCGGGTATCGCCTGATCAATACCGCTTCCGCTGACGACAAAGTGAGGTTGAACCAAACACTCAGCTAACCCAGGCCCGAAGATGAGGTCCCTCCTTGCCTTGGTCCACCTATTGATTCTCGGCCTAACGTCCAAATCATCCACTCCTCACATTAGACTCCCAAAAATCGAGGATGTAATCCAAGGTTGGGCCCTCTAGCGTAACTACCTCGGTTCCTTGGAAATAAGGTGTTGTTTCAATGGTTTCTGTCGTTTTCCTCCCCATGGAAAGTATGGTTTTTGGGACTTTGAGATTGTTGTCAGACCATGATTTCGCAGATGAGGAGGATGAAATCAGCAAAACATCATCCTGTCCGATTGTGGTATTTTCGACGGTCATTGGCATGTTTTCATACCCGGTCCATGCCTCTACCCTGAATCCTAGCAAAGTCAGAGAGTCGGCGAATAAACTGTCGGATTTTGAGGACCGGGGAACGAAAAGGGGCGAATCATTGGCGATGTTTTCTGATATGTATTCCACCAACTGCTCGCTGTCCTTCGACATCCCGCAGTAAGATACGGTAACTCCCGCTTCAAAACACGCCTTGTGCGTCCCCTCTCCGATTGCGAGCCATTCTATCCTGGAGATATCGGGATTGGTATCAGATATCTCTACCGCACATTTTGCGGCAAACGGTGAGGTCAACACAAGAATTGGCCATTGGGACCTTTCTGCATCGGCATCTATGAAATCCGACGGCCATTTCTCCGGAAGGGACTTTAGTTCTACAACCGGAACATCAATTGTCTGAACCCCGCATTTATTGAGTTGTGTCGATAATCTCCTCGAAGTAAGCGTGGTTACCAACTTCGCATCACCGTTGGTGGCGACACTATTCTTCTCACGCACCCCAATTTCGCTCAGGTCGAGTTCGCTCACATTGCCCTGGTACCTGTAGACATCGTATTGATCGCCAGTGCTGTAGCTAACCCTCCAATACTCTGGTGATATGGCTGCCGTAATCGCGCCTCCCTGAGACTTAATCCCTGCTGGGTAGAGGCAGCCCCCTCCGATCCTTTTCAGAGCAAGCCTCTCTTCCAAAACTGCATCCTCGGTGATGGCATGGTTGAGGATTTTTCGCAAATTGTTGTGTTTTTCTGCGTCCATTGACCTGCAATTGACAGCAATTGCCCCTTGTCCGGGGGCCGTTGGCCAGTCATCCTCACTTATTCTAATGGCCCTCAATGACCTATGCATATCGGTCAGTGTACTAGAATCAAACAAGCGCCTTATCCCAGCCTCAGCGAGGATGAGGTAATTCGCCCTATTCTCGATCAGGCGATTAAGCCGGGTTTCGATGTGCCCCCTAACAGAAATCGGAACGAGATCGGGTCTAGAGCTCAGAAGGAATGATTGTCTACGTCCTGAAACTGTACCGATTTTCGATTTCTCGGGAATATCGGTTAGTATTTCGACAAGCCCACTTGAGTCTTCTGTTTCAAGTACTCCCGGCAATGGACTCCATTTCGACGAGTCACCGGTGAGAACGAGATCGCTTGTCTCACCCCTCTCGAGGTACGCAATGGTCCTCACCCCAATCATTTCTTCTACTGGAATGTCTTTTGCAGAGTGCACGGTAATGTCAACTTCTTCCTCGATTAGCATCTCGTCTATCCCATGAACAAACTGTCCGACCATGGAGGATAGGTTGCCACCCAGGGATCTGTCGCCGGAACTACTCAGATGGACTAACTCGCTTGGAATCCCATTCGTACTTAGGATGCCCCTAACCTGGTTCGCTTGCCATATTGCTAGAGCCGAGCGTCTAGTGCCGATCCTGAGGGGTTCCAATTTCAGGCCCCCATTTTGGGTGCTCCTTCCATGGTAAGAACTGTTTTCTTGACGTCAGAAGCCACTTTGTTAAGGACTGCAGCACCAATATCACGGCTTGTCCCTTTTACGTACTCATCTAGCTCGGAAAGGTCGAAAACCCCGTTAGTCTGACAAATCCAGCCCGCTATCTCTCTAGAGAAAGCCTTGAGCTGGGGCTTCTCGATTTCGCGCTCGGCGTAGGAATCCTCCCAGGTTTCCGACTTCTCATCCAATGTTGCGTATATCGTTGAGCGGAATTTGGCCTGCGAGAGGTTGTTTAGTGCCATCTGGAAATTTTCCTCAACCATTCTGATTACTTCTTCTCCTTCTGCTAGGGTTTCTTCGTATTTCCATTCGACACCCAGCTTTCGAGCTCTGCGAATCCAATGCTCCATTCCGTAGAGGGAATCACCGGCTTTCAAGCTCTTCTGAGTGAAGGAAGAAGGCCACGAGAAGTCCATAACTATCAATTTGGATAGGCCGGGAAACGGCTTCGATTCCGTAAAAGTAGCCATCTTGTTTCTCAATGTCGAGATGACCAGGTCTGCCTTCCCTCCGCATTCAACCCATTGGTCAAAGGTCTTGATAATGCATCTGTGAGCCAGTTTAGGATGCCTTTCCGCTGCTACAATGGGATTCCTAGAGATCACTGTAATGCTACTCTGGTTAAGGTCTATCAGTGACTCTACTGCCTTTGAGCCCATGTCGCCAAACCCGAGGACCACAGAATCCAGTTGCTCTTTGCCCTGTACAATCTCCTTCATAGCGCTGGTGGCTAGGTTTAGCATTGACTCTGTTGTTTTGTCAAAACTCATTTCTTTCCTGACTATCCTATTCGCAGATATCACATGATCGAAGAGTGAGGAGTTAACGGCGGAAACGTGCCCGTTCTCCTTGTGCCATGCCACTGCGTCCCTGAACTGGCCCATTACTTGGAGCTCGCCCAATATGAACGAGTCGAGGCCACTGCATATCCTGACCAAATCCCTCCAAACCGCCATCCCAGACGATTTCTGGAATTCTGCTTCGGAGACTCCGATTACTCCTTCAACAGCCAGAACCAATTCATCTGGGTTTATTCCGAACCCCACATAGAGCACTCTATTACAGGTTGAAAATTCGAAAATTTCCCTTCCTGAAAAGTTGCTGAGTTCCGACACTAGGACGTTTTTCTCCTCGTCTGACATACCCTCGCTTGTCAGGGCCTCAACTGATTTTTTTGTGTCTGAATCTAATTTCATAGAAATCATGGAAATACCATCCATCAGTGACTCACTGTTTTCGTGCGAGGCGACAGTTCCATCAGAAACTGGTGATGCTATGCCGGAGATGTCCACGCTACCGTTAGGATCCCCTAGCATTAAATCACCCTGCTCCGAATTAGATAATGCCCATTATACGAATGTTTGTTCTTTCTATGCAGAAATAAACCCCACCAAATAGAATCTAAATTCTATTGTTTTTGTTAACAAATCCGATTGCGCCTTGGTAATAATATTATGCAAAGGTTGGGTTAGAAGCAGTCACATCATTTCAGAAATTAGTGTAACTAGTTATTCCACTTCATAGGCACCAGCCATCCTCTTGACTGCATCCTCGACTGCGATATCACCATCGAGAAGCATCCCTAGCGTGGCCAGGAATGGAGTTTGATGCCCCATCCTTTCGGACCTGTTCAGGAACATCCTGGTAGCTCGAACCCCCTCGGCGACCATATGCATCTCCTGCAGAGATTCCTCCAGGCTCTTCCCAGAGCCTAGCATCTCCCCCAGGGTTCTGTTCCTGCTCCTCGGGCTCGTTGCCGTGACGTACAGATCGCCAATTCCGGCAGGTCCGAAGGCCGTGTTCGGGTCGGCCCCCATCTCCTCCAGAAGCCGCAGTCCTTCGCTGTAGCCCGACAGTACCATTGCAGCCTTCAGATTGTCGCCACCGATCGTTTCTTTGAGACCGTCAACCAGTCCGCACGCTAGGGCTACGCAGTTCTTGTAGGCGCCCCATAGTTCCGCTCCGACAGGATCACCGGCAGGGGTCAGGATCAGAGAATCGGTGGAAAGCCTCTCCGCCACTCTCTTCGCCACTGCCGTGTCATGGCAAGCTACCAGGGCGTTGGTTATCACTCCCCTGGCTACTTCTGGAGCGATCGTGGGACCCGTCATGACAACTACCTGATTAGACATGCCAGCCTCCGAGAGCCTCCTCTCTATTGCATCAGAAATCATTCCCGAGCCTCCCTCGGAGGAAGGGGCAAGCCCCTTGGCTAGATCGACAAGGAGGTGGGATGGCCTGAGGCTTGGGATGAGCGAGTCTACCACTTCCAGTATCACGGAGCTGGGGAGTGCCAGAACCAGAATCTCACAAGACTCGGTTACATCGGTGATCTCCATGGTACAGTCTATCCCTGGAATCTTGTAACCTGGCAGGTACTTCTCGTTCTCCTGTGAGTTCATGACCGACTCGTATACTTCTTGCTCCACGGTCCAGCCTAGCACGTTGTGTCCGTCCTTGCACCATACTACGGCTAGGGCAGTCCCCCAGTTGCCTAGTCCTAGAACCCCTATTCGTGCCATTTTTGCCAGTTTGGGGGGCGCATAGACCCTGTTATGACCCTATGGGGGGCAGAGGCGCTCATGCGCTGCCTTCTTGGTGGGTAATTATTCGCACGAGTCGGAGCAGGGGTACCCGAGTGGTCAAAGGGGCTGGGTTTAGGTCCCAGTGCGTAGTGCTTCGCAGGTTCAAATCCTGCCCCCTGCACCAAAAAAACTCATTCGCTGCATTCAAGTCACGTCGAGTAGGGCGGATTCTAAGCAGGGGTACCCGAGTGGTCAAAGGGGCAGCGTTCAGGTCGCTGTGCGTAGTGCTTCGCAGGTTCGAATCCTGCCCCCTGCACCATCACTGAATTCTTATCCTTCTTGAGCGGATGTTGGCCATCCCTCTCTTCTTCCAACCAGCACTACGGTAGGCAATCACTCCAATGAAAGACACCGAAACCGCTAGAATTGCCCAAGTCTCACCACTGAAGGGCCTGAATGGGTCTCTGGACCACTTCTCATCACCTAGAACCCCATCCTCCAAATCCGGAATCCCGTCGCCATCATCATCATCGTCTTCGATATCGGGTAACCCGTCGCCATCAAAGTCCAGCGAGTCTCCCCCTCCTTCGAATACGCCATCCTCGGTTTCCTCTACGCCGTCTTCGATTATCTCATCTCCGATAAGGGTCTGAATTGGACAACCGAGGTCATTTCCGGGCAAAGCAAGAATCTGCAAGAAGTCCTCGTCTTGCGAGCTGATACCGAACTCGTATGGGCACACATCGGCATTGTTCCCAACGCCGTCGCCGTCGGTATCCAACCACTCATTCGGATCATCGGGGAAGACGTCCACGTTGCTTCCTTGGTCAGCAAAGCCATCCCCATCCGAGTCGGACCATTTATCGGCTTCCAGTGGGAAGGCATCCGTTCCATTTTCTCCGCTCCCTTGGCTGTTGCATGGTACCGGATTGAGCCAACCATCTCCATCGCAATCAGTGTCCTGGTTGTTTCCTATGCTATCTCCATCTGTATCATCAGTCTCATTCGCATCCAGGGGGAACTCGTCCCCTTTCGCCGAAGTAAGGCAATCAGGAGCGCCATCGCCATCTAGGTCAGGCCCCCTATTGCTCACCAATGCGCCATATTGATCTGTGATGTGGTAAGTGGTGTCGTCGCACCTGCCGTCGTTGTCGTCGTCAGGGTCTACGTTGTTCCCCCACCCGTCACCATCCGCGTCAGCCCACTCGTTGGGATCGTTCGGGAAAACGTCGAAGGAGTCCGGCCTGGCATCGCCGTCATCATCATCGTCCGAGTTATCTCCAACTCCGTCCCCATCGAAGTCCTCCCACTCGTTCTGATCATTTGGGAACGGATCTTCGGTATCGTTAACTCCGTCGTTGTCGTCATCGGTGTCTATGCTGTCTGGAATCCTATCCCCATCCGAGTCGAAGGAGACTTCCGGATCAAGGGGGTCGTAGTCCTCCAGGTCCGGGACTCCATCGTTGTCGTCGTCTTCATCTATCTGATCGGGAACCCCATCGCCATCGAAGTCCGCGAAGCAGTCATCGAAGAATGTGGATGCCTCACTTAGCGTAGATTGACCTGCAGGGCACTGAGTCTGTGATGTGGCCTGACTCTCTGAAACGTAGAATCCCCTGGCTGCTGGAACGCACGCACGTTGTCCCTTCAGACTTGAGAAGTACCCGGCTGAGCATCCGGTCTGCTCCGTCTGGCCCGAATCGGGCACCATGAAACCCCTTGATGCTAGAATGCAAGTAGTCTTCTCCGGTAGTGGCTGGTATGTCCCCCTCTCACAAGGGACCTGCTCTTTGGAACCATGCCCCAGGTCGATATCCCGAGGGGAGTTCGAATCAGATGTTCCACCATCCCCAACCTGCCCAAATTCATTCGCCCCCCAGCATTTCAGACTGGCATCGTCCAAAATCACACAGGTGTGCCTATGGCCAACAGAGATCGATGTTGCATTGGTGCTTAGGATGATAACCTCGGGTGTCGAATGTGCGGTCTGGGTTCCGTCACCTAGCTGCCCATGGCTGTTATCCCCCCAACAGGCAACTTCACCTGAATCGAATAGGCCGCAGCTGTGGAAGAGTCCAACCTCGATTTCCATCAGAAGTAGGTCCGAACTCAACGATGAAGGGAGTGGGCTGTTAGAGTCGGAAGACCCTCCATTGCCCAGTTGTCCATGGGCGTTATATCCCCAACAGAACATCGATCCGTCATTCATCCCTACGCAAGAATGGAAAGCACCAGAGTCTATCGATACTGCACTGCTGTTGCTCGGAACAGATACCTCGACTGGCGAGTTCCGATCCGCATTGCTCGAGTCACCGAGTTGACCATTCCAGTTCTCCCCCCAGCACATTACGTCTCTCTGTATGGTTATCGCACAGGTGTGGTAAGAACCAGCTGAGACCTTCAGAGCCCCCATCCCTCCCATTGAGGCATAGGCAGGGATATGCCGGTCGGTTGTGGTCCCGTCACCTATCTGGCCGTTAGTATTCATCCCCCAGCACTTCACTCTGTTGTCAGTGAGTACTGCACATGTGTGCGACTCTCCAGATGAAACTCCGATTGCAGATACTCCAGAGCCAAGATCAACGGTTATCGGGGTCGTTCTTTCGATGGTCGTACCGTCACCTAGTTGACCGAATGAGTTGGAACCCCAGCAACGAATAGATCCGTCATCAAGCAGCGTGCAGGTATGGTACGAGCCTGAGGAAATCTCCATCGCATTCCTTCCCAGGGGCATCGTGGCCTTTTGAGGATCCAGACTCGACACCCTGGTCCCATCGCCTAGCTGTCCATTGTCATTCAGTCCCCAGCAGCTAACTGAACGGTCATCAAGAATAGCGCAAGAATGAGCCGCCCCAGAGGATACCTGAGTTAGTACTGGAACGCTGTGACCAGCTTCTGCCCATTCACAAGCCGAATCTGAAATCATACCATATTGGTTGTTGTATTTCCCTGCTGGACAGGGAGTGCCCGCAGACGCACCAGGCGCCGAGACGTAGTATCCTGGCTCGGCATCGTCGCAGGAAGTACTTCCCGAAAACTCTTGGAATTTTCCTACAGGGCACTGGGTCTGCGAAGTTGCACCGCTATAATTGACGTAGTTTCCTGGACTTGCAGGGGTCATGATTGTGTTCCCAGTCCCACTTACGTAATATCCTGGAGTCGCATCCCTGCAAGTGAACCTCCCATACTCTCCCGAGGGGCAGTTTGCAGCGACTGTCGGATTGCTGTCATCACTATCAGTTGGCCCTGCGGGAAAGCCATCCCCATCCCCATCAGATGCTACTCCGACCTCGAAGATGTTCAACTCGCCATTCGCATTCCAGTCCCTTTCGGATGAGCCGATATAGCTCCATCTTGAAATCGCTGTGAACTCTGTCGGTGTTGCGCCCAGATCCAGTGTGGACGTGAAACCATCGCCGCCCCAGCACCTCAGTAGGTCGTTGGTTCCGACAACGCAAGTGTAAGAACCTCCCGAGGAAACTGAGTTTGCACCAAGGTTCTGTCCGAGGGATATCTCTGTCGGAGATACGACCTGTTCTGAAGTGCTCCCGTCTCCAATCTGCCCATTCGAACCTCCGCCCCAGCAGTGCAGCGATTGACTGGAGTCAATAGCGCAGGTGTGATGCCTGCCCAAGTCGACCGATACTGCATCTGAAACGATTGTGCTTACCGTCGATGCGTCATTCTGTTGGTTTGTCAATCCGTCCCCAAGCTGTCCATTGTCATTCAGACCCCAGCACTTTAATCCACCACTTCCTACTGCACCATCCATGATTACGCAGGTGTGTGAACCACCTGCCGATACTGCCGCCGCGCTTCCGCCCACGGTTACCGTAGACGGGCTATTCGAGGAAACCGTGGATCCTACTCCTAGTTGCCCATTCGAATTCGAACCCCAGCACTTCAATGCCCAGGTTTTGGTTATCGCACAAGTGTGATCGGACCCAGCCGAGACAGCCAGGAATTTCTCCCCAGGGAGATCCACTGAAACAGGGCTGCTGCTATCTATGTTGGTTCCGTCTCCCAGTTGTCCGTGGTTGTTCCTCCCCCAGCATTTCAGACTGGCATCATCCAATATCGCGCAACTATGCCAGTCTCCGGAAGATAGTTGGACAGGGAATTCCGATAGACCCGCCTCGACAGGAACGTTGGAGTGAGTATTCGTCCCATCGCCTAACTGTCCGTGATTATTCCGGCCCCAGCATTGCAGTTCGCCATTGTCTAGAATCGCGCAAGTGTGGTCTTTCCCAGAGCTAATTGAGAGGGCAGTCCTAGATGAATCTAGGCTTACTTCTGTCAATAACATCCTGTCGATGCTCGTGCCGTCACCTAGTTGACCGAATGTATTGTCGCCCCAGCACTTCAGGGACGAGTCATCCAATATCGAACAGAGATGACCGTCACCCACCGTCATTTTGGTTTCTGTGAAAATCGATCCTGCTTGGAAACCTGCCGTATTGTAACCGCTAGATACTGGATGCCTCATATCGGTAATCACTCCATCACTGGCTGCCAAGAAGTACTTCTGGGATCCATCAATCACCTGTGCTCCCTTGACAATGATTTCCCAGTCCCCTGCATCGGGGGATGCTACTGTAATCCCCACTAAGTTATTGATGGCATCATTCGTGTATGTTTGCTGCACTCCCGTGGGACTCTTGAGGTAGATGTCCAAGTCGTTCCTGAGTTGCGTCCCTGCTGAGACTCCGTTCTCCTGTTCATTCCATGAAAGTACAACTCGTAGGGAATCGATGCCCGAATCAGGTACGCTCAGTTTGAATGAGTGACTGTCATCTGTGGCGATATCAATCCCCTCGGTGAAGCCACTCCCAACCGCTCTCTCGAGATCTACCCTGCCCCATCCCTCGTGAGGGTTTGGGGACTTCTCTACAGCACCGTTCGCACCATCTCCGCCCGAGGAGTACTGACCCTCCAAGTCATGGGCGGAAGCACTCAAGATGCCCTTGATGAGTGCTGAATCCGGACAGTTGTTGCTGGTTGGGTTGTTGGCTAGGTCGCAGTCATAACCATGGTTGTTCAGATACTCAATCAGAAGCGCTACTGTGCCAGCCGTGATTGGCGTCGCCATCGATGTTCCGGATTTCACTGTGTAGTAGTCGTTCAAATCCGATGAACCTCCATCCTTGTTCACAGACTTCACGGAGACGATTGCAGAACCAGGGGATACGATATCAGGCTTCGTCCGCCCATCAGCGGTAGGCCCCCTGTTGGAATGGCCCCACATTCCCTCCGGGTCATCTGCTTGTTGGTCGTTTAGAATCGGTGTACCAAAGTAGACTCCGCAGGTCCACTCATATCCACTCGGTGTCCAATGTTTTCCTGTGCAGCTGTAGGTTGTATCGAAGACGCTTAGCCCCGTATTGGCACGCTGATTCTCCGAGGCCCCAACAGCAATGATGTTCTTCGCGGATGCCTGGGCATTCAGAGATCCCGTGTTTATTTCTCCATTCTTCCCTCCGGGACAATAGGGGTGCGATGAGAAATGAGGGGATGTTTCCCCCGTTCTAGGATACGGTTCGTCAGTGGAGAAGGATGTGTAAAAGCAATCCCTGCCATCGTTACCCATCGAGAAGAGAACCGTCAGATCTTGATACAGGTGAGCCCCTGCATCGAGAGCCTCCGTGTCAGCATTGTATGCTTGCAAGCAATCGTTGGCAATGCCGTAATTCAAGGTCCCCTCGTTAGACCACCCCACGCAGTCTGGTCCCGTCCCCCACGAATTAGTTTGAATCCTGGCCCCTGCATCATAAGCATCCTGAAACCCGACTGAGAAATCAGGAGGATCTAGGGAACCATCGGCACTACCTGTTTTCGTGTATCCTACGGATTGCATGAAAAGGAGAGATCCGGGAGCCATCCCACTACCTCCCAAAACATCAGTTCCCTGAGAGTTGCTACCGTCCCCTAGGACGGAGCCTGCAACGTGAGTACCATGGCCATTGTAGTCATCTGGTCCACAATTTGTCCATCCTCCTGACACGCATAGGTTGTCATATGCCTGGACTCCAACTATTCTGCCGTGGAAGTCTTGGTTGATGCCGGAGTTGGCCGAAGTGCAACTCGAAATCCCACTGCATTCTACCGCTGTATCCAGGCCCGAGTCCATTACGGCCACAATTACTCCATCCCCTGTTAATTCCCCCCCGTTATCAGCCATGTTCGACGGGATGCTCACCCAATTCGCTCCATTGAGGGTGGCCGCTACCTCGTCATCGAAGGAAGGAGCATACCTCGGCTCGACCCATTCGACATAGTCCTGGGAGGCTAACATCTCAATTTCCTTTGGGCTGGCCATCAACTTTACGAATCTCCCAAATTCGTAACCTCGAATTTCTAGTCCTGTTTCTAATATGTCACTGAAATGTCTGGAACTGGGAAGTACAACGTTAACCTCGTAATCATCTCCTTCCATAATGGCGCTTTCATCATAGAATCCCTGAATTATTCGAATCGCTCTAAAGGATAACTTATCAGATTCAGATAGGCGGAATGCCCCTATGACTCCTAATTCCATTAACGTTCCAGGAGTCAACTTGGGGACATAGCAGTGGAGTCCTTGTGGGGCATAGAACGCTCTACACTCAACCCCCTCCTCTTCAAGATCAGATTTCCAGTCTGAGGGAATTGGATAATCGTGACCCAATGCATGCCATCCAGTGATTGTGCTCTCACCTGTCCTTTGGGTCCAATCTTGGATGGGGACATATGACGCCGTTCGATGAGCTAGTGAGGCGGTTTTGATGTTCCCCTCTTCCCAGTACCACCCATGCGATGGGTCATCAGTACTGACATAGTCAGGGTCTATGGGGAGGAAAACTGGAGATTCGGCCGTATCTCTCCGAGCCTCATCTTCTTCGATTTCAGACTGCCCTCCAAGGCTAGCAATGCCCAGAAAACTGGGTAGAACCATCAGAACGACAAGCAGAATGGATAGCCCCCAACCTCCCGCGTTGCCACTGGACATAATCCTCCTACGTAGTAGGAGGACATTAAAATTGCCTAAAATTACGATTTCTAAATCGGACAATTTCTCTTCCATAATTCGATTCCATTACTGTCATATTTGAGGCATAATCTTCCGTGAAAAATATCACATACACCTCCCCCACTCGTCTGCTTCCAATGGTTGGAAAAGATTTCTCTTCGACAACTTCTGAAGTGGACGAAACCATAGACCAGGTTGCAACTAATGATGCCGAATCGGAAGATAAGTTGGACCAAGAGTTGGACAGGATTAGGGATAGAAGGGAGAATCCAGGAAAGAGCTTCTTGGTAAATACAATCGTTCCTAAGACATTCGATGACTACACTCTGGTTTTCGGTGTGATGACTGGTTTGTTTTTCTTCGGGATGATAACTCTGGCCTCATCTGGATTGGTTATTGGTGACTCTATCGGTATCGATGATACCCTATCTGGGACTCCTTTGGACCCAAATGACTGCGTGGACAGAAGGGGCGAGGTTTGGATCAAGTCCTGGGTGCAGGGAGATGATCTTGAGATCGAGAGTCACAACCTGGAACCCTCTTCGACATTTGGTATTCTTGTTGCAGTCTGGAACGAGTCTTCTACTGGGTCCGATGGAGGCATAGGAGATCCAACTTTGACGTTGGGTGAATCGGGAACGGGCGACTTATCGATAGAATTGAATAGCGATGATTTGGAAGACGGCCATTATATCGTTAGAATCGGGATCTCGTCTTCAGATAGTGATTCCAGAGAATGGTCCGAAGAAGAAATAGCGGATGCAGTTGCAAGTCCCGAGAGTCTAATTTCGTTTAAGGAACTGGAAATTGAATTGCATACCACTACCTCATCCTCCCTATTCGGGTCCGGAGAACCTCACAGGAAGATGGAGAAGTCAGATGAAGAAACGAGAGCTTGTATGACTATTCAGGATATGGGAGTTTGGGGATGGATCCTCATGGGGGCCGAGTGGGTCGGTGGCAGAGAGACAGCAATGCTAACTGGTGGCAATGCAGAGGTCCCTCCTTGGTACATGGCGACGGTTTCCCTTGGGATGTCAGTATTCTTCCTGTGCGTCCAGTACCCTCTGATGCACAGACTGTATCACAGGGAAACAGACGATCTCCTAACAAGCGAGCAAATGAACAGGCTTATTGTTCGGACAATAGAAAAAGCATCGAATCGACTTCACATCAAGCCTAATCTATCGTCAATAAGGGTCCAGGATCGGGCTATTTCGGTAGATGTTTTCCTGCCCTACAATACCTCCAGGAAGACCATTGCCAGTACCATCGAAGTAAAAGGAACGATCATCAAGGACATCCTGAATGAGTTTCGAATATTCGGAGAAATGCGGCCTCTCCAGATCAAGACAGTATGCACAGACTCCGATATTGAATCAGAAGAAACGATAGATTTCAGTGAATCAGGAGAAATCCGGCTATCTGAAGATTACAGCTCCTTCTTCTCCTCAATGGGGCAGTTCGGTAAACTCGAGGAGTCATTCAGAGAGAGCATGTCCAGATGGTTCCGGAAGCATGACGTCGCTGACTACGGATCAGCAATTTTGGCCGATGAGGATGCAGTATTCGTAAGAGTCATTTACAGGCCCGTGACCAGGTTCGCATACTTCCTGTTCAAGCCAACCTATCAGCACCTTCAAGGAGATCTAAGGAAGCATCTAGGAAATGACCTAGAGTCTCTACTGCAAGGCAGGACACTTGTTGTGAGCGCAAGGAACGAAAAATCAACTCTGGGAGATAGAGCGGTTGCAGGAAGAGTCGAGCAGGGAACAGAAGAACACGAAGGAGAGGCAATGGTCGCAAAGAGAGGCGGAATCCCGGGAGCCCTTCTCCAGAACCCATTCATGGGGGACATACTTTCGTCCGTGGAGTATGTTGCCCATAAGAACAGGAAGAGGATCGACAAGTACGGGTTCTGGGGTCTAATCGTTTTCGTATGGATCCCATTCATGGCTAGCGGGGTATTAGTAGGCGCCATGCTGGGCTTGGTTGCCAGGATGAGATTCCAGAGGGTTCTGGCTGCATGCTTCATCGGCGGTACAGCAGCCTCAATCACATGGGCATATACAGCGAGGGGGATAATCGAGGTCATGGAGAAGTACCACGCAGAGGCATTCATCCCTTTCATCATCTTACTAGCAGTTGGGTTCACATGGCTAAAGATCAGGGACAACAAGAGGTTCAGAAGGGAGGAACTATTCAAGGACTCAATGGCCTTTTTCGCTGGCGCTTCGGATACATAGTCCAGAAGTCATTTTGAATACCTGCCGTCTCGTAAGACTGGGAAAAACATGGCACTCGTGAGAATCAGTGGATTGGAGAGGCACTACCAAATGGCTTCAGAGACAGTAAGAGCTCTGGACGGTGTAGATCTGGAGATAAATGAGGGTGAAAGAATCATACTTTTAGGACCATCTGGATCTGGAAAGACAACGCTTCTCAACTGCTTATCTGCATTGGACAGCCCAACATCCGGGGAATACCATTTCTCGGGTAACAAGGTCCCAAATAATGAATCAGAGGCCATGACTACATTCAGAAGAGAAAATATTGGATACGTTTTCCAATTCTTCAATCTACTGCAGGACCTTACTGTTTTGGAGAACCTACTGCTAATTCAGGAGTTGGCAGGAAGCAGGGACGAAGATAGGGCTAGAAATCTACTAGCCCTTGTAGGACTAGAAGACGAGGTCGATCGATTTCCAGCAGAGATCAGTGGGGGTCAGCAGCAGAGAGTAGCCATTGCTAGAAGCCTGGCAAAGAGGCCACGGCTTCTTCTTGGGGACGAGTTGACGGGGAATCTAGACTCATGGACATCATCTGTTGTAATGGAAGTCCTAGTCAAGGCGTGCGACTCGGAGGGAATCACATGTGTATTCGTCACTCATGACGAGTCTCTGGTTCAATATGCTACTAGGGTGATTAGGATCGACAGTGGCAAAATCATCTCCGATGACATAGTAGGATAGGTGAGATCATGCTCATCCTACTAAACAAGCGCCTGGCAAGGAGTATGATGAGATCAAAGATCAGACTCGCTGCCGTGGTAGCCATGGTAGTCGTGGCAGTCTTTGCTGGCGTATCATTCGCAGCTTACGCGCATACCGTTTCTGGGATGTATGACGAAATCTACGAGGACTCCGAGAACGGTGTTAATCTTCCAGATTTGTGGGTAGAGAATCCCAGTGGCACCTGGGATGGAGAAATATCAGCATCGCTTTGCGAGGATATCTCCAGTAATTGGCCAGAATCCGACTTGGCCCTCAACGAATGCGAGCCTAGATTGAGGCTTGATGGGACTATGTTCCACAAAACAACAGAGGCAGGGGAACAGAAAGAGAAACTCGTCCCAGCCGTCTGGCACGGTATTGACGAGGGATTCGTTGATCGCGTATGGATACCTGATCACGATTGCTGTTCAGGGAGGATGGCCTCAGAGGAATCCGAGATAGTCATCGACGCGCGCGTTGCAACGGGGATGGAGATATCTTTGGGTGATTCAGTGACCATAGGTGCCGGAAACGGTAGAATGAACTTCACAGTCGTTGGTGTCGGACTCCACTCAAACCATCTTTACTACGCACAAGACGGAGATCTATTCCCCGCTGAGCCAGGTACCTTTGCTACAGGGTATCTCTCATCAGAGGGCCTGGAGAGGCTGGCTAACATGAGCAGCGGCTCTTCGAATCTTCTCCTGATAGATATCTCGGGCACCCCAGATTACAATCTTCCATCTACAGACGAGGACGATGGCCCCGAACTCACCATCATCACTCAAACGATAGATGATATCATTTCAAACTCAATAGACTCACCCTCTCTAATTTACGACCGCTCACAAGTTATCTCAGTGGAAATATTACGTGCTGACGCCGAAGGGGCCATGCTGTTTTACATCCCGATTACAGGGATGATAGCGGCCATTGCTGGAATCACTCTGTTCCTCAGCCTTCAGAGGCTAGTCCAGTCTCAGTCTCGGGAGATTGCGATTTTGAGAACACTCGGTGTCCCAAGATGGGCAATAATGCCGTCCTATGTCATCATGCCACTAGGAATTGGAATCACTGGATCTTTCCTTGGATCGATTCTGGGAGTTTATCTGGGCGCACCCGCCATGTTGAATTTCTATGAGGACTTCATGGGTATACCCATTCTCCAACCAACGGAACTCGGACAAATTGTAATGCAGATCGTAGTGGTTACAATAGGCGTTGTACTGTTCTCGGGAATACTGCCAGCCATACAAGCATCTAGGCTTCAGCCTCTAGAGGTAATGAGGGGGGAGCACGAGATCAGAATTTCTTCCAGGAAGATACAGAAGATAACTTCCAGTCTTCCCGCAACTGCAGGCTTGACCATCAGGTCGAGTATCAGGAAACCAGCAAGATTGACCTTCACATTCCTAGCAGTAGGACTCTCCATGTTGCTGTTCGGCAGTACGACTCTAATGATGTCATCAATGGAAGAAATGACTGTGGGATCAATAGAAGATGATCAGAACTGGGACATTCAGGCCAATGTGTTGTTAGGAGGGGAGGATGAAGTAATCCAATGGGCGGATGATAGAGGGGGTTATCACGAGAGAATCATCACATTCCCAGCAAATCCAGTCAATGACTCACGAGTGATTTTGGCCAATGGGATGGAAGTCCTATCCACAGAAAGCGACGTACTAATCCAACTAGATCTAAAGGAAGGCAAGGTTCCCGAAGCAGGTCTTCAGACTAATCAGATTCTAATTGACGAAGGACTGAATCATTTCCTAGGATGGGAGACAGGAGAAATCCAGACTCTCATGTTCGGGTCAACCCCAGCGTCAGTTGAGATTGTTGGAATTACTCAGGGGGAAATGGCCAGAACCGTCTACTTCCACAGATCAGATCTTGCAAAGATAGTTGGGGTAGAAGCAACAGCTGTTCTGATAGACCTCCCAGTGGGAGAGGTTGCAGATAGTGATCTAGGAAACGTCTCACTAGTAGTAATAGAGAAGGAGGACCTCATATCTTCCTACGAGTCATTTCTAGAGCAGCAGCAGGGCTTCTTGGGCTCCATCCTGTTTCTCGGAATTCTCATTGCAATAGTGGTGCTATTCAATACTCTGATAATCAACCTCTCTGAAAGAGATAGGGAAATTGCAACATTACGGGTCCTGGGGGCCCCAATGAACAGACTTGGCTGGATGATGTTCGGCGAGCACTTGGCGATAGGCCTGATTGGGGGGATATTGGCGTTCGTGTTCACTTTGGTCGGAACTCAAGCAATGGTCTCGTCTTTCGTACAGTGGTCATTTTACATGACTGTATCAGCAGATCCGGCAGTAGCAATGCAGCTAATCGGGATTGTTGTGTTCATCTCTGTCATCCTGACCCCATATGGTATGAGGAGGATCAGAAAGATGGATCTAGTCGAGAAGGTCAAAGACCTATCGCAGTAGCGCATGGACATGCGAGTCGTAACTTGGAATCTGAATGGTATCCGAGCAGCCCATAGAAAGGGGCTTGATGATTTCATCGAGAGGATAGATGCCGACGTAATGCTATTCCAAGAAGTTAGGGCGCTACCAGAGCAGATGCCCAAGGAATGGTCCGAGCCGGAGGGATATGAGGTGATTTGGCATCCTGCTCAGAAGAAGGGTTACTCTGGCGTAATGTCATGCTCAAGAGTCGGGATGGTTGAGATTGAGAGGGGGATAGATACTGATCTTGATGAGACTAGAGACCCCGAGGGCAGGGTACTAGTGACAAAACATGGCAATCTGAGTTGCGTCAACATGTATCTTCCAAATGGATCAGCAAGACAAGAGCGCCAGGACTACAAGGATCAGTGGCTCGAAGACATGCTCGTCTGGAGTCAGCAATTCCTGCACTCCGATGAACCCGCTCTTCTCTGCGGTGACCTCAATATCGCGCACACGGAGGATGATATTTGGGATCCAGTCGGAAACAAGCGTACCTCGGGTTTCTTGGAGCATGAGAGGGAGTGGTTCGATAGAATGCTTGCATCTGGTTGGTCGGATCTCCTGCGCATACATGTTGGCGAGGTCAAGGGCCCCTATTCTTGGTGGTCCAACTTCCGCAGGGCAAGGGAGAGGGATAGGGGTTGGAGGATTGACTATATCCTCGCCAACAAGGCTGCAAGGCCACTGATGAAATCTGCTGAGATAATGAGGGAAGGTGGGCTTGTTGTTTCCGACCATGCTCCTGTGATAGTGGACTTGGAGATGTGACTCCAATTCGGTTTCTCGTCTAGGAAAGAGGCAAATGGTACCCTTCAAGAGAGGGGAACATAGGCGATAATCATGACAGACGTCTTTGCAAGCAGCTTGGAAAAGATTCTGCCGGATGGAAGAGGAGTTTGGGTCCCAATGGACCATAGTGCATCTTCCTTCCCGGAACAGGGTTTGTTAGACTCCAACAAAGCTGTTGATGCAGCCATTGAAGGAGGAGCAGATGCTATAGTAATGCAGAAGGGACCTATCTCCCACCACTTCGCTAGGACATCATGGGGGGGCTTCGTCTGCCACGCATCTTTGTCTACCACCCATGGTGGCGACCGTTCTCAAGACAAGGTCCTGGTGGCTACTCCTTCCGAGGGCATGGACAGAGGGGCAATTGCAATGTCCGCACAAGTCAATCTCGGAGATCCGGCGGAGCCGGAGATGATTCAGAGGATGGCCAGGATAACCACAGACTCTCATGAGAAAGGAATCCCAGTATTGGGGATGTTCTATCCTAGGGGGAGTAACCTGAACTTGGATGATTCAGACTCCACTTCCGGTGTCGCCCATGCAGCTAGACTTGCTTGGGAGTTGGGGTGCAACGTCGTCAAGGTTCCTTGGCCTGGATCTGAGGAATCATTCAGGATAGTAACCTCCTCGGTCCCGATTCCGGTATTGGTTTCTGGAGGTCCCAAGGACGATAACTTCGAGAAAGTTCTGGAATTAGTTGAGAAGTCAATCAATGCAGGAGGATCAGGGGTTTGTATGGGGAGAAACGTATTCTCCTCTCAGGATTCGGCTTCCCGAATCAGAGCATTGAGAGCCATTGTTCATGACGGGGCCAATGCAGAAGAGGCTTCTAGACATCTGAGGTGAGAGGATGCAGATATGGGTAGAAAATGAAGAGAACTTGGACCTGAATCAAAATTTCACCTCTCGCTTGTGGACGGGTTCTTCCCATGATGTGGCAGAAGTTTCGATTGACGCTCCCTCTGATCAGGATGAGGCAATTTCTCTGATTGGACTTGTACCATGGATATTGGTCAGATGCTCGGATTGGACGATGATCCCCCTCGAGAATCTAGTCGCGTGTTCCAGAGGGACTCAGACAAGAATCGCCGCAGCAATAGATAGAGAAATAGAAATTTCTGGAGCAGCATTTGCACTTGGGGGGGGTGTCGATGCTATCCTGGTCCCAGGAGGGATGGTGGATGACGCGGTCGAGTTTTTGGGAGACAGATGGACGAAGGAAGAGCCTCCTGAGAATAGAGAAATAAAACCCACAGAGGCGAGAATCCTGTCTATGGAAAGCGCAGGAGTTGGAGAGAGAGTATGCATAGATCTGACAAGAAGGATAAACGAAGGTCAAGGAGCAGCGACTGGCTCTATTTCCGGAAAATTATGTCTAGTACATGGTGAAACTATTTCGTCGGAATATGTCCCCAATAGGCCATTCAGGATTAATGCTGGAGCGATCCACTCTTACATCCTAATGGCAGATGGAAGGACGAAGTACATGAGCGAATTAGAAACTGGCAACGAAATAGCAATCCTGTCTTCGTCCGGATCCATCGAAACTGCCGTCATAGGTAGGCTGAAGATAGAATTGAGGCCCCTTCTCGTTATCAGATTCGAGGTTTCTGGAGAAGAGGGACAGGCAGTAGTTCAACAAGCAGAGACAGTTAGATTTGTTTCCCCAACTGGGACAGCCGTTTCAGTAACAAATGCAAAGGTTGGAGATAAGATAACTGTATTCACAGACGATAGAGTAAGGCACATTGGAATCGCACTTGATGGGGAGATGGTGGAGAAGTGAAGGTACTAGGGGAGGGTGAATCGAACGGTGCGATATCTATCCTCCACGCTCTGGGATTGGGCAGGGGCTGCTCTCTCGGCATCCAACTAACAACCAAGGTCCAGATAGTAGAGGATGCGGCTGAAATTGAAGATGACAGGCACGGTCTTCTCGCTGCAGTGGAGAAATGCTGGAGGGATAGGGATCTCCCAATCCCCGATCAATTCGGATGGAAGGTGGACAGCTCAATCCCTATTGGCCAAGGGCTCAAGTCAAGCTCAGCATTGTCTTGTGCAGCTCTCAGGGCCCTCAACTCATGTGCCTGGACAGGTCTTTCTAACTCCGAGATTGCAGATATCGCCGCCAACTCACAACTTATCTCGAACTGTGCTAAGACTGGTAGCATGGACGATAATTGGGCGTCATTGGAAACGGGCTGGAAGCTAGTTGACCCCACCCTATCTGCATCTGAGTCAATAATCCTCCAGGGGGAAATAGATCCTACCCTTTCTATACTTCTAGTACTAAGGGGGAAAAGATCAGTGGAGATTTCACCTGAGGCCTTTTCGCAGCATGAGCAGATATTCGAGAGGTCTCTGGCTTCCATAATGAGGGGGTCAATTCTAGATGCATTGTCATCAAATGGAATGGCTGTTGCAGCAGCAACTGATGATCAAGAGGCCATGAGAATTTGCAATTTGAGCATCGCATCCGGAGCCATTGCAGCCGGCATTAGTGGGTCTGGCCCATCAATTGCGATTGTATGCTTCCAGGAAGATTCGACATCTCTTTCCAAGCTATTTTCTGAATCCGGATTGGAGGTCATTTCAACAGGCATTTATGTGAAAGATGAGATTTCAGAGGTGCAATGATGGGGATGGGACTTGGCGAGCATCTGAAAGTCACGCTATTTGGGGAAAGCCACGGCAAGTGCGTAGGAGCGCTATTCGAGGGAATTCCTCCAGGGACGGAAATTGACTTGGATGCTCTTGCTAACGACTTGTCTCTTAGAAAGCCCGGAAGGAGAGGAATGTCAGCCAGATTGGAGACTGACGAATGCGAGATTCTGACAGGAGTGCATGAGGGAAAGGCAACAGGTTGGCCGTTGCTAATGATTGCAAGAAACTCAGATGCGCGTTCATCTGACTATAGTTTCCTCCCCGACCATCCTCGCCCTGGTCATGCTGACATGGTTGAGGAAATCAGATCCGGCGGATCTAACGACCCCCGAGGAGGAGGGTCCCAGTCGGCTAGGCTAACTCTCGGACTAGTGGCAGCTGGAAGTCAGGTCAGGAAGATACTGGACGAAGCGGGGTGGTTCTGTCACGCTCACCTAAGCAGAGTGGGGGGCATCTCCGCTAGACCATTGATTCATCTCGATACTTCACAGACTCTAGAAGAGGGTACTGAGATGTCCAGGTTAAACTGCAGAGATCCCGATGCAGCAGTAAGAATGGGGGAAGCGATAAGAAAAATCCGAAGGGAGAAGGACTCAATCGGCTCTGTGGTGGAGTTATTGATTCTCGGACTTCCCATTGGTGTCGGAGAACCATGGTTCGATGGTCTGGAACCTTCCCTTGCTAGAGCACTCATGGCAATTCCTGGAGCTAGGGCAATAGAGTTCTCCAATGGGACCGAGGCATCAACGATGAGGGGCTCAGAGAACAATGACATGTGGGCTCCAGGGGATGATGTACCCGAATTGGAGGGGGCCAAGACCGGAGATGCGGACGGGGCTCTAGGAGGCAGATCAACTGGGGCTCCGTTACGGGTGTTGGTGCACTTCAAACCACCAAGTAGCCTACCGAGGGAGCAATTCACCCTGCATCTCCCGAGTAACAAGAAACAGGCACTGAAGGTCGGCGGAAGGCACGATCCAGTGATTGGCCCGAGGGCAGCACCAGTTGTCGAGGCAGTGGCAATGCTGGTTGTCGCGGATCTGGGAATTGCCGGCGGATTTCTCTAGCCGGATTGACTTTCTAGATACTGCTGAATCCTGAGAGGGAGGTTAATTGCGAACATTCCTGCTATCACTATGAATACCAGGATAGTTCCCAATGCAACGCCGTAAACGCTAGTCAACTCCACGCTCTCCTCGAGACGGTTTGCAGCAACTGAGTCGAAAATTCCCACGAATAGGGGAACGAAGAAATTGATGAACAGAGTTAGCGTTGCTACCAATGCTGCAACGACAGGGGTGTAGCCAAGTGCCCTGTTGTACCTGTCCGTTATGCTTTTGACGTTCATCACGTAGACCTCTCCGGTTCTTATCGAGGTGTCGAGCATAGAGAAACGGATTACGGCGCTAGAGACCTCGATGTATACGACTAGGAAGACTGCATACAATATTAGTAGCAACTTCTGCATGATTTCGTTCTCCGGTAAAAAGCTCAATCCAAACTCAACCTTGCTTCCTGCGAACCTGATGGTGACCAGAATTAGCATGACGTAAGATAGCAGTATCGCCCTTTGGTCTCTCTGCCAAACTCCCCAGAAACCGGATATCAAGCCAACCAGAATCATCAGTAGGTGGAGCCAAAGTCCCAGGAAGCCAAGGCCGATCATGTTCGATACCGCGAACCATGCAGTTCCGGATACCGGAGTGAGCATGAAAGTAAGGAACCCGAGGACCAGGAGCGATCCTATTGCCCCCATCTGAAGGTTCAGCACCATTTTGTTAGGTGATACGAACTCTCTATTGACCAGAATTGGGCCTCCGAAGATCGCATCTATCCAACTTGGGATTGCGACATCTGGGACTGCATCATCGGGTATCCCGCTGTCTGCCTTCAGTGTTCCAGCAGCTCTCTTCCTGCTAGGGGCCGATGAGCGTACCACTTTCCCATCATATAGATGAGAGGTGTCTACTGGGGACTTACCTTCTTCCATAATTACGCCTCAGAATCCCCTTGCCCCGGCCAGGGCCGTGAATAGTAGCATATCTGGCTCCCAGTCCATAACATAAGCCCCCAGTCCTCTAAGCTCGGTCATCAGAATGTCTCTCTCAGTTTTCAGTACCTCGTAGCCCGTTCTATCTATTCTCCTCGCATCGAATTCGAACTCCAGGCTGCTCGGTGAAAGTACTGTGACCTCGAAGTTCCTAGCTCTGAGGTCCCTGACAGCATCGACTATTGTCGGATCGTCCTCCAATGGGGACAGGATGATGATCGGACTGCCTCTGTGTATGTGGGGCATGATTCGCGTGGTTACAATCTTCAGGGGGGTATTTCCTTTGGCCATAGCGCCCGCAAGTTTTGTCAGTATCACATACAACTGTTTCTTCCCGGTGTCTCTGTCCACGGAAACAATCTCGTCCCCGTAAACCACGAGCCCCACGGAGTCACGCCTGGATAGGAAGTGCTGGGTGAGGCTTGCTGCTGCTCTAGTGCTGTAAACCAGTGAGTTTCTGCTCACTGGTCCAGTTTCACTCACTGCCCTACTGTCAACTAGGATTATGACATCGCTAACAGCGTCCCTCTCAAATTCGTTAACCATCATCTTGCCATCCTGCCTGGCAGTCGCTTTCCAGTTTACTTTCCTTATCGGATCACCTGGCAAGTACTCCCTTAGATTGTAGAAGTTCGAACCCTCGCCAGGATTTCTGATATTCACTGCTCCAGTGAAAATCTTAGGAACCCT
>CESQ01067152.1_pt1 | contig 32596 bp, 33 predicted proteins | sample 361401 | NCBI WGS metagenome assembly CESQ01 (sample SAMEA2622119, study PRJEB7988) | marine metagenome | isolation source: saline water (ENVO:00002010), including | reverse complement strand
TTTTTTTTTTTACTAATTCATCAAGTTTATTTTTATTTTCGTAATAATTTAAAACACCGATTAAAATTTGATTGGATTTTAATAGAGAAGTTTTATCTTCATCTAACAAGCCCATTTGAATAACAATATTTAGATTTTGAATTAATTTATTATCATCATTGATAAATTTAACTCCTAATTCATTATACTCTTTTTCTTCAAAACCAAGATGTTTTCCATAATTTTTACTTAATTGTACTTCAAATCCTAAACTGATATATTTTTTTGCTATCTCAGGTGTAATGGCAATTCTCTTTTCTAGGTTAATATTTTCTGATACGGATCCAACTATCATAAAATAAAAAAATTATTTTTGTCTAGCTTTAAACTTTGGATTTTTTTTATTAATTATGTAAACTCTGCCTCTTCTTCTTACTAATTTTGAGTTAAGATCTCTTTTTTTTAATGATTTTAGTGAACTTGCAATTTTCATAATTTTTTAGCCTGGCAACGACCTACTCTTCCGTGTCTTAAGACAAAGTACCATCGGCGCTGAAAGGCTTGACTTCCGAGTTCGGGATGGGATCGGGTATTGCCCTTTCGCAAAAATCACCAGGCAGATGCTTTATATATAAAAAAATAAATTTGTAAACAATGATTTATTTATTCTTAATAATACTTGATACATAGTCTTTAAGCATAGTTTTTCCATAAATTCTATAAACTTTATTAGAAAAATTCATTGATGTTAAAGCAGAAGCATATCTCTCGCCTTTTCTTGGAGGCAAAAATTTTATTTTTGATTTAAATAATTTTGCAACCTCTAAAATTGAATAACTTTTTTTATTTGAAATACTAAAGTACATACATTTATTTTTTTTCCATGCCTCTAAACAAACATTAATAGTATCTTGTATATGTGTAAATCGTCTAGACTGCGTACCAGGTTTAACTACTGGCAAAGGTTTTTTTTTTAAATAGAATTCTTCAAATATACCTATTACTGTTGCCATTTTACCTTTGCAAATTTGTTTTGGACCATAAACATTATAAAAAAAAATTACCTCATATTTAAAATTAAACCATTTTTTCAAATTTTCTAATAGTTCAATATTTTTTGCTTTAGTAAATGCATAAGGAGATAAATTTTTATCTTTACCTTTATTTCCCAAAGAAGCCGATGTTGCAGAATAAATAAGTTTAATTTTATTCTTAAGGCAAAAATCAAAAACTGCATTTGTACCAATTGTGTTTGATTGAATACAATTATTCATTTGTAGAAAACTTTGATAAATTCTAGAAAATTCGCCAAAATGAAAAATTGTATTAATTTTTTTTTTATATCTTCCTAAAATATTATAAATATCCTTAGTATGACCATTGATATAAATAACATTTTTACTATTAATATGATTTTTTTTAAATCCTGAAGAATAATCATCTAGGCTAATTATTTTAAATTTAGTTTTTTTTACTAAACTTTCAATCAAATTTGAACCAACAAATCCAGCTCCTCCGGTTACAATTATAATATTTTTTTTTAAATTCATATTATTTATTCTTAAATTTTTCATATGTTTTTAAAATAGCAAAATTTAATTTTGTTTTTGATTTCCATCCATATTTTTTTGCGAGGTTAATATCCAAGACTTTTCTAGGTGTACCGTTTGGTTTTGTTCGATCAAACTTAATTAATATTTTCTTATTTGGTAATAAAAGATTAAGAATTTTCTTGGCATATTCTTTAATTGTATAATCTTTGCCTGTACCAATATTTATTACAGTTTCTTTAAATTTTTTTTTCATAAAATATATACATGCATCAGCTAAATCGTCTACAAACATAACTTCTCTTTTTGCTTTTCCATTGCCCCACAAAATAAGTTCATTTTTTTTTTTAACCTTTATATCGTGGCATTTTTTAATTAATGCAGGAACAAAATGTGAATTCATTGAGTCATAATTATCATTTGGTCCAAAGATATTGGTGGGCATTAAACATTTATAATTTGTTTTATATTGCTCATTATAACTTTCACACATCTTAATTCCTGCTATTTTTGCAATTGCATATGCATCATTAGTTTTTTCAAGCTCACCTGTCATTAGATAACTTTCTTTTATTGGTTGTTTACAATTTCTTGGATAAACACAACTAGAACCTAAAAATATCAAATTTTTAACACCACTCAAATATGCAGAATGAATTAAATTTAATTGTATGGATAAATTATCAAAAATAAATTGAGCTTTATATTTATTATTTGAATATATTCCACCAACTTTAGCTGCCGCGATAAAAATAAATTCTGGCTTTTGATTTTTTATAAAATTTAATACTTTTTTTTGATTTTTGAGATCAAGTTCTTTTTTTGACTTATAAATAATATTTTTAAATCCCCTTTTTTTTAGTCCTCTTAAAATAGCACTTCCCACCAAACCATTGTGTCCTGCTAAATATATTTTTGAATTTTTATTAAGCATTTACATTTTTAAAAGCTCTGATTTAACCATCTCTTTTACTAGCATCTTTATATTAGTTTTTGGTGCCCAATTAAGTTCTCTTTTAGCTTTATTTGAGTTGCCTAAAAGTGTGTCTACTTCTAATGGTCTAAAATATTCTTTATCGCAAGCAACAATACAATTTCCTTTTTTGTCATAGCATTTTGATTTAACTCCCTTTCCTTTCCAAAAATATTTTATTTTTAATTCATTAAGAGTAAAATTTACAAACTGTTTTACAGAATATTGATTGCCAGTAGAAATAACATAATCTGTTGGTTTTTTTTTTTGTAACATTTTCCACATTGCTTCAACATAATCTCTCGCATGACCCCAGTCACGTTTAGCATCTAAATTTCCAAGATATAAAGTTTTTTGTAATCCTTTTTTGATTTTGCATAATCCTACAACAATTTTTCTTGTTACAAATGTTTCACCTCTAACTGGACTTTCGTGATTAAATAATATTCCATTACAGGCAAAAATTTTATATGCTTCACGGTAATTCACAGTTATCCAATGAGCATATAATTTTGCAACGCCATAAGGACTTCGAGGGTAAAAAGGAGTTTTTTCTGTCTGTGGAATTTGTCGAACTCTTCCATACATTTCTGAAGTGCCGGCTTGATAAAATTTAGTTTTTTTTTCTAATCTATGAAATTTGATAGCTTCTAGTATCCTTAAAGCACCTAGTGCGTCAGCGTTAGCAGTATACTCGGGAACTTCAAAGGAAACTGCAACATGAGATTGGGCTGCCAAATTATAAATTTCATCTGGTTTAATATTTTTTATTATAGTTGATACAGATAATGAGTCAGTAACATCTCCATAATGTAAAAAAAAATTTCTTTTTTTTTCATATGGATCTTGATACAAATGATCGACTCTTGATGTATTTAATGAAGATGATCTTCTCTTAACACCATGAACAATGTATCCTTTTGCAATTAAAAATTCAGCTAGATATGATCCGTCTTGACCTGTTATACCAAACAATAATGCCTTTTTTTTATTTTTCATAAAAAACTTTCTTACTTATTAATAATGAAGCCTTCTTTATATCAATTAAACTAAATTTTATATTAATTTTTTTTAATAATTTCGTATTATTTAAGTAAAAAGAATCTTCATTTTGGTCCTTGTTTTTATTAAATCTATACTTTGCAAGTTTAATAGGTTTTTTATTATAAAAATTTAACCAATAACCGAGATCACTTAAAAACACTTTTTTACCAATAGATAAATTAAAAATTCCCACAACATTCTTTGCAATAAGTTTCATTACAATTTTACAAAATATTCCGATTGGTAAGAAATCTTTAAATTTTTTGCCGTTATCATAAATAATTCCTTTTTTTATTCCATCAAAAAAGAGTTCTAAATAGCTTTTATGAAGTTTCTTGTTACATTTTCTAATTCTTAAACTGATTATATTAGGTAGCCTTAATATTAAAATTTTCTTATTTAATATTTTTACTATTTTAGTTTCTGAAATAAATTTATTTTTTGAATAATTGCAATTTGGTAATACTTTTGAGTTTTCCTTTAAGTTTGGGCCTGGTTTATAAATTTTTCTAGTACTAATTATTATTAATTTAGCATTAAGTGTTTTTATTTTTGATGCTATATAATAATCAAAATCATTGTGACTTTTGTATGAATTATTGACAAATTTATAATTAGAAACACAGCTAATTATATAATCTATAGATTTAAGTTTTATATCAAATTTTTTAAATTCTTTAAAATTAATTCTCTTAACATTTAAATTTTTTAATTTTTTAAAATAGTTATATAAATGGCTAGCAATTAAACCATTTTTACCAATAATTAGTATTCTTTTTTTTTTCATTTTATAAATAAATTTATTAAATTACTAAAAAAATAGTCTACAGAAATTTTAGGATTTAAATTATTTTTTTTACATAAATATATATTAAACTCGTAAGCTTCTTTTCGTCTTTTCCACCAATTTGAACTAAATTTTTTATATTTGGAAGTTACTGCTGATGAAGATTGTTGATAATTAGTTAAATATTTATCTAATATAATCAATTTTTTATAATCTAAATAAACTTGTAAAGATAACCTAAAGTCAAACCAAAGTGATGGGAACTTATTAATTTTTATTTTAGAAAAAATTTTTTTTAAGTAATTTTTTTTAACAACCATGCAACTTTGAGGACTTATCTTGGGCCAAGAAATTAATAATTCTGATCGTCTCCGAATTGTCATACGATATTTATTATTTTTATTATAGAAAATATAAGGTTTATCCATTAAAAATTTTAAATCACTTTTCAAATTAAAATAGTTCATTACTACTTCTATCTTATTTTTTGCAAAAAAATCATCACTGTCTAAGAAAAAAATAATTTCTCCTTTTGATTTTTTTACCCCTAGCTGACATGCATTAATTTGATTATAGCAACCGAATTGTGTTTTCTTATTTGTTATAAAAAAATTTAGATTTAATACTTTTTTCTGAATTTTTTTTAATATTTTTTGTGAATTGTCAGTTGATTGGTCGTCTATAAAAACAATTTCAAAATTTTTATAAGTTTGTTTATTTAAAGAATCAATACATCTTCTAATGTACTTGGAATTATTATAATTAACTACAACAACAGAGACAAATTTATTCTTACTTTTTTTTTTCATATATATATTCAAATGTTTTTCTAAATGGCATTTTAAATTTGGCTGATAATTTAAATTTATTTTTTAAAAGTAGTTTATTTATATCTTCAAATTTATAATTTTTCATTATCATTAAATCATAATGATGTTCAAAATAAATATAAGAAATTTTTTTAAAAAATTTTTTATTCAAACTACTTAAAATTTTATACTCAAATCCTTCAGTATCTATTTTTAATAAATCCAGTTTATTTAATTTATATTTTTTGAAAATTTTGTTTAGAGTTGTAATTTTAACTGTTATTTTTTTTTTTACAAATTTATTTGTAAAAAATGATATTATTTTTTTTTTTCTTTTAAAATAATTAGTATTAATATTAATTTTGTTCATTGTTGAAGAAGAGGTATCATTAAAAATTGTTAATTTTTCTTTGCCCTCTTTGTCTGCAACGCCACAATTTAATAAAATAGTATTATTTCTGTAATTTTTTTTTTTTTTTAAAATAGATAGTTTTTTAAACATTAATGGGTTTGGCTCGAAACAAAATATTTTTTTTAAATTAAAATTCTTTTTAAAAAGATTAAGTGTTTCCCCTTTGTGTGAACCAATATCGAATATTACTATTTTTTTTGTTTTAAATTTTTTTTTAAAAAAAATTACTATTTTTTTTTTATTATAATTATCAACCAAATTTATTAATAATGTTAAAATAACTAAATATATTTTATTTATCATTAGTAAAAATAACGTTAAAATTTAATATTTTTTTTTGACTAATATTGTCATTATAGGAACATGGAGTTTTTGAAGCCCAACACATTTTTCCATTTATTGGGGAATAGACTTTAAAATTTGAGTTATCCAATATAACTTTGGACTCAATCTTTTCTGTAAAATAAAATGGAGATTCTAAAATTGGGTAATTGTAAAAATTTATTTCCTTATCAAGGCGTTTAAAATTTCTAATATTATAAGTCAGTAAAGTTAATATAATAAATATTAATGAGATTTTTTTTTTATGATTAAATGAAATATTAAATTGACTAAAAAAATTAGATAAAAATAAAAAAATTGGAAGAGAAATAAGCACGAACCCACCATATCTCATTGCAGGATGTTTAAAAAACCATAGTCCCAGAAAGATAAAAATTATAAAGTATAAATCCCTTAAAAATTTATTTTCATTTTTTTTTATAATTTTTTTTTTTTTATGAAAATGATAAATTAACAAAAAAAGTATAAAAGATATAATTGCAGTACCAAATAATGTATCTGTGATTTTTGGATAAAAATGTTTTTTCAACCATAATTTTAACCAATTAAAATTTTTAATATATTCATCTTTTGATAATTCTGACTTGTGTGACGAACTTCCTCCAGCTTTGGCCCACCATTCGTAATGGGTCTTCATTTTTTTTACTTGTTGTTTCGGAATAGACCAGTCAAATTTTCCAATACAGCTTTTTTCCTCCGGGTACAAAAAGCAACCTGTATTTAGAAAATTTATAAAAAAATTCATAAAAAAAGCAATAGAAAGTACAATCACAAACCTTGGCTTTGTGAATTGAAGCATATGTATAAATAATTTTTTTTTTTTAAGAATTATGTAAAATATTATAATCAAATAGATAAAATAAATAGATTTTAAAGTAGCCGCAAAAATTATTAACAAAAGTAGTAAGTCTATATATAATTTTTGGATATTTTTTTTTTGATTTTTAAAAAGAGTATCAATTAAAATTGCAAATATTAAAAAAACTAATATTTGTGCAGATCTATCTGTGCCATGTTCCCCAATTCTATAAAAAATAATATTTACAAATGAAAGACTAAGTAAACTGAAATAATAACTAATAGACTTTTCTTTTATATTTGGAAAATTTAATATTTTGTCTATCAATATGTAATTAAAGAATACCAGGATTAAAAAAGGACCCATGTGGAAGGAAAAATAATTTATAAATGGCATAAAGAGAGTTGAATGAAAATAAAATATTGAAGAATAGGTTCGAAAACCGTGGCTAAAAGCGCCCTGACCTACTATTAAGCTATTTTCAGATAAATTAAGTGAATATGTTAAATGGTAATAAGGAAAATCATCATGATTTTTATAAACATAGATTCCAATTATTAAGATTATTGTTAAAAAAAATAATTTTTTTAATTCTTGAATTTTAAATTTATTTTTTAAAACTAATATAAAAAAAAAAAATAAGTTTACAGAATGTAAAATTATATTATGCAAATATCCATGTTTAATAGCAAACGAAGAAACTATCGAAACAATAGTAATAAAAAAAATACCTATAATACCCTGATAACCTAAATTTAAATTTTTAAATTGTGGGTTTATAACTTTTGAAAATATTTGTCCCGCTCCTAAAGCGCTAAGAAGAAAAAAAAATATATAAAAAATATATATTAGGTGATATTTCATATTCTTTTGTTATAACTATATTATAGTAAATGCCCAATAATAATCTTATTAACAATTTTTCAAAAAAAGAGATACTTTTTTTTATATTACTCTATTTAAGTCTTTTAATGAGTTTTTACTTTGGTGAAAATTCAACTGGTGGCGCTATCACAGATTATTTTGGTCAAAAAAAAGTATCAGAAGATTTTGCGAGAGATTTTGAGGTTACTCTATTAAATTATGACCAGTATGCCACAAGACATTCTCCAATTTTAATAATAATTTTATCTTTTTTTGAAAAATTAAAAATTCCAGATGAATTAATAAGACTTATTCATTTGCATTTTTGTTTAATATTGCCATTAATATTTTATTTTACTTTAAAAGAAAAATATTCCAACGTAGATAAAAAAATTCTACTTTTGTTAACTGGGCTAATTTTCATTTCTCCAACTTTTAGATCATTATCAATTTGGCCAGATAGCAGATTATTGGGTTTGGCTTTTTTCAATTTAAGTTTGCTTTTTTTTATTAAATTTGAAAAAAAAAAAAAAATTAATTACTGTTATTATACAATAATTTCCTACGCTTTATCTTCATATTTGAGTCCAAATTTTTCAGTATTTGCATTATTTTTTATGGTTAAATTCTTTATGTTCTATGGGTTCAAATCAATCAATTTATATCTATTAATACTGTCAAACCTTATTATAGCTTTTCCTGCATTTTATTATGTTTTTATTTTAAAAATTAATTTCCTAGATAAGCCAGCTGGAATTGGTATTGAAGATACAAGCATTATTTTCAGAAATATCTACAATCAAATATTAATAATTCCTACAGTAATAGTATTCTATTTATTACCATTTTTGTTCAGTAATATTATTAAGATCAAATTTAACAAACAAATCAGCTATATAATTTTTTCAATAATTATTTTTCTTATTTCTATAAATTACTTTGATTATAAATTTGAATTCACCGGAGGAGGAATATTTTTTAAAGTATCTTATTTTATATTTAATAATAATTTTTTATTTTACGGAGTTTCACTGGCAGGTATATTTATAGTATTGCAAATAATGAATAATAAATTTTATAATTTTTTGATTTTATTTTTAATTATTCTTAATAATCCTCAGGAAACAATATACCATAAATATTTCGATCCATTTTTAATTATTACTTTTTTTTTGTTATTTGATTTTAAGACTAATATTGAAAATGTAAAAAAAATTTCTAATTCATTAATTATTTATATATATTTTTTAATCTTTCTGATACTAAGTATTATGAAAAGTTATGTCTGATTTAACACTAGTTATACCAGCAAAAAATGAGGCTCTTTCTTTACCAACTGTGTTAGACGAGTTAAAAAATTATAATTATAAAATAATAATTATTTTAGAAGAGAGTGACATAGAAACAATCAAATCTGTAGAAAGATATAACTGTCAAATAATTTACCAAAAAAATAAAGGATATGGTGATGCTTTAATTGAAGGGATTCAAAGTGTTAATACAAAATATTATTGTATTTTTAATGCGGATGGATCTTTCAGGCCTCAGGAAATAGATAATATGATTAAACAACTAGAAACTGAAAAGCTTGATATTATATTTGGTTCTAGATATCAAAAAGGCTCAGGAAGTGAGGATGATACAATAATAACTTTGGTTGGCAATTATATTTTTACAGCATTAGGAAAAATTTTTTTTAAATTAAATATAACAGATATTCTTTATACTTATGTTTTGGGAATAACCTCAAATACGTCGAGTTTAAACCTTAAGCAAAAAGACTTTTCGTTTTGTGTAGAATTGCCAATAAAAGCTAAACAAAATAACCTTAAGCTTGGATCAATAAATTCATATGAAAGAAAGAGAATTGCAGGCAAGAAAAAAGTAAATGCTATAAAAGATGGTTTCCTAATTTTAAAGTATATGATTGTATTATTTTTTAGTAGATAATTTTTTATTAAAATTTTTATATTTAAAGTTAAATAAAAAGAAATAAGAAAAAATATAAATCATCGATGATAAAATAATTAGAAAAATCTGTAATTTTGTTGAATAAATATCATTTAAACCAAATGTAATAAAAATCGTATTTATAGATAGTATAATAAAACTAGAAAAATTATTTGCATAAAGGTTTTTTAAATTGAATTTTTTTCTAATAAAAAAAAATAATACTTGATGAAAATGATTTTCATCAGGATGAATTGGTGATTTATTAAATCTAAATTTTCTTATTATTGAAAATAAATTTTCAAAACAAGGATACCAGAGTAATAATATTATAAAATACGGAGAAATATTTGGAAAACTTTGATGATAATTAATTAATGATAATCCAAATAATAAACTAATAACATAGGCACCATTGTCTCCTAAATACAGTTTTTTGAAAAAATTAAAAATAAAAACTAAAGTAAATGTGCCGAAAAAAAAAATTATATTTTCTTGGGAAAAGTTAATTTGTTCAAAAAAGTTTATTTTTAAAAGTGCTAATGAAACTATTCCAAAATATCCTATAACCAAACCATTCAATCCATCTATAAAGTTTGTTCCATTTACTAGAATTAAAACACAAAATAATACAAAAATAAAATTGATAAATTTAAATTCAAATAGCATATCAAAAAAAGGGATTCGGGTAGAAACTATTTCTAAGTCTAGGAAGTATATAAAAATTAATATTAATAAAGCCTGCAAAAAAAATCTCTTTTTTGGAGATTTAATAATTTTTAAATCTGAAAAGATTCCGAGTGTAAATATTGATAATAATGATAAGGACAAAATATATTTTTCTAAATTCAGAAAGATTGATAAAAATAAAATCAAAAAATAAATTCCTCCTAATAGTGGGACATTATCTTTTTCCACAAATCTCTGATGTTTTTCCCCAGATTGACTCAACAAAATATTGCTTGATATGAATATTTTATTAAATACTAAAATACTCAATAACATTATTAAAAGATAAATTATTTCTGTCATTTTCTTAAAAAATTAATACTTAAACAAAGAAGCAAATATAAAGATTTGATAATATTAAATTTCATATAAAAATTATAAACTTTAAAACCATCGGATAGTTTTTGAAATGCTGATGAAGATAAAGAATTCTTCATTTTTTTCCATTTAGTCAATGGCAAATCAAGAGAATTAATTTCATAATTATTTTGTAATATTCTAAGCCATAAAACAAAATCTTCCTTTGTTTTTAAATTTGGAAATTTAATTTCATCATTTAAAATTATCTTATTTAATATGACTGTAGATAAACCAATATCACAAGATTTAAGTAGCGATTCAATTGTTTTAAAATTTCTAGCCACTCTATAACCTAAAATTTTATTTTCAAAATTTACAATTTCATAAGAGGTATGAGTAATGTCATAATTATTTTCAGTCATAAAATAAATTTGTTTTTCAAGTTTTTCCCTAGACCAAGTATCGTCTGAGTCAATAAATGCTATAAAACTTCCTTTGCTTCTCCTTATTCCCTCATTTCTAGATAGTCCAGCTCCAAGGTTTTTTTCATTAATTATTAAACTTATTTTACTCTCTTTATGTATTATTTTATTTATAAAGTTTAAATCTTCTTTATTTTCATCATCATAAACAATTATTAATTCAAAATTTTTATAAGTTTGTAAAAGTACTGAATTTATAGTTTCTTCAATCGTTTTTTTATTTTTATAATATGGCAATATGATTGAAACTAATTTCATATTCTAATCTAAAATAATCCCTCAATTTGATTAAAATTATTTACTTTTTTTAGATTCTTCATTTTATTTATTTTTTGGTCGTAGCCCCAAATAGCATGTCTATATTTTACTTTTGCTGACTTGCTCGCTTTATAATCAAAAATGCTATCTCCAATAAATAATACGTTTATTTTTTTTACTTTAAATTTCTTTATTATTTTATTAATTCCTTCTGGATTTGGCTTTCCATACTTCACATCTTCTGCAGTAATAATAAAATCAAATATTTTAATTTTATCTAAAATTATTTTAGTTCTTGATCTGTTTTTTGAAGTGAATATTGTTAAATAATATTTTTTTTTCAACTTTTTTAAAACCTTCAAATAGTTTTTATTTATTTTTATTTTTTTTAAAGTTTTTGAAGCATGAAAATTATATATTTTTTTTATTTTATTTACATTTTTTTTAATTCCCATTTTTTTCATAATTTCTTCAAAAGGTAGTCCTAAATATTTTTCGTACTCGGAAAATAATAGTTTAATTCCAATTTCTTTTGATGTCAGTTGGAGAGCAACTTTCATTGTATTTTTTGAGTCTATTAGTACGCCATCTAGATCAAATATAATTAACTTTTTTTTGTAAAAATTCATTTTAAAAGTTTTTTATTTATATATAAAATTTCTGCAAAAAAATTAATTCCTTCAAATAGATTATTATTATAGGTTTTGATTCCAGAAAACCTAAAATTATTTTTAAGATTTTTTTCAATATCTGAAAAAGATAAATATTTTTCATAAACATTATCGAACATAATTTCAGTTTCAACAGAACTTATTAAGTCATCTTGGAATGATTTTTTGGAACCATCTAAGACTTTATCCTCATAACCTTGCGTATCAATTTTTAAAATATCAATTTTTTTTATTTTTTTATTTTCCAAATAATCATCTAGAGTAATTATATTAGTTTTTTGAGTTTTATTTTGAAAATTTTCTTCGCTTACTTGATATTGTTTGCTTCTAATTTTTAACCATTCTGTATTTTTATTTAGTTTGTAAAAAGATGAAACCCCAGTTCGTTTAGCTATTAACAACTCTTTTGTCTCTTTTTTATCTCCAAGAGCTAAATTATTAATATGAATACTTGTATCATCTTTAAAAATTTTATTTAAATTCTCATATTCAATATTGATTGGTTCAAAAGCATGAATTTCACATGAAGGGAATATCTTTTTAAATCGTTTGATTGATTGACCTTTGTTGGCTCCAACATCAAAAATTACAACATTTTTATTTTTAAAGATTATTTGATAAATTTTATCAAAATCTAATTTTTTTTTATTAATTTTATTAACTTCAATTCCAAAAATGTTGGCTATTTTATTTATAAAATTCTTTACCATTTTTAAAGTCCAAGATAATAAGAAATCTTTTTTGTAAATTCTTTGTTTAGTACCTTAAAACTTCTATTTTTGTTACTTATCGTAATGATGTTTTTTTTAATATCATCTTCATTTCTAAACTCATTATGTGCATCGGTTGCCCTTAAAACATCTTTGATCAAATTTAAATTTATAAATTGTAAATAAATTGCATATTTGTCAGTCAATTCACTATTCATTTTTTCATCAGTAGCACTGGTTCTATGACTCATTAGTGCATTAAAAATTACACCATCTCCCGAGTTTGTGCTTAAATGCGTATCAAATAATTTATCCTGGATCATATAGTATAGTGCTCTTAATTTATTTTTAAATTTATTTTTGTCAGACAAGTCATCAAATATCATGGGCTTAAGAACATCTATTCCACCACCCTTTTTTTTTTCATTTTTTTGCAAGTAAATTCCTACTTTGAAAAGAAGATTATTATTTTTAGAAATTATTTCGGATTGATGTGGTTTACCTGAATCTTTATGATATTTTGCATTTAGTAAATAATTTCTATTGTTTTTTTGAATTACAAAATTGTAATAAAAAAAAACTTCTTCATTAAATGTATCATATACAAAATTGAAAATTTCTTTTGAAAATATTATATCAAATAATAATTTATAGTCTGATATTTCGGTCAAAGCTAATGGCTGATTGGTATATGAAAAAGAATTTAGAAAAAATCTTAAATCTTTTACTTGATGGTCATTAAATAATTTTTTTACTTTTAATTGTGTTTTCATTTTTTGGAACAGTCTACGATAAATGCCGAAGATAGAAAAACACCTTTCCAGTCATTTGGTTTCTCCATTATAATTGATTGTTGTCTATATTTTAGTTTATTTTTCTTTTCAAAATAAGGTGGTAATGAATGAAAATGGTAAAAATATATATTGTTTAACTTGAGATTAAGTTTTTTACATATTTCATTTTCAAAAGTCAAAGGATTATGTCTCAAAGAAAATACTTTTTTTTGATCTATATTTTTTTGTAAATTTCTTTTTGATTTAAAATAATTTTTAAATAGTTTTTTGAATTTTTTTTGGGTAAATGTATCTTTTTTATTAATTGAATATAAATCTAAAAAAAACTTTTCTGAATATTCGTTGAAAGTTGATATATCAAATAATTTATTTCTAAGAGAAAAAATTATACTTCCATTTTTTCTGAGTTTTGATATTTGTTTTTTTAAAGTTTTTGTAAAATTTCGTGAATAATAAAATGCACCTAACCCAATTATACAATCAACAGAATTATTTTTAATAAATTTTGGGTTTTCAAAGTTTCCTTTAAAAATAAGATCTTCTGAAAGTTTATTTTTTTTTAGATTCTTTTTACCTTCAATAACCATATTTTTAGAATTATCATACCCAATAATATTATATCCTCTTTTTTTTAAATTTATTAATGGTAACCCCGCTCCACATCCTGCATCAATTATTTTTTTTGGATTCTTTTTTTTTATTAATTTTTCAACTATTTGAAATCTTTTTAAATTAGCTGGGTAAAAATTTTTTAGATCTTTATCTTTGTAAATTTTTGTATAATTTTTTGTCTCTGTTTTTTTATCAAAGTGTATATATGAATCTTTAAACATTATTTTAAAAGTTTTTTTAATTTCAGTTTTTTATAAATATTTATAGCTAAAGTCATATTTATTTTAAGGTATTTACATATTTTTTTTAAATCATTTTTACCATCAGAATATTGAAGAAAACTTAGTAAAACTTTTGAACTTTTTTTTATATTTTTCCTTGAAATAGTGCTGTACATCCCTCTTTTTGATAATTGTGGCTCACAATCAACATTAGTTATTGGAATAATCATATTGTCCAAATTTTTTATTGATTCTTTTGCAACTTTAAAACCGCCCAGCAAACCTTTTGTTGTTACCAAATTAAAATCATCCTCTGATGTATGATACTCTTTGTATTCACCATACTTTGATCTAAATATAGATGCTATTGGAAGATCAATTCCTGGTGAATTATATTGTCTTTCATCAGATCCTCTTTTTAAAAATGAATATGATTTATAATTTATTTTAAGTTTCTTATATGAGTTTCTCAAAGCATCGTCTGCAAGTGTATTGCCATATTTTGTAAACATACATGAATGATTTTTTTCATCTCCAATGCATGTTAAATTATAGCCTCCTACAACTTTTTCTTTTAAAATATTTTTTTTTTTACTCAAATAACTAATAGATCCAATTGTTTCTGGAATAAATAAAAATCTAAGTGTTTTATTCATTTTTTTTTTTTTAAAGTAATTAATTAATAACATTGAAACTATAGGTCCAGATAATTCATTATTTGCCATGGAGGGGTGACATAAATAGGTTGAAATTAAAATTTCTTGACTACTTTTTCCTTTTAAAATTAATTCACCATAATTTAAATAACCAGTTTTATTAAATGACGAATTGATAACAACGTTAAAGTTATCTTTTTTTTCATATCTTTTTTCTATATTTTTTTTTTGTAAATAATTTATACAAAAACCCCAATCTTTATTATAATAAGATGTAACATATGGAATAGCTTTTTTTTGATTTTTCAAATAATGCAATTTTTTTAACAATTTTTCTTTGCTAATTTTTTTCGATACTGGAACGGAGTAATTCACAACATGTAAATTATTTTTTTTAAAATCAACAATTTTTCTTTTATATTTATCAATTATATATGCATCTTTAATATTCCACTCACTTGGTACTTTCCAATCAAAAACTCTTGTACCTGATTTAATTCTGAAAATTTTAAGTTGAGGAAATTTTTTCTTTATAATTTTAAGACTTTTAACTATACCTTTTCCAGTAATACTTCTGCATATTGGATAAAGGTCTTTTTTTGCTAAATTGTAAAAAGTTTTAACTGTCATTTAAAATCTAAATTAATATTTTTTTATAAGAATCAACTGCTTTTGATATCAAAAATTTTTCTAAATTTATTTTTTTATTTTTTTTAAGTTTGTTATAATTTTTATCTAAATATAACATTTTTTTATATATTTCCTCAGTGTTATTTTTTTTTATGATCAATCTATCATCGCTTAATATATCTTTAGATCCGCTAACATCAGTACTGCAACAAACTAATCCATGATTTAACGCATCTATGAGAGAATTTGAAAGGCCCTCATATAGAGAGGTGAGTATAAAAAATTTTGATTTTTTATAAATTTTTTTTGTATTTTTTACCCAGCCATAAAATTTCACTCTTTTTAAAATGCCTAATTCTTTACATATTCCTTTTAACTTGTTCTTGTATGGACCATCACCACAAATTAAAAGTTTATAGTCATTTCTAGATTTATTAAATTTATAAAAAGCTTTAATTAAATTAATTTGATTTTTTTGTTTGCATAATCTTCCTACATTTAAAAAATAATTTTTTTTTCCACTAAAATTTTTATCCTTATAATTTAAAATTTTATTTACAGATGGGTTGTGAATTAATGTAACTTTTGATTTATTTATAATAAAAGATCCTACATTTTTTTTCATTAATTCAGAATTAACTATAATTCTTGAGCTAAAATTATAAGTTATAATCTTTGATAAAAATACTAAGGATGAAAAAATTCTCTCATCAGCATAAATTGTAGCTCCTATAGGGTCTTCTGAAACCCTAATATACATTTTAACATTTAAAAAAAAACATATTATTGAGGGAAAAAAACTACTCTGAAATGAATAAACTATTAAGTTTTTTTTTTTAATTTTAAAAATTAAACTAATTAGAGTTAATACAGAGTATAAACTTGAAAATACTTTATAAAAAAAAAATTTAAATAAGTTATTTTTTTTTATTAATTTTATCTCAGTATTTTTATTTAAATATTTTTTTTCAATTTTACCATCAGTAATTATAAAGGTTTTTAATTTGAATTTTTTTAAAATTCTTAAAAAATTTATGAAATTTCTTTTTACTCCTCCTCTTTCAAAAGATGGGTAGAATAAAATTATATTTTTCATGAATTAATTGGATTTTATAATATGGCTCAAATTCAGATAATGTCTAAAATTTGTATAATTTTTACTTTTCTTTAAAGAAAATAAAATTTTAGTTTTATGAAAATTTATTTTATTTTTTTTATTTTCAACTAATAATTGAAATTTCTCTATAAAATTTTCATTATCATTTTTCTTATACAAATATCCTCCCATATCAGAACTTAAAAATTCTATTGGGCCATTGGGACAATCGGCTGATAGAATTGGTGTTCTTGTAGCAGCCGCCTCTATTAATACAAATCCAGGATCTTCCCAATTTGATGTTAAAATAAAACAATAGGCATTTTTAAAAAATTTATAAACATTTTTAACATGACCTAAAAATATTATTTTATTGTCTAAATTTAGTCGTTTGGACAAATTTATTAATTTTTTTTTTAATTCACCATCTCCAAGAACTATTAATTTTAAATCTGGTTCTATATCAACAATTTTTTTGAAATTATTTATAAGGAACTTATGATTTTTTTGTTTTGTAAGCCTACCTACAGAAAGCACATATTTTTTTACTTTAGTCTCGTAGATCCTTTTTTTTTTTAAATTTTGAATTTTATTAAATTCAATTACAGGATCAAAAAGGACAAATAGTTTTTTTTCGTTAAATATATTATTTTTTTCTAAGAATTTTCTTGTATCATCAGTTGGACAAAATATTAAAAAAAGTTTTTTATTTGAAATTTTCCATAAAATTTTTCTTAAAAAATTTAACTTTGGATAACCAGATATTCTCAAAATAAATTTACATTTAAAGTTGAACAAAACTAGTAAAATCAAAGGTAAAGATGATATTAAATGAATTATTATATAATCATCTTTTTTTAAAGACTTAAGAAAATTAAATAACTTAAAAAAACTTATAATAAAAATAAAAATATATGAAAATCTACTTTTTAAAAAACCATATCGAGGCAATTCTTTATAAGTATTTATATTCTTATTAAAGTTTATTAATCCAACATTATTTTGACTTATTTCATCTTTAAAACTGTTCCATTCGCCAACAGAATTGATTATATAAGGTTTAATAGAATTCTTTGAATATTTACTAATGCTAATTGCAGAATTTAAAACAGCTCTGACAGTTGCTACCTCTGACAAAAATGGAGACCAATAGAATATGTTCATGTTTAAAAAAATTAATTATATAAATATCAAACAATAATGAAAAAACAAAAGAATATATTTTTTTTTTTACCGAATTTTTCTTTAGGTGGTGCTGGCAATTCCGTAAAGAATATATGTAAAATAATTAAATCAAACCAAAATAGAATTACCGTTTTTTCAATTGGTAAAAATCATTATAAAAGAGAATTATTAAGATCAAATATTGATGTAATTGAACTAAAAGTATCAAAGACTTTGCACGGAATATTTAAAATAAAAAAATATTTAAATGAGAAATATAATAATAAAAAAGTTATTTTTGTTTCTAATATCAACTATGGGAACGTAATAAGTTGTATTTTTTTGAAAAGTTTAAAAAATTTAAAATTAGTTTTAATTGAAAGAACACCAATACAAGAGTTGAAAATTTTTTTTAATTTAAATGAATACTTTAAAAAAAAAATAATATACTATTTGATGATACTTTTTTATAAGAATGCTGATTTTATTATAGGAAATTCAAAAAAGTTATCTTCAGATTTATCAAACCATATTAAAAAAAAAATTATAACTATATGCCCATATATTAAAATTAAAAAAGTTAAAAAAAAATATAATAAAATAATAAAACTTATTTGGATTGGAAGAGACTCACCTGAAAAAAGTCTAAATATTTTTTTAAAATCTCTTCAATATTTAAAAGAAAAAAATTTAGATATAACTATATTAGTAGATAAAAATTTAGATAATATAAAGAATGAAATTCCAATATTTTATCAAAAAAAAATTAAAATTTTAAAGTTTTTTGATAATAATAAATCAATTAAACAACTATACAAAAATTCAGATATTTTAATTAGTTCCTCAATTTATGAGGGTTTTCCAAATGTAATTGCTGAAGCAATTAATCATAATTGTTTGATAATAACATCCAATAGTTTTGGTGGAAGACATGACCTAATAAAAAATGAAAAGTTTGGATTGATTTATAATAAATATGATTTTAAAGAGTTATCCCAAAAAATATTGTTTGCAATAAATAATTTTAATAAATGCAAAAGTAAAATTTTTTTAGCAAAAAAAAATTTAATTAAAATTGCTCACAATAATAATGATGGGTACATAAGTTTTTTTAATAAAAATTTTTAAAGTTATGGCTAAAAAAAACAAAAAAAAGATTTTATTTTCTATTATCACTCCTGTTTTAAATGATAAAAGAATTTTAAATGTGATTAATTCACTAAAAAAACAATCTTATAAAAATTTTGAACATATTATAATTGATGGAGGATCAAAAAAAAATATTTTAAATATTTTAAAAAAAAATAAGAAATTAATTAAAATATATGTTAGTGAAAAAGATAATGGAATTTATGATGCAATTAATAAAGGAATTAAATTAAGCAAAGGAAGTGTAATAGGAATTTTAAACGCTGATGACATTTACTATTCAAACACTCTGAAGATAGCAAATAAATATTTTTCAAATTATAATATTGATTTTTTATTTGGAAGTGTATTTAAAGATAGACTTCTTCATGGATTTTGGCCAAAAAAAATCTGGTATAAATTTAATATTTATCCAGCTCATTCCTGTGGGTTCTTTGTAAAAAAAAATGTTCATAAAAAAATTGGCTTATACGATACTACTTTTAAATATTCCTCAGACAGAGATTTTATATATAAAATACTAAAAAAAAATTTAAAAGGAATGTGTGCTGATAAATATGAAGTGTTTGGAAAGTTTAATCCTTATGGTATTTCAAGTAAAGTTAGTTTCCTTAGAACTGTTTTTGAGGAATTTTATATTAGAATAAAAAATGGGCAAAGTACATTAACTTTAATTTTAGTATTTTTTTTAACGTTTATAAATAAATTTTATAATTTTTTTTTAAGGACAAAAAGTAAATATTAATGAAAATAGCAATTATACCAGGAGCTTTTTTCCCCAATCCAGGTGGTGCACAAGTTCAAGCACATAACTTGGCAAATAAACTTTGTGAGAAAAATAATAAAGTAGATATTTTATTATTTAATAAAACAAATATAAAAAAAAAAAAATATAATATATTTTATTTAAATAAATATTTGGTAAATATTACATTCATTTTTTATTATTATTTAAATATCGACATAACTTTTTTTTTAAAAAATTATTTTAAAAAAATAATTAATGAAAGAAAATATAATGTTTGGCATTTTATATTTTTAAATTATAAATCAATATTATTTATTTCAATTCTTAAAAAACTTAATCAAAAAGTAATTGTTACTTTTCAGGGAGCTGACATTCAAATTAATAAAAAAATAATGTATGGAAATAGATTAGATAAGAAATATGACAAATTGCTTAAAAAGAATATTCATAAAATAGACTTTTTTACGTCTATATCTTTAAATATTTTTGATGATTTGAAAAAATTAAAGTTAAATCATAAAAAAATTACAATAATTCCAAATGGAACTGTTTTAAGTAAAATTATAAAATTAAAAAAAAAAAAAAATAATAAGAAAGTTTTTAAAATTATAACTGTTGCAAGGTATGCTGCAAAAAAAAAAGGATTTGATTTAATACCAAAAATTACAAGAAATTTAATAAGTAATGGTCTGAACTTTAAGTGGACTATAGTTGGAAAAAATACATCAAGACTTTTGGAAAATAATTACATAAAAAAAAATAAAAAGTTCTTTCAAATAATTGATGACATAACTGCGAAAAATGAATTATACTTTCCCAATTCAAAAATTTTAAAATTTTACATAAATTCAAACGTATATTTAAATCTTTCACGTATAGAGTCTTTTGGAATTACTTTTGTAGAAGCCTTAAGTGCAAATTTACCAATAATTACTTTTGATACAAAAGGTGCAAGTGAAATAGTTTTAAATAATTATAACGGCTTTAAAATTAAGCCAAATAATTTTAATCTATTAATAAAAAAAATAATTTTTTTAAGTAAAACAAAGAGTTTTTTTAAAAATAAACCATTTAAATCATCAAAAAAATTTGATCTAGATCATTTGCTTAGTAAGTATATTAAAATTTATAAAAAACTTTAAACTAGGGACAAAATCGATCTTAGGTGAGGACTTACCCAGTTCTTTTTTTTTATCATTAAATTTATTTGCCATAAAGTCATCCATTTAAAACTTTTGTTTGGAACTTTAATATTGTTACCCTCATATTGGATTATCCAGTGTAAGTTTCTTTTTTTGTATAATCTTCCGCCGTCCTCTGTTACCCAGTATTTTCTAATAGTATAAAAATTTTTATTAAAAAATTGTTTTTTTATAAAATTTTTAGATCCTAAATGAATAGTATCTAAATTTGAATAAGTTGCTTGAACTGATGGAGATAACTGCACTTTACCATAATTTCCAGGTTCAAATTTTGCCTCTACTAAATAGTGAGGAATTCCATTAATTTTTGTTCTTACCAAACCTATCAAACCACCTTTATAACCTATTTGCATAATAAATGGTTGGTCCCACTCGTTTACTTCTCGTTTGGCATTTTTTACTCTAACTCCAATAATTTTAAAAAATTCACCTGAATCATGATTTATCGAGCCTCTCTTTTTATCAAATTTCCATTTTTTTAATTTGCTTAAGTGAATAATTGATATATCTGAAGAATTATTTTTTTGTTCTTTTAAAAACCATTTGATTAAATTTTTAGATGCATTCAAAGATTTCCAGTCAAATAGTTTTTCTATTTGAAATTCATAGTGTACACGATTATTCTTATTCCATAATTTATTTTTTTTTAAAAAATTAAAATAAAATTCTAAAGTTTTTTCAAAATTTTTTTTCATAACTATAAGTTAAAATAATTTTTAATTTTTTTGGATATAAATTGAATATCATTTATACTTAGATTTGTATGTATTGGCAATCTAACTATTTTATTATAAATTTTATCAGTAACAACCAGTCTACTGTTTGATTTTAAAAATCTTTTTCCATATTTTGATTTGTGTAAAGGTATATAGCCAATAAAAGCTTGGATATTATATTTTTTTAAATATCTAAGATAATTTTCATAATTTTTTTGTTTTAATACTATTGCTATACCATGATGATTAAATTCATCACAAGTATTGTTTTTTACCAAATAAAAGGATTTATTTTTAAAATCTAATTGTTTCAAATATTCGTTATAGATAGCTTTTCTTTTTTTTATAATTTTTTTATAAACTAAAATTTGTGGATACAAGTAACTAGCATGAAGTTCACTCATTAAATAAGATGATCCTAAAGAAACCCATGAATACCATTTTATAATTTTTTTTTGCTGCAGTATTCGGTCTGATCCTTTATCGTAAGCAAATAAACACTTATTATAAAGTTTTGAATTATTAATAACCAAACATCCACCAACACCGGAGTGTATATTTTTAGTTTGATGAAATGAAAAACAAGATAAGTCACCGTAAGAACCAAGATATTTGTCTTTATACTTTGTACCAAAAGATTGTGCAGCATCTTCTATTAAAAAAATATTTTTTTTTTTACAATATTTCTTTAATTCTTTTAAATAACCTACGCAAAAACCTTGGTAGTGGACTATTACTATTGCTTTAGTTTTTTTTGTAACTTTTGATTTAATCTGATTAAAACTTGGCATTAAAGTATCTTTCTCAATATCGCAGTAAATAATTTTAGTATTAGTTTTTGCAAAACTTGAACCTGTAGTTATAAACGTATACGAGGGCATTATTACTTCATCATTAGGTTTTAAATTAATAGCTAAAGCAGAAATTTCTAAAGCTGAAGTACAACTATTTGTCAACAATATTTTATTAAAATTATATTTTCTGTTAAGTATATTTATAATTTTTTTATAACTAGCTCCTGGTCCATGGATATTTCCACCATCCCTTAAACTAGAAATAACATCTTTTTTTGAACTTTTAAGATTTATAGGATTAACAAAATCTATATTTTTAGACATTTTATAATAATATAATTATTTAAAAAAATTAAAAACATTTTAATACAATTAGTTTATTAACTTGTATTTTTTCCTAAATAAGTTGTCAGTATTAATTTGATCATAATAATAACTCTTATTATGTTTGCCCATTATCAAGTTTTTAAAGAAACGCTCGATATAATCATCTTTTAAATTCAAATTAAAATTATAAAGATTATTTTTTATTTTTAATTTAATCTTTTTATCAGTTGGTAATGCAAAAGCTTTAAAATCTATTTCAGCACTTTTATTTTTCGAATAGAATATCATTTTGCTTTGATAAGGCTTTTGAACAGAAAAATCACCAAAGTAAGTTTTTTTTTTTGAAATTATTGATAGAGAAAACCCTGTAATTAATTTTTTTTTTTTTATTTTTTTTAAATATATTTTTTTTCTTTTAATATGATTAAAAAAAATTCTATCAAATGCTGCTGCGTAAGGTCCCATATCCTGATTAGCGCCTTTTTGTATTTTTTCTAAATAATTATTTTTATTATAAAGAGGAACATTAAAAGTAGTATGTATATGTTCAATTTTCTTAAAACCACCAAATACTTTATTAATATTTTTAAAAATTTTGTGTTGATCAAAAATAGTTAATTCACAAAGTAAAAGTCTTTTTTGTTTTGCTAATTCTACAAGTTTTTTGGTGTGAGAAAATTTAGTTGTAATTGGTTTATCAATAACCAAATTATTATTTCTTTCCAATGCTAACTTTGCATATTTATAGTGTAAATTATTAATCAAAGAAATATAAACCATATGATAGTTATTCGCATTAATTGCTTTTAAATAATCGTTGTAAAAAATTTTTTTTTTATAATCTATTTTCTGTGATTTAGAACAAATATAAATCTCAATATTTTTAATTTTTAATAGAGATTTAATAACTCTCCTTTGTAAAAAAGATGAATATCCTAATATTAAAATTTTTTTTTTCATTTAATTTTTTGAATCATATATTTTTCTGATATTTTTCTTTTAAAGTAAATGTTATTTTTATATAAAAAATAATATTAAATATATACAATTTAATTAAGCTTATGTTTATAAAATTTAGATTAAAAAGATTGATTGAAAGATTAAAAAAAAATCCTTTAATTTTCCTTAAAGCTTTCAATATTTTTAAGTTAAAAAGAGAAATATTTAATTTGTTTAACATGCAAACTAACTTTAAAAATTTGAAGTTAAAAGATCAAGTCGATATATTATTTTATACAATCAAAAAATTAAAACAAATAAATAAGTTAGGTAATAATAATCATACAAAAATTTTTTCTGAAAACAGTTTGGAAGAATTTTTTTTAAAATACAAAAACAATCCTGATTGTGAGAAATTCACCTCACTTTTCTCAAAATATGGAAGTGATAAAACTATAAGTAAGATGAGTTACTTGTATTGGAAAATTATAAATTCATTAGAAATTAAAAATCTTTTCGAAGTTGGAATTGGTACTAATAATATTTTAATCCCATCTAATATGGGCATAGATGGAAAGCCGGGGGCTTCCTTAAGAGCTTTTGAAGAATATTTGAAAAGTACAAATATATTTGGAGGTGATATTGATAAAAATATATTATTTAAAACAGATAGAATCAAAACATTTTATATAGATCAACTTGATTTAGAAAATCTTAAAAAAATAAAAAATATTATACCTAAACAATCATTAATAATTGATGATGGTCTTGGGAGACCTAATTCTAACCTTAATATGATTTATACATACTCTGATCATCTTGAAGTTGGAGGATTTATGGTTATAGAACATATTGATCCAATTTTTAGAGATGTATATGAAACCTGTATATTTAATTTGACGAAAAATAATAATTATAATGCTCAAATTATTGAAGGACATGGAATAACATTTATAATTAAACGTCTAGTGTAAAATTACTTTATAATCAGGATTAAATATTTGATATGGAATTTTTAGTTTTTTTAAGTCATAGATAAGAGTAGATGTAGATGAAACTAATATTTTATTAAATATTCTACCTTTAAAGTTATCAATGACCCTTAATCTATGTGAATTATTTATATAAAATTTATTTTTTGGGTGTAGTTTAAAAAAATAAATATTGTCTTTTTCTTTTTTGGTTTCGTCTAAAACATAAAAATAAAAATCCTTAACATCATGAGTGCCTGGTAATACCAAAATATTTTTAATTTTGCTTTTTTTATCTTTAAAATTTAAGTGTTTAAAAAAAATTGAATTCTTTTTGCTTTTTAAAATAATTTTAGTCCTATTTTTAAGCACAGCCTTATATGCATTGAATGAAAAAGAATTATTGGCAATTACTGTATTGGGTAAATAATTTTTTAAATTTCTTTTTGAAATTATATCTAACCAAAATAAATTTGATGAAAAAATACCATGTTGATAACCTTTTACATTTAATTTACATTTTTTGAGTAAATTAATGATAAAAAATCCAAAATTATACTCAAAAAGATATAAATGAAATTTTGTACATTCATATTTTTTTACAACTCTTGGAATTGCATATTTATATATTTCTAGTTTTGATCTATTTAGCAAAGAAATAAAAAAATCATTTTTATAATAATCTGTAAAGTTAATATTGTTTATAAAAAAGTTTTGTTTTTTTTGAGATTTCAAAAATTTTTTTACTGATAAAAATAGACCTTTTGCTAGATCTGAATAATTAATAAAATTTTCACTGCATATTATTTCTAGTCTACGTATTTTTAAAAAATATTTAATAATTTGAAATGTACTAAGACCAAGATGTGTTTCATCGGTAAAGAAGAAATTTAAAGGTGTAATTTTTTTATTATTATAAAAGTTTTCTTTGTTTTTTAAAAAAAAATTTGGAAATATTGTTAACCCAATTTCTTTTCTTCTTTTGCCTAAATTTTTTTTACTAAACATTTTTATAAAAGAAATTATAAAAAATGTTTTTAAATAAAATTTTAACAATTTAATAAAAAATAGTTTTATTTTGGGTGATTTTTTAGTAACTGATATTACTTTTATTTTTTTACTAATTGACTTAATAGACTTTATACTTGCTTCATCATCCGAAATAAATTTAATATCTTTAAATTTATTTTTACTTATAAAATCATTTATTTTTAATAAATTTATTATTTTTGATATAGAAATGATTTTATCGTTTCTAAGGTTAAAAGTTTCTAATTCTTCAAAAAATGGATCGTTTAGCTCTATTAGTTTTTTTTCAAAACTTTTAATTAGATCAGATTTAAAATTTGAACTATTACCTTTAAATTTTGAAAGTAAGATTTTATTTCCATTTAAAGTTTTTACTCTTCCTAAATTTAAATTAATAAAGTTGTATCCTTCCTCAACAATATTTATATGATCTTTGCTTAGATCTGTTATTAAAAGTTTTGACATTTTAACTTTGGAAAATATTTTTTAAATATTTATAGTATCTATAAATCCAAATTGGCATATATCTTCTTATAAATATCTTCTCGTTTTTTAATACTTTGATATAATTTTTTTTTATATCTTTAAGTGCGATTTTGATTTCTTCTCTTTCTTTAATCGATCTTTTGAGCAACAAGAAATGTATAAATGGTTGCATCCAGGAACGTTTAGACTCAATAACATTCCAATAGTTGTCAAATGGATACAAGTGAAATTCAACGGGGTATCCTACAAGGTCTTTGTAATACCTATTGATGCAAAGAAAGTATCCATTTCTGGCAATATTTTTATGAATAAGATTAAAATACGTATTAATTGAAACTTTATTCATTTCCATCATCGATCTTGAATTTATGAATAAATCAGTACTAATTTTATCATATTTAATCCAAGGTGAAATTATAAAAATATCTCCTTTTTTAAGATCTTTAGAATTTAGTTTTTTATTTTTTAAATCAATATCCATCACAATTTTTTTTTTAGGATAAATACTTTTTAAATAAAATGCTGTTATTAAATTTGACTCTGGTAAATCTATTAGAATAACTTTAAAATTATTAAGTTTTAAAAGTTTACTTGCTAATAGGCCAAATCCTTGTCCTATTTCACATATTACATTAATTTTTTTAAAATTTATATATTTCTTTAATTCATAAATATATTTTATAATGAATAAATCTGTTGGGGAAAAAAATTTATTTTTAAATTTAAATATTTTTTTTGCATTACCAAAATTCTTTTTTTCTAACAAATTTAAAATAAACTTGTCACCACATTTCTTTCTTAAATTTTTAAATAATAATTCAGATTTTTTTTTATTAATGTAAAAATCATCAATATTATTAGCTAGACCATTTTTTCTAAAGTTTTTTAGGCTTTTTGAATTAAAAAGTTTTTTTTTTTTGTTTATACTTTTTTTCCAATATTTACTTGCTGAGTAACTGTCATAATTTTTAATACTAAATTTAAAATTGCTAACAATTTTATTTAAATAATCACTTTTCATTTATAATATATTTTTTAAAAAGCTTATCTTGTAAAATATATTTTTTTGCTTTTATAAAATCTTTTTTAACATCCACAGAGAAACTGCTCCCTTTTAGTGATACTGTTTGAATATGCATATCTAGTTCTAAAGCTCTTAAAAGTTCAACTCCTTCTATACTTTCTAAAAAAGTTTCTTTTGAATTACAAAATTTTAAAAGAGATGAGGGCTTGAATGAAATTATTGATAAGTGTTTATAATATGATCTATTTTGCTTTTTAAACTCAAACGGGAGATTTTTTCTTGATAGATATAAAACTTTATTAGAAGCACTTTTTATAACTTTAACAACATTTTTTCCACTTTTTTTAGTAGATTTTATTGAAGGTAATATAATATCGGATTTTAAATTTTTTTTATGAAACTCAATTACTTGATCGATGTGATTTGGCTTAAGCAATGGTTCATCTCCTTGAATATCTATTATTAAGTCAAATCTTTTTTTTAATTTTAAATATCCTTCTCCAATTCTTTCAGTGCCATTTTTATGTTTTTTAGAGGTAAGTATTGATTTAGCTCCATAATAATCACATACTCTCTTTATTCTTATATCGTCACAACAGATAAACAGTTCATCTAGTTTTTTTGAAAGCTTTGCTCTTTTATATGTGTGAATTACTATTGGAATACCACCTATTTCTAGAAGAGGTTTTTTTTTCAATCTGGTTGAGCCAAGTCTAGACGGTATCAGTCCTAAAATTTTCATGTAAATATTTGTATGTTGTATTTTGTTTTATGTGTTTTATATACTTTATATTAAATATTTATATAAATAATTAATCAAAAAAAATGACAGAAAAAAGATCTAATGGTGCAATAGTTATGCTAGTTGCAAGAGTTAATATTATTTCAAAAACGCTTAGTTTTTTTTATAAAAATTGGAATAATAAATTCAGATACCCAATCTATATTCATACTTTTGGAAAAATAATTGATGATAATTTAAAAAAACATATTAATAAAAATATAGACAAAAATATCTATTTTATTGAAATAAATCCAAAAATTCCAAAAAATATTGATGAAAAGGATCTTTACTATAATAGAACTTATCACGACTATGTAAAAAGAGCTTTCACAAAAAAAAGATTAGGTTTTTTGCACATGTGTCATTTTCTTACAAACATTAATAGTTATGGAAATATTGGTTGCATAGGGAAAGAATTAAAAAAATATGATTCATTGATGTTTTTTGATGATGATATTTATTTTAAGAAAAAAATTGATTATGATTTATTTAAATATTTAGAAAAATATCCCGCAGTTACAGGGTTTACATCAAAATTAAAAAGAAACCATAATGCATTTGCAGTTACTGAAAATTTATGGGATTTTTTTAAAAGTTATATTATTAAAAATAATATTTCTCCAAAAGATAAAAATATAAAAGAATCACTATCTGATAAAGATGATAAAATAATTAATAAGTTAGATTGGTCATGTGGAAGTTTCGATATATATGATATAAAAAAACTAGAAAGTAAAAATTGGTCTGAATATTTAAATGAAATAAATAGTTATGGAGGTGTATATAAATTTAGATGGAATAATGGATATACTATTAATCTATTTTTAAGAACTCATTTTGACGAGCCATTATATAATTTAAACTTTTTAGAAAAAGGTGTAATAGATACAAAAATTGAAGGCTCTGATGAATTTATATATCATGGTTATAAAAATTATTATAATTCAAAAATTTTTAGATTTTTCTTAGATTTAAAAAAAAAATTAATTAATTTAAAAAATTAATCTTATCTATTTCTAATAAATTTTGCGGGATTTCCTCCCCAAATTTGGTATTCTGGAATGTTTGTATTTACTAGAGAATTAGCACCAATCACAGATCCTTTGCCAACTTTAACTCCTTTTAAAATAACTGCATTAGTTCCAATCCAACAATCACTTCCTATTTCGACAGGTTCTATAATGGATAGTTGATCTGTAATAAGTTTATCTTTACTTATTCCATGAGATTGGTCACAAATAAAAACATTTGCAGAAATTTCAGTATTTTCTCCAATTACAAGACGATCTTTTATAGCAATAATTGTTGACCTACCTATAGATACATTATCTCCAATAATTAGACTAGGTCTTGGTTTTGTCAAAAGGAAATAAACATAGTCTTGTATAATGCAATTGCTGCCTATTGTTATTTCTGAATTATCAGTTTTTCTAATTTCAAAATTTTTTTTTACGTAGGTATTTCTACCAAATTTTACTTTGTGAAATTTTAGATAAATAAAACTTTTAATTCTTTGGATTAAATTGATAGATCTAGAATTGGCAATATCTGATAAGTTATCCAACATAAAAATGCCTATATACCAATACTTATTCTCTTTGATATTTCAGTTCCAATATTTACTAATATTCTAAATTCTTCAGGAGTAGCAGATAGAGCATGGTCTCTTATAGTTGTATTTGATTTATCTAATGTAAAATGCTTTTCTATAACTTTTGCTCCTCTAGATATAGCAATTAAACAAGTCTCTATTCCTATAGTATGATCACTGTAACCAATAAGATCTTTATCAGAAAATTCTTTTGGAAAATTTGCTAAATCTTTAATAAAAGTTGGATACTTAGAAATACAATACAAATATTTGATATTCTTATTATTAAATGGCTTTTCCTTTTTGTCCCACATACCAAGAGACATATAAATTTCTTTATCTTGATTTTCATTTACAATTTTTTCTACCATTTTAAAATCATACTTCAATGATCTAGAAGCTATTTTTATTTTATTTAATTTAGTTTGTTTAAATAAATCATATGCGTTTTCGCTAATTATTGAAAACATTGGTTCTACTGCAAAATATTCACACCATTCAATTATTTGATTTATCTTTTCAATATCAAGTTGATTTATCTCTCCAGGCTGATCTCTCCATCCAAGTTGAAATTTACATACTGTTGCACCAGAAAATTTTGATTGACGTATCAATTCATAAATTAAACTAAAATTTCCATTATAGTTCATTCCTATTTCTGAAATAAATATCATATTTTTAATTTTTTATCGTATTTACCTAATACTTTTAAATTTTTTGTTCTATTTTTTCCATGAAATCTATACTTATAAAGTGGCAAATTTAAGTGTCCAATTTTATGTTTTTTTTCAAATCTTATTTTCATTTCATGGCCTTCTCTCATTTTAAACTTTGGATTATATAATCCTATATCAAATAAACATTCTTTCCTAAACATGATACCACAAGCAATTTCATTTTTTATGCATGAATTTTTTGATATAAATTGTTCATTATCATCAACCTTATAATAATCTACCGCAACAGCTTGGTATTCTCTATTTAAATTTAAAAATAGTTTAGTAAGATATATGAAATTTCTTCTTACATAGTCGTCGGAATCTACTCTTACTATATATTTTCCTAATGATAACTTAATAGCTTTATTTAAAGACTCTGGTAGTCCTAAATTTTTTTTATTTTTATAAAATCTAAAATTTTCAAATTTAAAATTTTTTAATACTTTTTGAGTATAATCCTTAGAAGCATCATCAATAATAATTACCTCATATTCATCTTTTTTTACAAAATCTTGGTTCAGAAGACTTCTTAAGCATCTTTCAATCCATTTTGCATGGTTGTACGTACACACAATTATTGAAACATCAGGACTTTTTAAATTATTTTTCATATTTTAAAATATTTAAGTATATTTTCAGACGAAATTAAAAAAGCTTTTTTTTCTGACTCGAAGGTTAATCCGGCCATATGTGGTGTAATTATTAAATTATTGTTTTTTTTTGCATAATTCAATAAATCATTACCTCTAGTAGTTAAATTTTGCTCATTTTTAACAACATCAACAAGAGCACAAGAAATTCTTTTAGATGATAATACGCTAATAAGGGCCTTTTCATCTATAACCTCGCCTCTTGAAGTATTAATAAATATAGAATTTTTTTTCATTTTATATAAAAAATTTTTATCAACAAAATTGTGATTTTTTTTACTATATGAAATACAAACAATTATTAAATCAGAATTTTTTAAAATATTATTTATATTAGTTTTATACTTATTCTTAATTTTTTTAAATGGGTCATAAATATTTACTTTAGCTCCAAAAGTTAAAAAATATTTTGCTAAATTTTTTCCTATTCTTCCATATCCAAATATTCCTATTTTTTTTCCTATAATTTCGTTTCCTCTGATACTTCTTTCAATATTTCTCCAGTTCCCTTTTTTTACTTCATTAATCGCTTTAAAGATTTTTTTAAAACCTAACAAGCAAAGTAAAAAGGTAAATTCTGAAGATGCTTTTATTTCATTAAATTTTTTTGAAACAGTGATAGGAAATACTTTAATATTTTTTTCCTTACAATAATTTAAATCTATATGTGTAGTTCCAGTAGAAGGTGTGGCAATTACTTTCAGAGATTTATTATTTTTAAGAATTTTTTTATCTATAAAAAAGTCTGGACTTGGATGACATAACCAAGCATCCTTATCATTTAAGTTATTTATTATATTTTTTTTGTCTAAATTATTAACTATAGTACAATTAAATTTATCTTTTAATTTATTTAGTTCTTTATCCAAAAAAAAAGTTGGAGCACTAATTAATAAATTTTTATTTCTTTTGCTTGAGTAAAATTTTATATTTTTCTTTAAGTCAAAAACTTTTTGAGGTTTATTTGCACAATATCCTTTTTCAATTAATAAAGAAGCTAGATCTAGGTCAAATCTTTCATCAATATTTATAGATTTTTTTTGAGGCATAATAAATGGATAAGATTTTTTACCATTTCTACTTTTTAAATTTATTATACAATTTCTAGTCATTGCATATATGGCTCCATTTCTAATAAAGCAGGATTCAAAATCTTGTCTTCTCGAACCTATGTCTGGCTCGGGATATTCTTTGCAAAAGTTTGTAACAACATTTTTTTTTATTCTTTTAAGTCTAGTTGGATGTTTTTCACCAGTATTTACATAACTTATTACAGAATCATATTTTTTTGTTGTTAGAATTTTAAGAACTTTATCAACGTCTGAATGATCTCTTAAAGGACTCACACATGGAAGTTCAATTATGAAATCATATTTTTTATTAAATTTTTTTTCTGTTTTTAAGACACAATCATATAGAGCATCAACCGATGGTGTTTTGTCATTTGCTAAAAATTTTGATCTTAAAAATGGTACTTTGGCTCCATATAATTTTGCAATTTTTGCAATTTCTTTATCATCTGTTGAAACAACTATATCATTAATAAAAGTTGAATTTTTTGCAGCTTCAATACTATAACTAATCAAAGGGTGTCCACATATTTCAAAGATATTTTTTTTTGGTATTCCTTTGGAA